>Ga0209694_1001845_pt1 | contig 20182 bp, 21 predicted proteins | sample GluameincwithD2O_FD_187499 | JGI IMG/M metagenome (GOLD analysis project Ga0209694, IMG submission 187499) | Mouse cecum microbial communities from Vienna, Austria - Glucosamine amended microcosms incubated with D2O (SPAdes) (version 2) | ecosystem: Host-associated > Mammals > Digestive system >... | reverse complement strand
GCCGCTCAGAGTGAGCAGACGGAGGCCATCAACGCATCCATGAAAGCGAAGCGTGACCGTCTGAACGAATTGAAGGAACTGCTTCGCCTCGTTGACCTCTACCGGGACACCAAGCCCGTCTATGACGAGTTGCAGGGTATCAAGTGGAAGGGGAAACGGGAAAAATTCGAGTTGGAGCATGAGAAGGAATTGAGGACGTTCCACATGGCCCGCCGAAAGCTGGATAAGTGCCGTTCCCCTGCGGGTAAAATCCCCGTCCATGCGTGGGAACAGGAACAGGCGAGACTTCAACAGGAGTACAAGGCCGAGTATGAGCAGTACAAGCCCATCCAGGACGATTTGTGGAAACTCCAACAGGTGAAGCGGAACGCCGATGCCGCCATACGCCAGCAGGAGCAGACCCGGCAGAAACGCCGGGAGGCGGAGCGGTAATTGGTGGTGGCGGCAAAAACTGCCGCCACCACCAGAACAAAAACATAAGAGGAGTGCAAATTTGAAGATCACCAAAAACGGACACATCCAAGTAAAAAATATTTCGGCATATTGGATTCCCGAATTGACGGCTACAGAAGTGATTGCCGGAACAATCTACACCGTCACTGGCAGCTATGAAGGGACCGAGAGCTTCCTGCGTAAGCTGGAGCGCATCACCGCCAGAAATTTTTCCGAAAAGCAGGAGGATTCTGAATGACAAACGCCCCCGTTTCTGCTACAATAGGAACTACCAATCCTGTACTGACAGTTGCTCCCTTGAAGGAGGATACAGAAATGTCAGGAGCAACGAACAAAATCACTGCCCTCTACTGCCGGTTAAGTCAAGAGGACGAGAGAGCCGGGGAGTCCCTATCCATCGAGAATCAAAGGGCTATCTTACTCCAATACGTTAAGGACCATCATTTTCCGAACCCTGTGTTTTTCATCGATGACGGTGTAAGCGGCGTGACCTATGACCGTCCCGGATTCCAAGCGATGCTGGCCGAGATTGAAGCGGGCAACGTGGCTGTTGCCATCACCAAGGATCTCTCCCGGCTGGGCCGGAACTCCGCGCTGACCGGGCTTTACACCAACTTCACCTTCCCTCAGAATGGCGTCCGGTTTATCGCCATCAACGACAACTATGACACCATCGACCCCAACAGCGTCAACAACGATTTCGCCGGAATAAAGAACTGGTTCAACGAATTTTATGCCAGGGATACAAGCCGCAAAATCCGGGCTGTTCAGAAGGCGAAGGGTGAGCGGGGTGTGCCGCTGACGGTCAACGTCCCCTACGGCTATGTGAAGGACCCGGAGAATCCGAGGCGCTGGCTGATCGACCCGGAGGCCGCTCAAGTGGTAAGGCGCATCTTCCAGATGTGCATGGAGGGGCGGGGACCGCAGCAGATCGCCAACCAGCTCAGGGCGGACAAGGTGCTGACCCCCACCGCCTACAAAAAACAGCAGGGGCGCAGTACGCCGAACCCCGACCCGGAGAATCCTTGTGGCTGGCAGGACAGTTCCGTTGTCAAGATTCTGGAACGCCGGGAGTATACGGGCTGTACCGTCAATTTCAAAACCTACACCAACTCCATCTGGGATAAGAAGCAGAGGGAGAACCCGGTTGAAAAGCAGGCAATCTTCCCCGATACCCATGAGCGCATTATTGAGGATGATGTGTTTGAGAAGGTCCAGGTGATCCGCCAGCAGAGGCACCGCATGACCCGCACCGGCAGGAGCAGTATTTTTTCCGGGCTGGTCTACTGCGCCGACTGCGGCTCCAAGATGCAGTACGGTTCTTCCAACAACGGCGATTTCTCTCAAGACTTCTTCGACTGCTCTCTGCACAAGAAGAACCGGGAGAAATGTGGCGGACACTTCGTTCGGGTGAAGGTTCTGGAACGTATGGTTTTGAAGCATATCCAACTGGTGACGGACTACATTCTGCGGTATGAGGCCCATTTCCGCATGGTCATGGAACAGCAGATGAAGCTGGAAAGCGCCGAGAAGATTCTGACCAGCAGGAAGAAGCTCAGCCGGGACGAGAAGCGCATCGCCGAGCTGAAGCGGCTGTTTATCAAGATTTATGAGGACAACGCCAGCGGGCGGCTGAGTGACGAGCGGTTTGATATGCTGAGCCAGAGTTATGATGCAGAGCAGAAGCAGCTTGAGGCCGAGGTCGTTACCTTGCGGCAGGAGATTGAAGTACAGGCGCGACAGAACGAGAATATTGAGAAGTTCATCCAGACGGCGCAGAAGTATGTGTCCATTGAGACACTTGACGCCTACGCCCTTCGAGAGCTGGTTCAGGCGATCTATGTGGAGGCCCCGGATAAGTCCAGCGGCAAGCGGAGGCAGAATATCCACATCAAGTATGACGGCCTGGGCTTCATCCCTCTGGATGAGCTGATGAAAGAGGAAACGGCGTGACCAAAGCCACGCCGTCCCTTGAAAACACTACGTTTTCAGCTTTCTTGCATTTTTACTGTTTTACGGCCACCGCCCCTTTCCGGGGGGCTTTTCTTTGCGCCGGTCAGGCGTAGGCGATGTAGGCGTACTGGTGATTCTGATAGTTCAGAAAATAGTTGTAGCCGGCGGGGATGATGAAGCCGTTGGGCACGATCCTGGCGCGGGATGTGCTGGTTTCTCCCGGCAAGATCATGGCCGAATTGTGGTTTTCGACGAGGCCGTGGATGAAGAGCAGCCGCGGGGTAAAGCCGAGATTGACTTCGATGGGCAGCTTGCTGTCCTTGGCCGTATAGGTCCCGCTGGCGGCGCGGTGGGCCTCGAACACCTTGAGCCGCCTGTCCAGCGCGGCGTCGGCGCTCTGCCGTGCGGCGGTTTCTGCGGCGATGGCCTTCTGCCTGAGGGCGGCCTCGTCGGAGACGGCCTTTTGCCGGGCGGCGGCTTCGGCGCTGACGGCGCTTTTCCGTGCGGCGGTCTCGTCGGCGACGGCCTTCTGCCGTGCGGCGGCCTCAGCGGTGACGGCGCTCTGCCGTGCGGCGGCCTCGCTGGCGACCGCCCTTTGCCACGCGGCGGTCCCGGCGGTGTCGGCGCTTTTCCGGGCCGCGGTTTCGGCTGCCAGGGCCGAGGCGGTGGACGACAGGGCGGCGTCTACCTTCCGGGCGTTTTCGCTCAGCGGCTCCGGGGAAAATACGTCGTCGGCTTCAATGAGGTTGAGCTTGTAGGTTGTTGTCTGTTGCATATTTTTATCCCTCCCGGACGGGAGGGATAACGGGGACGGGATGTATGTTCAAGGGCAACCGGGGCGAGGGGGATTTTGGTAAAAATCCGGGGCCCGGCCGCTGTTTTGATCGGAAAAGTCAACGTTGCACGCGGCGCGATTCCCTATTGAGAATCGGGCGGCGTTATGCTATAATGTGGCAAAGCGCAAAACGAGGAGACGTGAGAAATCATGAAATTAGGCATCGTCGGCCTGCCCAATGTGGGCAAGTCCACCCTGTTCAACGCCATCACCAACGCAGGCGCGGAGAGCGCCAATTATCCCTTCTGCACCATTGACCCCAATGTGGGCACCGTAGCCGTGCCGGACAGCCGCCTGGACTGGCTCAGCGACTTCTATAAGCCGAAGAAGACCACCCCTGCGGTGGTGGAGTTTGTGGACATTGCGGGCCTGGTGAAGGGGGCGTCCAGGGGCGAGGGGCTGGGAAACAAGTTTCTGGCCAACATCCGGGAGTGCGCCGCCATCGTCCATGTGGTGCGGTGCTTTGACGACGAAAATGTCATCCACGTGGAGGGCTCCACCCACCCTGTCCGGGATATGGACATCATCGATCTGGAGCTCATCATGGCGGATGTGGAAATGGCGGAGCGGCGCATTGACAAGGCCCGGAAGGCGGCGAAGGCTGACAAAAAGTTCAACCACGAGGCGGAGGTGTTCGAGGGGCTGCGGGACTGGCTCAACGACGGCAAGTCCGCCAGGTCCTACCTGGGAGAGGTGGACGAGGAGGATGCCGCCCTCATCGGCACCAGTGAGCTGCTATCCCTGAAGCCGGTGATTTACGCCGCAAACCTGGATGAGGAGGGCTTTTCCGATCCGTCCGGCGTGCCCTATTATGGGCAGGTCTCGGAGCGGGCGGCGGGGGAGGGCGCCCAGGTGATCCCGGTGTGCGCCAAGCTGGAGGCGGAGATCGCCGAGCTGCCCGCCGACGAGAAGGCCATGTTCCTGGAGGATCTGGGGATCAAGGAGAGCGGCCTGGACCGTCTGATTAAGGCCAGCTATACTCTGCTGGGGCTGATCTCCTTCCTCACCAGCGGAGAGGACGAGTGCCGGGCCTGGACCATCACCCGGGGCACCAAGGCCCCCCAGGCGGCGGGCAAGATCCACACGGACTTTGAGCGGGGCTTTATCCGGGCGGAGACGGTGGCTTTTGAGGATTTGAAAAGCTGCGGCTCCATGGCTGCCGCCCGGGAGAAGGGGCTTATCCGCTCCGAGGGCAAGGAATACGTGGTGCAGGACGGAGATATCATCCTGTTCCGGTTCAACGTATAAGGCGGAGCGGGCCGAGAGGGAAGCTTAACACAAATGGCAAGACTTCAAAATTAAATTAAAAAGCGTTTAATGCTCCGAAAACAGGGGCGCCGCACTGGGCGGCGTCCTTGTTTTTATCCTTTTGGCGCCGGGCGGGGCATAAAAGGCACAAAGAATATGCCGGCATCCCTGGGCGGTTCCGGCATGGCCGCCTTGAAAAGCTCTTGCATTCCCGCAGCATATAGGGTATAATATATTGACATATTTTTTACACGGCTAAATTTTCAATAATTGGAGGACGATACCAATGGCAATGATTACAGCAGGCGATTTTCGCAATGGCGTAACCTTCGAGATGGAAGGCAAAGTGATGCAGGTGGTGGAGTTCCAGCACGTCAAGCCCGGCAAGGGCGCGGCTTTTGTGCGCACCAAGATGCGGAATGTCATCACCGGCTCCGTCACCGAGACCTCCTTTAACCCCACCGCCAAGTTCGAGCAGGCTTTTGTGGACCGCAAGGATATGGAGTACAGCTACAACGACGGCGACCTGTACTATTTCATGGACATGGAGAGCTATGAGATGACCCCCATCAATAAGGACGTGCTGGGGGACAGCTTCAAGTTCGTCAAGGAGAATATGACCTGCAAGATTATGTCCTACAAGGGTAGCGTGTTCGGTGTGGAGCCCCCCAACTTCGTGGAGCTGGAGGTCACCGAGTCCGATCCCGGCGTCAAGGGCGACACCGCCACCAACGTCACCAAGCCCGCCATTTTGGAGACGGGCGCGGAGATCAAGGTGCCCCTGTTCATCAATCCCGGGGACCGTATCCGCATCGACACCCGCACCGGCGAGTATCTGGAGCGCTGCAAGGGATAAGCGCGGGGCCCTCGTGAGCCGCGTGCTGCGAACAGGCGCAGCGCGTCAACAACAAAGCGTGGAGCCGTCGTGAACAGCGCGGCAATGACAAGGAGACAGTTATGACCATATCTGAAAAGGTGGCCTATATCCAGGGGATGTTCGTGGGTATGGAGCTGGACAAGTCCGAGATGAAGGTGGCCCGCGTTCTCTCCGAGGTGCTGGACGTGCTCCAGGAGATGGGCCAGCAGCTGGACGGCATGGACACCGCGATGGATCAGTTTGACGAGGAGCTGGACACCTTGGGGGACGCCGTGGCCGAGCTGGAAGAGGCCGTGTTCGACGATGAGGACGAGGCGGACGCCAATTTTGACGGCGGCGATGAGGACGAGGACTTCTTCGAAATCCCCTGCCCCACCTGTGGCGAGGACCTGCTGGTGGACGATGAGGCCCTGGCCGCCGGGGTGGTGGACTGCCCCGCCTGCGGGGGAAAGTTCGCCCTGTCCTTTGAGGATGAAGCGGACGGTTCCGAAGAGGAATAAACAAAAAGGGACGCCCCCGGCTTGCGCCGGAGGGCGTCCCTTTGTTTTACACGGGCGGCTCACGTGAGCGCCGCTGGTATTGTCCGCAGGGCGGACTTTAGGAGACTGTGAAGAAATGCGTTTGAGGTGGCTTTATTCCGACGGGGGCGGAAGCCTTCGGTACACCTCCCCATTTTCCGGCGTCTTTCCCCGGATGGCAAAGAGCTGCTCCACGGTGACAAAGTGGAAGCCCCTTGCCATCAGCGCGTCCACTACCTGAAGGGCGGTGTCCACGCTGGCAGGATAGATGTCGTGGAGCAGGATGATATCCCCATCCTGGGTGTTGTCCAGGATGACGGATACCTGGCGGGCGGTGTCACGGTCGGACCAGTCCTCGGGGTCAACCGACCACAGCACAATGGGGGCGGCGGCCCGGGCCTGGGTGGCGGCGTTCATCATGCCGTAGGGGGGCCGGAGCATAAACTCCTCCCGGCCCACCAGGGCGGTGAGGGTGGTGCGCAGGCTGTCCACCTCCTCGTAAAAGCCGGCGGCGTTGAGCTGGTCCAGCATTTTGTGGTGATAGGTATGCAGGCCGATTTGATGCCCCTCCCCCTCCATACGCTGAAGGAGCAGCTCATTGCCCTCTACATTCTCCCCGATGACAAAGAAGGTGGCGTGCACCCCCCGCTGGGCCAGGCCGTCCAGAAGCACCGGGGTGGTGGCGGACTTTGGCCCGTCGTCAAAGGTGAGGGCTACATAGGGCCCCGCCGGGATTTTCGCCCCGCCCAGCGCCTGCCGTTCCCCGCCCTCCTGCGCCTGGGGGCAATAGGGAACAGCCGCCAGGGCCAGCGCAGCCAGCGCCAGCGCGCCCGCCCTCAGGCGCTTTTTCCAGTTTGACAAGTCCCTCGCCGCCTTTCCTCCGCTAATGTGGTCAGTATGCGCGGCGGGGCTTTTTTTATTCGGTAAAAACGAGGATTCCCACCCTGTACAGGTGGGAATCCTTTAAAAAATTACAAAATAATCAGCTGCTTCGGGGAGCGGGTGATGTCGATGCAGCCCTCGTCGGTGAGCATAATGACATCTTCAATGCGCACGCCGAACTTTCCGGGCAGGTAGATGCCCGGCTCGGCGGACAGCAGCGCCCCGGCGGGGATGGGTTTGTCCCAGAGGTTGCTGAACCGGGGATTTTCGTGGATCTCAATGCCCAGGGAGTGGCCGAAGCCGTGGCCGAAATACGCCCCGTACCCCGCCTCCTCAATGACCCTGGCCCCGGCGTTGTGCACATCCGCGCCGGACACCCCGGCCTTTGCCACGGCGATGCCCGCCAGCTGGGCCTTGAGGACGGTGTTATACACCAGCTCCATCTCCTGGTCGGGCTGGCCGACGGCCACGGTGCGGGTCATATCGGAGCAGTAGCCGTGCATCACGCAGCCGAAGTCCATGGTGACGAACTGCCCCTTTTGGATAACGGCGGGACCGGGGACGGCGTGGGGCTTGGAGCCGTTGGCCCCGCAGGCCACGATGGGGTCGAAGGAGTTGCGCTCCGCCCCCTTCCGGGCCATGATGTAGGTGAGCCGGGCGGCCACCTCGCTCTCCGTCAGCCCGGGCTTGATGAAGTTGAGGATCTCCAGCAGGGCCTCGTCGGTGACCCGCTGGGCCTCCCGCATGGCGGCCAGCTCGTCCGCGTCCTTCACCTGGCGCAGGGTGGTGAGCAGGTCGGAGGCGGGGATGAACTGGGCTTCCACCGCCTTTGTCCAGGCGGTGTGCTGGGCCACGGACATGTACTCCTCCTCAAAGCCCAGCTTGGCCACGCCATGGGCCTTGACCAGCTCGGCAATCTGCTTGCGGTAGCTGCTGTCCGCGGTCCACAGGATAACCTCCGCCCCGGAGATAAGCTGCCGGGCTGCCTCAATATACCGGGAATCGGTGTAGTACCAGCACTTGTCCGGGGTGATGAGGGCCGCGCCCTCCCCGTGAAAGCCCACCGCGTAGAACTCGCCCGGCTCGCTGGTGATGAGCATGGCGTCCAGGCCGCGGTCCTTCAACGCGGCGGCGATTTTTTCAAAATGGGTCATGGGAAACATCTCCTTTATAAAATATCCGTGTCATGCCGGGAAGCAAGCAGGCCCTAAAAAGATTCCGTACCAGTCCATTCAGTCTTGCCCCGCGCAAACTCCTGATAGATTTTCTTCATGGCCAGCGCGTCCTCCGCCTGGGTGCCCGCGCTCTCGCAGATGAAGGTGGGGCTCCACCCACGCCGCGCCACCGCCTCCGCCAAGGGCGCCCAGTCCGGGCCGTAGCCCCCGTCGTCGGCAAAGGTTCGGTGGCACTTTTCGCCCCCGTTGGGGGTGAACTCAATATGGGAGAAGTGGCTGTGGAAGCGGGAGGCCCGCTCCGGCCCCAAAACCGCCTCCATGCGGTCCAGGATGCGCTCCATGGCCTCCGCCCCCTGATCAGCGCCCAGCGAGCGGGCGTAGAGGTGGCCGAAGTCCACGCAGGGCAAAAGCCGTTCATCCAGCGTACACAGCTCCAGTACCTCGTCCAGGTCCCCCAGCTGGTTGATTTTCCCCATGGTCTCCGGGCACAGGGCGATATGAGCGAACCCGGAGGCGTCGCAGGCGGCGATGACCTCCCGCAGGGAGTACAGCGCGGTGTCCAGCGCCTCCCGCCGTGTGCGCTTCATCAGCGCCCCGGAGTGGATGACCACCCGGCGGGCCCCCATCCAGTCCGCCACCAGACACGCGCCGGTGATATAGCCGGTGGTTTTTTGCAGCGCCTCCCGGTCCGGGTTGGCCAGGTTGATGAAGTAGGGGGCATGGAGGGACAGGGTAACGCCCTCCCTTTGCGCGGCAAGCCCCACCCTCCGGGCGGTGTCCTCCCCCACGTGGACGCCCTTGCCGCACTGGTATTCGTAGCAGTCCAAGCCGAGCTCCCGCAGCCAGCGGGGCGCGTCCGCCGAGGACTTATAGGGGAAATTTTCCGCGTTTCCCGCCGGGCCGAACAGGGCGCTCACAGCGCTCCCCCCCTTCCTGACAGCAGCCGGAAGGGCCACTCGGCCGCATAGCGCAGATACCGCCCCGGATTGCCCGCCAGCCGGATGGGCTCCACCAGGATGGTGGACACACCCGCCCGGTTTCCCCCCAGCACATCGGTGAACACCTGGTCGCCGATGATGGCGGTCTGCTCCTTGGTGACGCCCATCCGCTCCATGGCCTTCAAAAAGGAGGGCGTCCTGGGCTTGCCCGCGTGGCCGATATAGGGTACGTCCAGCGCCTGGGAAAAGATGCGCGGGCGGCTCTCGTGGCGGTTGTTGGACAGCACGAACAGCGTCACCCCATGGGCGGACAGGTCGTCCCGCCAAGCCTTCAGCCTTTCGTCCGGCAGGGGTACGCCATAAGGGACCAGGGTGTTATCCAGATCGGCCAGCAGCAGCCGGAAGCCCCGGCGCTCCAGCGCCTCGCCGGTGATCTCATAAATATCACGGGCCGTAAATCCGGCCCGGAGCCACGCCGCTGCCACGCGGCGGGACGGCCAGGACGTTCGGCTGCTTTCTTGGGCTTTTGACTGTTTTCCGCTCCAGCTTCCCCCACTGTCCGCCTCTGCGCGCTTCTTCATAGTCCACCTTCTATTCCGCCCGGGACGAGCATAGGATGTGATAGGCACAGCTTGTATCTTATCACATATTTTTACCGTCCACAAGGGGGAGATCCCATGAAAGAATTGCTGCTGGCCCTGCCCGCCGGGCGGGAGACAGGCGGGAGAAGCTGCGGCCTCACCCCCGCCCACATGGCCTATCGGATCGGGGCGGGGCCCAAGCTGCTGGGCATCCGCCTGCCCCAGGGGCTGCGGGGCGGGGTAATGCAGCTGGACTGCGCGGGCTATGACGGGGCGGGCGACCCGGTGGGCTGCTGCCGCCAGATTTTGGGGGAGTGCCGCCGCCGTTCCTTCCGGGGCATCGTGTGCGACTTTGAGGGCCCGCCCATGGGCTGCCTGCCCAAGATGGCGGAAATTCTGGACCGCAACTGCGCCGCCCAGGGCTGGGCGCTGTACGTCCCCACCCCCTACGCCCCCCACGCTCCCCATGCCCGGGTGCTCATCCCCTCCGCCCTCGCCCACGGCACCCTGGAGCGCAGGCTGTGCGGGGCGCTGGAGCAGTACGGCAAGGAGCGGACAGCGCTGGCGGTGGAGTGGGTGCGGGAGGAATTTCCCCTCCCTGCCCGGGGCCGGGGGGAGCCCATGAACCAGGAACGGCTGGAGGAGCTGCTGCGCCGCCTGGAGCCCGCCGTGTTTTTCGACCGGGGGCTGTGCGCCCATTATTTCACGTATATGAAAGGGCCGCAGGCCCATTTTGTGCTCTTTGACAGCCCCCGGTCCATCCGGGAAAAGCTGGGGCTGGCCAACCGCCTGGGGGTGGCCGCCGCCCTGCTGCCCCAGCCGGAGGTAGAGCCCTACCTGGAGGATATCTTCGGTTCCGGCGCATAAAAAGCCCCGCTCAGGATTTCGGGGCGGCTTGTCAAGGATGGCGGCATGTGCTATACTTTTTATAACACTATCCTGCCGGAAGGAGACCCCGCCATGAACGCCAGCCAGCGCCGGGCGCACATTTTGGATTATCTGAGGGCCGCACAGGCTCCCCTGTCCGCGACCGCCCTGGCCCAGCGCCTGTCGGTGAGCCGCCAGATCATCGTGGGGGACGTGGCCCTGCTCCGGGCCTCTGGGGAGGGGGTCATCGCCACCCCCCGGGGCTATGTGCTGGACCGGCCCCGGCCGGGGCTCACCCGCACCGTGGCCTGCCTCCACAGCGGGGCGGACATGGAGCGGGAGCTGACGCTGGTGGTGGACCAGGGCTGCACGGTGGTCAACGTCATTGTGGAGCACCCCGTATATGGCCAGCTCACCGGGCCGCTGGACCTTTCCTCCCGGTATGATATTTTGGAGTTTATACGAAAAGTTGAGGAAAACGCCGCCCGGCCCCTGTCCGCGCTGACGGACGGCATCCATCTGCACACCCTGCGCTGCCCGGACGAGAGGGCGTTTGAACGGGCGGCGGCAGCGCTGGCTGCGGAGGGGTTTTTGGTGAAATAGGGGGTGCGCGGTCTGTAGTCGTGCTGCGAAGCCTCCGCGACGGGGACTAAGTCCTCCGACTGCGCCAAAACCCATCCGGCGCTTCGCGCCATCTTGGGCTTTTGGCTCCGCTCCGCCCTTAGTCCCCTGCTCCCGGCTTCTTCGCAACCTGGAGCTGTGCTGCGCCTGCTCGCGACGCGCGGCTTCCCTCCGTCTCGGGCAAAACCCGCCCCCGCTGCGCGGCGGCTGGGCTTTTCCCCTCGCTTCGGTCCATCCGCGCTGCTCGCAACGGCTCCGCAACCCGTAGTTGCGGAAACTTCCAGTGCCTGCTGGTGGCGCGCAACCGGGTTTTTTGTTACCATAGTGCCATGAAGGGGGTGGCTTTCTATGAAGCTGAACGAAAAAATACTGCACTATCGAAAAGCGGCCAAGCTGTCCCAGGAGGAGCTGGCCGCCCTGGTGGGGGTATCCCGCCAGGCGGTGAGCAAGTGGGAGCTGGGCGACGCCACGCCGGAGGTGGACAAGCTGCTCGCGCTGGCGAAGGCATTCGGTGTGACCACCGATGAGCTGCTCAGCGGGGAGGAGCCCGCCGGGGTGCAGGGGTGCACTCCGTCGCCCCGGGAGGAGACGCCTGTGTATACCGTCCCCAGCGCCCCGGCAGGGGACAATTTTGACAGAGCCACAGGGCTTATAGGCCGGCTCATCCGGCGGTACGGCTGGCTGGCAGGGGTGTATATCGCCGTAGGCGGACTGCCGCTTACTATCATCGGCGCGCTGGCGCGCTGGGGCTTCGGGGCCATGTTCGCGGCGTCCAGTGATATGATGGACAGCATGGGCGGATTCGGCGGGCTTGGCGGCATGGGGGGCATGGAGTTCTCCCCCGGCACCCCGCCGGAAGTGAAGCAGGCGATTTTGGAGGAACTGGGCATGGTTCCCGCCGCGTCCCCCCTGAGCGGCATAGAGGGCTTCTTCCTGGGCGCGGCCACCGTCGCCATGGCGGCGGGCGTGGTGATGATGATCGCCGGGGCGGTACTGGCGGCATGGCTTTACCAAAAAGGGAATAAAAACCTCTGAGGGGGCGCCATATCCGCCGGTTTAGGCAAAACGCCCATTGACATTTTTCCCCTGTCCTGTATAATGATCCGCACAGGTGTCTTGACACCTGTGCGGACTTAGAAGCCGTACCAATCGCCTCAGCACCCAGCTTTGCGGCCCAAATTGCCGTCGGCCGTGTTGTAAAATCTTGAAATACGCAAAGTATTCCCGCGATTTTTCGCCTTGCCAGCGGCAATTTTGACGCGCGAATCTGAATACTTCGGCTATTGGTACAGCTTCTTATTTTTTGACAGTGGAGGGTGAGGGAATGGAAAAGCTCAGAGCATTTCTGAAACGCAAGGATATTGTGATCTCCGCCAGACGCTATGGCATCGACGCGCTGGGGGCCATGGCCCAGGGCCTGTTCTGTTCGCTGCTCATCGGCACCATCGTGAAAACTTTGGGGGAGCAGGCCGGGCTGCAATTTCTGGTGGACGTGGGGGTGTACGCCTCCGCCATGAGCGGCGCGGCCATGGCCGTGGCCATCGGCTGGGCGCTGAAGGCGCCGCCCATGGTGCTGTTCTCCCTGGCCACGGTGGGCTATGCCGCCAACGCCCTGGGCAGCACCACCCTGGACGGCGGCAAGGGGGCGGGAGGGCCGCTGGCGGTGCTGTTCATCGCCATCATCGCCGCCGAGTGCGGCAAGGCCGTTTCCAAGGAGACAAAGGTGGACATTCTGGCCACCCCCCTGGTGACAGTTTTAGCCGGCGTGGGCCTGTCCGCGCTGACGGCCCCGGCCATCGGCACCGCCGCCACCGCCATCGGCAATGTCACCCGCCTGGCCACCGATGAACAGCCCCTGCTCATGGGGATTCTGGTCAGTGTGGTGATCGGCATGGCCCTCACCCTGCCCATCTCCTCGGCGGCCATCTGTGCCGCTTTCAGCCTCACCGGGCTGGCCGGAGGGGCTGCGGTGGCTGGGTGCTGTGCCAACATGGTGGGCTTTGCCGTGCTGTCCTTTCGGGAGAACCGCTGGGGCGGGCTGGTGAGCCAGGGAATCGGCACCTCCATGCTGCAAATGGGCAATATTGTGAAGAATCCCCGCATCTGGCTGCCCGCTATTCTGACCTCGGCCATCACCGGGCCCATCGCCACCTGCGTATTCAAGCTGGAGATGAACGGCCCCCCGGTGTCGGCGGGCATGGGCACCTGCGGCCTGGTAGGGCAGATCGGCGTGTGGACGGGCTGGATCGTCCCCAGTGAAGACGCCGTTGCCAACGGCGCGGCGGCCATTGTCCCGGGGGCCTTTGAGTGGGCGGGGCTGCTTTTGATTTCCTTCGTCCTCCCCGCGGTGCTGTGCTGGGCCTTTGGCAATTGGTTTAGAAAAATCGGCTGGATCAGAGAGGGCGACTTGGCTCTGGACTGACCGGGGCTCGTTTGAAAACTGCCGGCATGCCCCAACCGGCGGGGCTTCTCCCGCCGCTGGGCAATCCTTCAATTTTCAAACAGCGCCTAGCCGGTTTTGCTTGACAAACCCCTGCCGTTTGCGTATACTGAACGGGTAAAAGGCTGGGAAGGGAAGCAGTACCCCTCTCCCTCCGCTTCAGAGAGCGGCCGTTTTGGTGCGAGGCCGCGCGGAGGCAGGGCGAAGTGGTCCCCGAGCCGCGGCGCTGAACGTTCAGTAAGCCCCGCCGTCCTCCCGCGTTAAGGGATTCGAGCGCCCCGTGCAGGGGAATTCGGGTGGTAACACGGACAACACGTTCGCCCCGGGCCGATTGGCCCGGGGCGTTTTTGTTGGGAGGGGAGATTTTTGTATTATCAATTCAAGCTGAACGGCTACACCATTCAGGATCTGGTGGTGCTGTGCCGCATTACGGCCAAGCGATACCGGCGGGGGCGCACTGCGGTGCACCGCACGATATACGTTCTCGCGGGACTGGTGCTGCTGGCTACGGGTGCGCTGCTCCTTCTGGAGGCCACCCTCCAGAAGGGGGATTCCCTCCTCCTGGGGGCTGTGCTGCTGGCAGCAGGCCTGCTGTACCTGGGTCTGGGCATCTTTTACCACCGGCTCACTGCGTGGCGCAGCCACCAAATGCAGCTCAAGGATGTGGGTGAGGTCACCGTCACCCTGGACGATGCCGGGGTGCGGGAGCAGGGTCGGAAGGGGGAGGGCTTCTATCCCTACGCCAGCTTTATCGGCTGCTTCCACAGCCGGGGGCGGTACTTCCTATTTTTGGACAAGAAGCACGCCGTCATTCTGCCCGAGGCCGCCATGACCGTGGGCGACCCCGCCGCCTTCGGCCCCAAGCTGGCGGAAAAGTTCGGCGGGACGGTGCTGGAGGTATAGCTGCGCCATTTGAATGAGACAGGACAACCGAGAAAGGAATGTGATTGGATATGAACAAGGAACTGCCCAAGGTCTATGAGCCCCATGAGGTGGAGGGCCGCGTCTACCAGGCCTGGGAGGACAACGGCTGCTTCCGGGGCGTGCGCGACCCGGACAAAAAGCCCTTCACCATCGTGATGCCGCCCCCCAACGTCACCGGCCAGCTCCACATCGGCCACGCCATGGACGACGCCATGCAGGATATGCTTATCCGCTATAAGCGGATGCAGGGCTATGCCGCGCTGTATCTCCCCGGCACCGACCACGCGGGCATCGCCACCCAGATCAAGGTGGAGGAGGAGCTGCGGGAGAAGGAGGGCCTCACCCGCCACGACCTGGGCCGGGAGAAGTTCCTGGAGCGGGTATGGGACTGGAAGCACAAGTACGGCAGCCGCATTGTGGAGCAGCAGAAGAAGCTGGGCGTGTCCTGCGATTGGGAGCGCTCCCGCTTCACCATGGACGAGGGTCTGTCCAAGGCGGTGCGCCACGTGTTTGTCTCCCTGTACGACAAGGGGCTGATCTACAAGGGCTCCCGCATCGTCAACTGGTGCCCCCACTGCGTCACCGCGCTAAGCGACGCGGAGGTGGAGTACCAGGACAAGCCCGGCCGCCTGTGGCACATCAAGTACCCCATCGCGGGGGAGCCGGGGCGGTACGTCATCGTGGCCACCACCCGGCCCGAGACCATGCTGGGCGACACCGGCGTGGCCGTCAACCCCGCCGACGAGCGGTATCAGGATATCATCGGCAAAAAGTGCCTGCTGCCCCTGATGGACCGGGAGATCCCCATCGTGGCCGACGAGTACGTGGATCTGGAGTTCGGCACCGGCTGCGTGAAAATGACCCCCGCCCACGACCCCAACGACTTCGAGGTGGGGCTGCGGCACAGCCTGGACACCATCCGGGTGCTGGACGACCACGGTGTGGTGAACGCCAACGGCGGCAAATACCAGGGGCTGGAGCGCTACGAGGCCCGCAAGGCCGTGATCGCCGACCTGGAGGCCCTGGGCCTGCTGGAGAAGATTGAGGACCACCAGCATAACGTGGGCACCTGCTACCGCTGCCACAACGATGTGGAGCCCATTATCTCCGCCCAGTGGTTTGTCAAGATGGAGCCGCTGGCCAGGGAGGCCCTCCGCGTGGTCAACGAGGGGGAGACCAGGTTCGTTCCAGAGCGCTTCACCAAGACCTACACCAACTGGATGGAGAACGTCCATGACTGGTGCATCTCCCGCCAGCTGTGGTGGGGGCACCAGATCCCGGTGTGGTACTGCGCGGACTGCGGTAAGATGACCGTATCCGAGGAGGACCCGGCGCAGTGCGCCCACTGCCGCTCCCAGAACATCACCAGGGACCCGGACGTGCTGGACACCTGGTTTTCCTCCGCCCTTTGGCCCTTCTCCACCCTGGGCTGGCCGGAAAACACCGAGGATCTGAATTATTTCTATCCCACCGATGTGCTGGTCACCGGCTATGACATTATCTTCTTCTGGGTAGCCCGGATGATCTTCTCCGGCTGCGAGCACACCGGGAAGCCGCCGTTCCATACGGTGCTCATCCACGGCCTGGTCCGGGACGACAAGGGCCGCAAGATGTCCAAGTCCCTGGGCAACGGCATCGACCCGCTGGAGATGGCGGAAAAGTACGGCGCGGACGCCCTGCGCTTCAACCTCATCACCGGCAACGCCCCCGGCAACGACACCCGCTTCTTTGTGGAGAAGTGCGAGGCCATGCGCAACTTCGCCAATAAAATCTGGAACGCCAGCCGGTTTGTGATGATGAACCTGACCATCCGGGAGTGCGTTTTGCCCGGCAGGCTGGAGCAGGAGGACAAGTGGATCTTGTCCAAGCTGAACCGGGTGGTGAAAGAGGTCACCGAGAACATGGACGCCTATGAGCTGGGGGTGGCCTGCGCCAAGGTGTACGACTTCATCTGGAGCGACTACTGCGACTGGTATATTGAGTTCACCAAGGCCCGCCTCCAGGGGGAGGACGAGGGGGCCAAGGAACAGGCCCAGCAGGTGCTGGTGTATGTCCTCACCGGGACGCTGAAGCTGCTGCACCCCTTCATGCCCTTCCTCACCGAGGAGATCTGGCAGGCCCTGCCCCGGGAGGCGGGCTGTCAGGTCAGGTTCCTCATGCTGGACGCCTGGCCCGTGTACCGGCAGGAGCTGGACTTCCCCCAGGAGGAGAAGTCGGTGGGGCTTATCATCGACGCGGTGCGGGCCATCCGGGGCAAGCGGGCGGAGCTGAACGTGCCCCCCTCCAAAAAGGCCCACGTCACCATCGCCACACTGGAGCAGGACGCCTTCACCCAGGGCGCCGCCCTGCTCAAGCGGCTGGCCTGGGCCAGCGAAGTGTCCGTCATCGGCCATGCCGGCGCGGGCAGCAGCGATGAGATGATGCAGAAGGGGCTGGTGGAGCTTCAGACCTACGCCGCGCGCATCTTCCTGCCCCTGGCCGAGCTGGTGGATCTGGACAAGGAGCGGGCGCGGGTGGAAAAGGAGCTGAAAAAGAACGCCGCCGAGCTGGACAAGCTCACCGCCAAGCTGGGCAATCCCGGCTTTGTGGGCAAGGCCCCCCAGCATGTGGTGGAGGCCGAGCGGGACCGGGCGGCCAAGCTGGAGGTTCTGGTAAAGAAGCTGGAGGCACAGCTGGCGGCCATGTAAATTTTTCCTGCCCGCAAGCCCCCTTCGGCAAATTATGACCTGTCAAATCCATTATAATGAGCGCGATACGGGAAATTCTCCCGTACCGCGCTTATTTTTTATACAAGGAAGGGACAAGCCATGCCCATCACCGTTTCCAGCCGGGACAGCGCGCTGACCATCGCCCTGTCCGGCGAGATCGACCACCACGCCGCCCGGGAGCTGATGGCCCAGCTGGATCAGGCCATTGCCGAGCGCCTGCCCGCCCATCTGGTGCTGGACCTGTCCGGCGTCACCTTCATGGACAGCTCGGGCATCGCGGTGCTGCTGCGGGCCAGGCGGCAGCTGGGGCACACCGGCGGGGCCTTGCGGGTGGCCAATATCCCCGCCCAGGCGAGAAGGGTGCTGGACGCCGCCGGCATCGGGCGGCTCATTTCCTTAGATTGAGGAGGGCTACATAGAATGAAAGCCATGGATCAGGTGACCGTCACCTTCACCTCCCGCTCCGCCAACGAGGGCTTTGCCCGGGCGTGCGCGGCCTGCTTCGCCGCCCAGCTGGACCCCACCCTGGACGAGGTGGCGGATGTCAAAACCGCCGTCAGCGAGGCGGTGACCAACGCCATCGTCCACGCCTATCCCGACTGCCTGGGGAAAATCACCCTGCGCCTGCGGCTGTTTGAGGGCGGCGTGGTGGAAATCCAGGTGAAGGACTCCGGCGTGGGCATACCCGATGTGGACCAGGCCCGCACCCCCCTCTTTACCACCGGCGGGGAGGAGCGCTCCGGCATGGGCTTCACCATCATGGAGAGCTTTATGGACGGCCTCAAGGTGCGCTCCCAGCCGGGAAAGGGCACCACGGTGACCATGCGCAAGCGCATCGCCCGCCGGGCGGGCGGACCAAAGTGAGAGGGCTGGACGCTCCCGCCCTGCTGGAGGCCGCCAAGGCCGGTGATAACGACGCCTGCGAGCGCCTGCTGCTGGACAACAGCGGTCTGATCTGGTCGGTGGCCCGGCGCTACTACGGCCGGGGGGTGGACCCGGAGGATCTGTACCAGCTGGGCTGCCTGGGGTTTTTGAAGGCCGTCCGGGGGTTTGACACCGCCTATGGAACTCAGTTTTCCACCTACGCCGTGCCCAAGATCGCGGGAGAGATCCGGCGGTTTTTGCGGGACGACGGGGCGGTGAAGGTGAGCCGGGGAACCAAGGAGCGGGCCATGGCGCTGCGCCAGCGGCGGCTGGAGCTGAGCCAGCGGCTTGGCCGGGAGCCCACGGTGGGCGAGCTGGCCCAGGCCACAGGGCTGGAGCCGGAGGATATCGCCGCCGCCGACACCGCCATGCTGTCGGTGGCCTCCCTCCAGGGGGAGAGCGGGGAGGACGGCTTTTCCCTGGAGACGGTGCTGGGGGACGGCGGCATTGAGGACGAGCTGCTGGAAAGGCTGGCCCTGCGCCACGCCATCGACGCTTTGCCGGAGCGGGAGCGGATGGTGATTTTGCTGCGGTTTTATAAGAATCTCACCCAGGACCGGGTGTCCAAGGTGCTGGGGGTGAGCCAGGTGCAGGTGTCCCGGATCGAGCGGCGGGCGGTGGCCCACCTGCGGGAGGCGCTGACGGAATAAAGCCCGGACGAAGCGTTTGCGCTCCGTCCGGGCTGTTTTGTCTATTCAGAAATCACTGCTTCCGCTCATCCGTTATGATATGTTCAATTCCCAAATGCTCCCGGCTCAGGTAATCCTTCATAAAGCTCGGGAATGCCTTATAGTCATCCAAGCGGTTCACTGGAAGCCAGTGCATTTCTTCACGGACACCAAGTGTATAGCTGCCGCTATGGGGCGTCCTGGTGCCTCTGGGCTTCATCAAAAAATACAGGCATATCTCATGGCAGTCAAGCCCTTGTAGCGCCCCGCCGCTTTCACTGAAAAAATTTTCGTGGATCACAGCCAAATGGTCGATTTCATAGTGCACGCCGGTTTCCTCGAAAACCTCCCGAATCACGGCATCTTCAGCCGCTTCCCCCATGTGCACACCGCCGCCGATAGAATAGTAATAATCTTCACGCTCGTTTCCCGCAAACAGCACACAGCCATCCTCTACGATAATTGCGGCCGCCCGATACCGAAACCAATGATTTTCTTTCGTAAATCCACAATCAATCGGCATACCATTTTCCCCCTTTTTATCAATGGTAAAGAGCCCAAGCATTCCGCCAATGTCATTATAGCAACGATCAAAAATAAAGCCAAGAGTTGACAGCAGTGGTATAACAGAGGCAGGAGATGATGGTATGCTACACAATGAAGCGCGGGAACTACTGGTACGAGGCTATTACTCCCGAATAAGAATATAGGAAATCTGGTTGTGCAGAAAGAAAGCGGAGACCCTATCAGGAGAATGTTGTAAGGTACGCATGAAAGAAACTGTTTTGTGGCGGATATCAGATTTGGTCCGAGGCAAGTTGTCAGAATGGACCGAGCGTTTCAGCGCATGATTGAGATATTCGTCTGGATTGCTCTCGGGGGCATAGGGCGGCAGAAAGAACAGCTCAATTTTATCCCGATGCCTGTCCAGCCAAGCTGCGACTTTCTTCCCATGGTGTACCTTTAAGTTGTCCAAAATCAGGAAAACTTTTCGGTTGGAGGTTCGAACCATTCGGTCCATAAATTGGATCAGGCGCTGCTGGTTCATGGAATCCTCATACAGCATAAAGCGAACGCCCCCCTGCCTGCTCAAGGCGGAAAGCATATTCAGCCGCTCTCTTTTCGTCTCCACTGGCAGAACTGGGGGCTGCCCCTTGGGCGCAAACCCGCGCTCATAGTTTGAGCAATTGTCGATTCCAGTCTCGTCTCCCCAGTAGATCACGGCATTTTCCGTCTTGGCCCGCTGGACGATGGCCGGATATTCCTCATCTCGCCACCTTTAGATACGGGAAGAATCCTGTTTCCGGGCACGCTTGATTGGACGCTGGCAGGTCAAGCCCCAGCGCCGCATATAATCCGACACACTACCGTCCGATATCTTTTTCCGATACCTTTTCCAGACGTATGTGCACACTTTCTTCAGCGTCCATAAACTGCCAGGAATACCGAATTCCTCTGGGCGGCGTGTGATAATCGTTTCTCGTATTTCCGCCTGCTCCTCTGGTGTCAGCAGCAGATGTGTCCCCTTCTGGAACCCTCGTTTCTTCGGTTCCAGGGAACTTTCACCCTC
>Ga0209694_1001840_pt1 | contig 20221 bp, 16 predicted proteins | sample GluameincwithD2O_FD_187499 | JGI IMG/M metagenome (GOLD analysis project Ga0209694, IMG submission 187499) | Mouse cecum microbial communities from Vienna, Austria - Glucosamine amended microcosms incubated with D2O (SPAdes) (version 2) | ecosystem: Host-associated > Mammals > Digestive system >... | reverse complement strand
AGCATTACCGAAGGCTTACGTTGAAGCAGACAATGGATGCAGAAAATGTTCTGCTGGAACAGGGCAAAGTGATAGATTTCCCCTTGAAGCCCTCCGATTTATCCAGATATGACGAGGTGCTGTATGACTGAATTTACTATGGACAGGCTGAGGGAAAACCTGGAAGCCCTTAAAATGAAAAACACCCTGGAGATTCTGGACAACTACCTGGAACGGGCCGTGGCGGACAAGCTCAACATTGTGGAGGTTTTGGATCACATTTTCTCAGAAGAAGCCAAATCCAAGCGGAGACGGGCCTATGAGAAGCAGATCCAGATGTCTGGCTTCCCCATTAAGAAGACCCTGGACGACTTCGATTTCTCTTTCCAGCCCTCCATCGATAAACGCCAAATCGATGAGTTGGCCACCATGCGCTTCCTGGAAAACGGGGAGAATGTGGTCTTCCTCGGCCCGCCCGGCGTGGGCAAGACCCATCTGGCCTCCGCCCTGGGCCTGGTGGCAGCACAGCACCGTTTCTCCACCTACTACATCAACTGCCACCAGCTCATTGAACAGCTCAAGAAGGCCCACTTTGAGAACCGTCTGCCGGATAAGCTCAAGGTTCTGGCCAAGTACAGGATGCTTATCATCGACGAGATCGGCTACCTCCCCATGGACATCCAGGGCGCAAACCTGTTCTTCCAGCTTATTGCCAGACGGTATGAAAAAACGTCTACCGTCTTTACCTCCAACAAGACCTTCTCCCAGTGGAACGAGGTCTTTGCCGACGTCACCATCGCCTCCGCCATCCTGGATCGTGTCCTGCATCACTGCACTGTCATTAACATCAAGGGCGAGTCTTACCGTCTGAAAGAACGCAAGGAATTTATGCGTCAGAAACAGCAAATCGTGAACACTCTTTTTGAGCAAGGAAACGCTTAGTTTTGTTACCCCCCCGCCGAAAAACTACAAAATTTCTTCGGCGTTTTCTTACAATTTCAAATTGGCGTTGACATGCAAGTCGGCAGCGAGGCTGTCAATAAATTTATTGCCCCATTCCTTATGCTCGTTAATAACGCATCCAATGCTGTGATATAGCAACACCAGCTCAGCATTTACATGGAATGCTGCCCGATATTGGGCGGACTTGATTTCCCGCTTTACTTGCTCAATCGTAGCGAAGTACTCGCCGGAGTTCATCAACATAACCGATCATCTCTGATAGAATTAGTATAACACACCCCGGTAATTCTGTCGAGGGCAACTTGTTATCATCCCATCTCCATCCCGCCAAGATACTGTGCCAATGAAAGCCTAAAGCGCCACGGATTGTTCAAATCATCCGTGGCGTTCTGGGTAGGTCACTGCCGCTCCAGAAGATCCATATACTTCTGCTTTTCGTCCTCTGGAACCTTCAGCGCCGCCATAGCCTGCTCAATGGTCATCCCCATCGTTTCCATAAGGCTCTTGATGGCAGACAAGATCCCGTTCGTCATACCCTTAGCCATACCTTCAGATCGACCTTCGACCCGACCTTTCGTTATACCCTTTTCCATAATGCCCTTGCTCAAATTACACATAACCGACACCTCCTGTTCCATTGTCCGCGTCATTTGGATATCGTAATCGTCCTGCAAAATCTTCCGCTTCTCCGCCTCGCTGGTTTCATTGGAGAGAAGCACATCCAGCATCCGAAGGACACCATCATAGTTTTCCCCGTCCGGCCCGCCCAGACAAAGCATGACGATGGACAGCAAGTCATAGTTCCTGACGGATTCCATGGCCTCGCCTACCAGGTGTTCCTCAACCAGCCGGTAACGGGTGATGGTGTTCTCCCGCACCTTTGGCGGGTTCATGCAGATCCAGATAGAATAGACCTTTTTGATCTTCTCGTAGTGGGCGCCGGTAAATTCCCGGCCATACTGGGAAGAGATCATCCGGCTGCAATAGTATATGCCCCGCTTGATCAGCGGATAGCCGGGGTAGAAGTCGTTCTGTGCCTCCACGTTGATAATAAGGGCGATCTGCTCGCCGGAGCTGGGGGCTATGGCTCGGAACCGGATGTCATAGGTGACCGACCCCTCGCGCACCGATTTGTCCTCAGTGTCCATTCCGCTGATGACTGTGCTGTCCTCGTCCGGCAGCACTGGGACGGCGGACACCTGGGGCTGGCCCTCTATGTACTTCTCGGCAATGTCACTGACATCGCACTCTTTGTATTCTTCCAGGCAGGACTTCATGATCCGCGCCAGGATCGCCTTTTCAGACAGGACGCGCTTGCAGGCTGCGTCATAGCCCGCGCTGTCATCCGTAACGTGCAGCCCCTGGGCCGCTGTAGTCTCTATGTCCAAATCCTCACCTTCAGTCACTTTATTTTATCACAGCTTTGCGGTCACGTCCACATTTTTTTGGGAAATCTCCCGGGGCTTCCCCTACCCCATCTCCATCCCGCCCAGGTACTGGGCCTCGGACACGCTGAACTCTACCTCAATCCCATAGTCCCGGGTCAGAGTGACCGCCTTGATCAGATAGGACGCAATCATCTTTTTCTCCTCAACAGAGGCCGTGTCAAACAGCTCCGCCCAGGACAGCAGCCTTTGGTGGCTTTCCCGGATTTCCTTGGCTGCGTATTCCGATTCCGCCGCCTGCTCTTTCAGCGCATCGATTTGCTCCGCCAGCCCGGCCACCGTCTCCTGCACCGTGTCCATCCGCCGCTTGATCTGTTCCGGGGAAAACACGCAGGTACCCTCAATGGAGTCCAGCATCAGGCCCTCCCATTTCGCCAGTTCCCGCATAGCCTTGGTGTGGTCGGCTTGGGCCTTACGCAGCTTCTGCCTGCACTGGGCGGCGGTGTCCTGCACCTGCTGCTGGATCAGCTCGCTCTCGTTCACTGACCTGGCCCGCTCAAAGATATTCCGCAGCAGCGTTTCCACTACCGTGTCCACCCGCTCCGCCCGGTAGGTGGTCGGGCCGTTGCAGAGGGTTTTGTGCTGGGTTCGGTTATAGCATTTGTAGATGGACACCCGGTCGTTGGGATCGTGGCTCCGACAGGCGGTAGACGCAAAAATGCGGCCACCACAGTGGCCGCAATACACGTTGCCGGACAGCAGCGCCCGGCCCACGTTTTTCCTTGGGCTGATCCGGGGTGGACGGCTGACCATAGTTTGGACGCCGTCTACCAGCACAACTTCCTCTTCCCACCGTGCCGCGCATTTGCGCTCATATTCAGCGGATCGCTGGGCGCGGCCCTTGGCCACCCGGTCATACTGCTCCTGAGACACGATCTGGAGTTCTGGGATGATCTCAGACCGGGCCTCGCCGCTGCGAAGGATGCCCACATACATGATGTTCCGGAGGATGTTCTGGATGGAGGAGTAGTGGAAATGCTCCCCTGTCCGTTCATTTTTGATGCCCTTGGCAATCAGCTCCGAGGAAATGCGCCGCCCTCCGTAGCCGAACCGATCCGCCAGATCGAATATCTCCTGGACCACCATAGCCTCGGTGGGCTCCACCTCGATATCATAGAGCTCCCGGTTCTTCTTTCCCACCCGGCCATGCTTCACCAGCTTATAGCCAAAGGGGGCGCTTCCTCCACGGAAACGCCCCTCCTGTACGATCTGGGCCAGCCTCGTTTTGGTTCGGACAGAGGTCTTGAGGCTCTCCCCCGACGCCTGCCAATAGCGGATGTAGTTCATCAGCTTGTCCACATGGTTATCGAACCGCTGCTGTCCCTCCTCGGCACTCCACACCTCGATGCCGTTCTGAACGAACCACTCCACCACAAAGGGCGTCTCATCCTCCTTGCGGCCCAGCCGGTCGAACATGAACACCAGCAGGACATCGAATTTGTCCTGCGCCGCGTCCCGCTGGATCTCCTGGATGGCGTCACGGTCTTTCGCGGAAACCTTAAAACCGGAAACCCCCTTCTCCGAAAACTCCCGGGCAATGCTCCAGCCCTTCTCAGCGGCAAACTCCCGGCACCGCTGCTTTTGCATCGGGATGTCGTCCTTCTCCACCTGGCCTTTGGTGGAAACCCGATAGAGGCAATATACCCGCTTCCCCATGTCAGCCCCTCCCCTGCTATGCCTTCTGGCTGCGGAGATAGGCACCCCTCAAGATGTCCCTGACCACAGCCGGGGCTTCTGCGTTCTTTTCAGGTGAAAAAATAAGACGCACCACCGTCCCGTTGACCTGTACGGACGAAGCGCGATTTGCACATACACATTGTGTGTTATTCATTTTATTCTGATCCTTTCCGTGTATTTTGGATGGTCTGCTCCAGCTGCGACAGAACTTGTCGAGCTTCTTCCGGCAGCACGGAGGCACAAGACTCCGCCAGTTGGAGGCTGTCCAATATGGAGCTTAACTCCTCTGGCTGGAGGCCGGTATCCCTGCTGATTACAATACAGCCATCGAGACAAGCGATCTGCAGGTCGGCATCCTGGGGGATATTGGCCTGCCGCATCAGCTCCATGGGAATCCGAATGGAGCTGTCATCATCCGGGCTGGCTCCATCCGCCTCGTTGGGGAGGAGCATCAATTCGCAGAACGTATTGGTTGTACCGTCATGGGTCAGGTAGGCCACCCGCACATGCCTGCCCGCCGCAAGACCCATTTTTGCTAAAACTGGCGGCGGGATCTTCATCCCACCCCGCTTGTCAACGGTAAATGTCATTTCAAGTATTTGCATTGACGATTTCTCCCCTTTTCGGTTTAGTCTTTAGGAAAATGTGTTTGATCCAACGGTTCTATCAATAAAGATTTGCGCACTTTGTCCATTTATGGTAAAGTGGTCATAGAGAGAAAAGGCGGTGACAGTCATGTGCGCAAAGAAAAAAGCCGCGCCCCGCAAGATGTGGAGGCTGGCTGGGGAACCGATTCGCTCCCAGCCGCTCAGCGGGGCGGAGCAGGAGGCGTTCACCGAGGAGTTTTCCATCTACCGGCGATTTCGAAGCGGTACGGAGATGGGGTCCTCATGGGTGACCCCCGCCGCCGCGCGGGTTCATCAAAGCGCCGCCGAGGCGGTGGCCTCGGCCCTCTGTGAGCGGTACGCCGGACGGTATGGGCGCGAGGCCGTGGTGAAGGTGGTATCCGCCGCCGTGGCGGTACCGGCGCCTCTGTCGGCACGGATGTCACAACGCACGGACTTCCTGCTGGGCGCCGCGCTGTGGCTGCTGGATCACTGGGAGATGCACTGCGGCAGAGAGGAGGATTACCTGTCCCTGCTTCCCACAGAGCCGGACAGGCTTCTGGAATACGATATCCCCTTTTCCGATGATCTGGATCATTCCCGGGAGGTCCTGCTGCGCACCCTGACGCTGCTATATGGTCGGGAGGGGACATACCGCAAGGAGTTCCGCGCCCTGCTGGAGCTGGTGGATCAGGATGCCGCCGAAGGTCTCCGACAGCGGTTCAAGGCCGCTTTTTTGGACTATATGGACCGGAGCCTGGAGGTCTACACCCGGCTCCAGCCTGTTGCGCCGGAGCTGCCGCCCTTTCTGGGCGCGAATCTGCCCAGCCCGGGTTTCCTGGCGCCGGACGATATCCCGCCCTCTGAACGCCCGGAAACAGTCGCCCTGCTCACGGGACCGGAGCTGATCTGCCGCCCTGTGGAAGAGATACAGGAACAGCTTGGTTCCCGAAAAGCGGCGGAGCTGCTGTCCGGCTATGGGACAGACGATCCCTATGCCCTGTGCGCCGCCTATCTGCTGCTGGAGCGGGAAAAGGACGCGCTGGCCAGCCTGAACGGACTGACCGCTGTCGTGATGATCTGTGCTGAGCGGCACCTGCCCTGGATGCGTGACGACTTCGACGCCAGGGCCGATCTGTCTGAGCCGGGCGGGCCGGACTACAGGCTGCGGCACGAGTATCATATGGTTTTTGAGGAAGAAACAGAGGGGGACGGTCCCCCGGACTGGCTGGTTTCTGAGGCGCAGCTGTTTTATATCGCCACCGGCGTGATACCGCCCCGGGAGCAGCGGCCTTCTGAGGCGCTGATCCGCTGGTTTACGGCCCATGGCATTGCAGAGCAGCGGGCCCGTGAACTGGCCTTCGGGGCCATGTTCGCTTACTATACCGATGCCGGAGAGCATGGCTGGAAGGACATTGGGTGGTTTTCCAATGATAGTGGGGACGATGCGGACGCTTTGCCTGCGGAGGCTGCCGGGCCGCCTGCCGCACCGCTGCACGGTGAGGACTGCGCCGCCCAGATCGATTTGCTGACCCGGCAGGTGAAGGAGCTGCGCGGTGCGCTTCATGACGCGGAGCGGATGACGGGCCGTTTGAGGGCGCAGCTTCAAGACCGGGAACAAAAAGACGAAGCGGAGCAGGCGGAGCTGGCCCAGCTTCGGGAGACGCTCTACAGCTTGAGGGCCGAAGAGGGCGAAGCGGAAGAGAGCCGCAGCCCGCTGGCGGATCTCCCTTGGCAGGTGAAGCGGCGGACGGTGGTATTCGGCGGCCACGACAGCTGGCGCAAGGCCATAAAGCCCCTGCTGCCTGGGGTTCGGTTCTATGACCGGGAGAACCTGCCGGATCTGAACGCCATCCGGGGCGCGGATGTGGTGTGGATCCAGCCCAACGCCCTGTCCCATAAATACTATTACCGCATCATTGATGCCGCCCGAAAGAACGATATCCAGGTGCGTTATTTTGGCTTCGCCAGCGCGAAAAAGTGCGCTGTCCAGCTGGCGCTGGACGAGCTGGCGGAGGAAAAGAACGCGGAATAAGGTTTAATGCTTTTGTAACATCTGTGCGCGAACTTCTGTAATAGGATCCCGTTATTCTGATCCCTGCAAGGGATATCCTTTCTTTTTCATTCTATCCTCCATCCTCAAGAGCCGGGGCGCATTGTGGCCCCGGCTCCCTTTTTGTCCAAACAGCAGTCCGCATTTGCCGGTATATGAAGAGGCTCCTCCGATTCCACTATTGGACTGGTGTGACAGATCTAACGCTTGATTCCAGAAAAACGGGGATCATCCGTTTGCGTGGGCGGGTGATCCCCGTGGCATCTGAAATCAAGAGATTGCTCGAAGGACGTTGCATTTCTATCCTTCGTCCGCCTGTATTTGACACTACTCCCCCAGGCGTGGGCGGCAGACTGAAACCGCGCGGTGCGCGTCACGGGAATTTCACCCCTCCGAGGATCGCTCCGAGCCGCCCGCGGGCGGGAGTATCATTGTGTACTGACGAGGTCGTGGCGAAACAGCTTGTCCGCTGTTTCTGGACGGGTGGGCACCGCTCGCCGCCTTATTTGGCCGTCTTTGATGGGAAAACCCCACAGACGGGTCTTGGCGCACCCTCCAGGGTCGCTTGCTCGTCAGGGAACGTATTTCAGTCGCCGGATGTGACCGGACGCAGCCCGGTGTTTTTCAAGGTCCACCGGGGGTATGGGACAACCCCCTCACTACTAAGCCGAGTTCGTGAGGGGGTTGACCGGGAAAATTTTTAATTTTCTAAAAGTTTTTTTAACCGGGCCAGAACGCGCCGCTTCCGATCACTGATCGTCTGCTGTGGAATTCCGACCCGCTTGGCGTACTTCCGCTCGCTCAGGCCCTCAAAATAGAGGGCCTGGATGAGCTGCCGGTCCGGCTCGTCCAGCAGGGCCAGGCAGCGGCGCAGCTCACCGCGCAGGATGTTGGCGATGGCGGCATCCTCCACACTGACCGCGTCGCGGTCCGGGATCATCTCCTGGCCGGACAGCTCCGGGGTGTCCAGCCCGTCATAGGAAACGGCGCCATTGCGCTCGTCCTTTTCTCTCAGGGTGCGGCCGCGCCGCTTTTCCTGGTAATAGGCAAAATAAATGTCCTCGGAGACCTCGACCAAGGCCCCGGGGACGTGGATGTAATATTTTTTCTGTTCTGCCATAGGGCAGACCTCCTGTTCTTCTGAAATCTTGGGAAATCTTGATTTCAGAAGCGGAGGCCCGCGGGGCAGGTGTGCTCTGCCGCAGCGTGGGCATGGGGCGGCGCATAGGGACAAAAAAAGCACAGGCAGCTTTGTTGCCTGTGCGGCTGGGGAAGTGGGGCGTAAGACGGGCCGCCGCCGCTGGCCGTGTTTCAACGGTCAGCGGCGGCGGGACGGACTGACTGCCCCAAAGGCTGCGGGCAGATGAGCCTTGGCATTTCTTCTCCCTTCAGAATAGCGTGAGATGAGATGCGAAATCCGTAGGTCGAACTGATGCGGAGGGGATCAAGCTCTTGTGTATCCGAAAACACATGGGGGCTTGGGCGCGGATCCTATTGCATGGCTAACAGTTCCTCAGAACACGGGTCGGATCAGCGCGCGAAGATTCGGATGAGTTCCATGATTCCCGCGCTGGCCAAATTGGCAAAGGCAGCCGAGGAAAACGCGGCGGCATACTTCCCGATCACCTTGCGGATGCTCGATTTATCTTCTCCTTTAACAGCGGTTTCCAATTCTTCTACCGCAGGGACCAGCTTCGGATCTTCCTTGGCTGTTTTGCGCTTCAGCGCGGCGAGTTCCTGTTCCAGATTGGGCCAGCTGATGTTGTACTCATTCACTGTGCCAATGCCGGTTCCGCCCGCTTGGACGCTGTTGGGCTCAAAATTGATCTGTACCATCAGCGCGGACCTCCAAACGTGTTGATTTCATTCACTGTATCAATGGCACTGCCGCCGGGCCCAATGATGTTGTCCTTGATATTGATAATGACGTCGCTATGATGTCCGGGATGGGCGATGGTTTCTTTGAGGGTGTCAATGACCGTGGCAAGAAATTCTCCTTTTTCGAACAGGATAGAAAAGGTCTGGCCCGAGTTTGTGGCGATCACCAGCTTTTTGAGCTGCTTTTCCCGCTCCATCTGCTGATTCCACGTATAAATAAAAAATCCGCCGACACACAACAGAACGACCCCAAAAAATTTGACGGCGCCCTCCTCCACAAACAAAAAGGCAAAGCCAAGAAGCAAAGCCGCAATGGTCCATAGGGGGAATTTGGGGAGCGTGAGGGGATTGTTTGCCACCAGTGACACATTGCTGAGCTGGATGACGGTGTCCTTGAACTCCAGACAGTTGCCATAGATTTTCAAGGAGTCCGTGTTTATCTCCCTGTTACTGGCCGCGATGTTTTTCAGGATATCGGTATTCATATGTAAATTCTCACCTTCTGTAAATTTTGCGGGATGTTTGGGCCGCCGCTGACCGTTGAAACACGGTCAGCGGCGGCGGGACGGACTGACTGCCCCAAAGGCTGCAGGCAGGTGGGGCTTGGCATTTGTTCTCCTTTCAGAATCGAGCAGTGAAAAACGGGGCATGAAGTTTATTTCAAAAAACGAAGTACATTGTAGAGGGTACTTAATTCCCACACATTTGAACCTGAAAACGGGGACTTAACCTAATATATAGTTGCGAAACAACAATTGGTGCAACTTATAGATTGCTACTTGTCAAATATTGAAATTAATAGCATTACTAAAATTGATAGTGGTACTAACATCTTTATCCATAATGGTTTATCTTTAATCCATTTATAGTATGCCCCTCTAATATCAATAAAGTCTAAAAACGAACTAATCCACGATTTTTTCACATTGCTTCCCCCTGAAATGATGCAGATTGGAAAACATCATTTTATGTCTTTCAGGATACTTTCAATTTCAGCCCCAATCCCTTCCTTCTCTTTACATACCAAGAAGAAATAATAGTGCCCTGGTAAGAATATCTCTTTTCTTCCCATGAAAGAATCATATGCATATACATGTCTGCCTAATATTTCTGCACTGGTAAAATCGCTTTCATTGAAAACTTCTTCTGTCTTTTTTATTTCTACATCACCGCTTTCTATTAACGCAGATAAAATAGATATTGCTGTAAAATACTTTTCTTCAACTAATTTGCGGGTGCTTGAACGCCAGACTTTGGAAGCGAAATGATTCTGGAGTGCCTCATTCATTGGAACATCTTCAAGACTTTCCAATAGCTTTAGACCGTTTACAAAATTGTAGGCATCCCCAATATGCAAGTCATCGAAAAAGTGGTCTGCTACTGACATACCGAGGCTTTCGAGATACTCTTTACTTGCGTTAATTTTTATTGCTCCAAGGATTGCCCAGTCCAAAAAATCATAGGCTTGACTAAAACCAGGAATCCATCCCGCTCCATAAATAAAGGAATCAAGCAAGTAAGGTGTTATAAACAATTCATATCCACCACGAGATCCAGAGCTTTTAATAGTATATGGGGCATACCCATCAGGATCAATCAAAATGACAGGCTGATTACGCACATAGATATATTGGACAAGCTCAACAGGAGCTCCCACATAATCCCTCAAATCATATTGAGTTGCATCCAGAATGGGATCCACCGCCGCGAACCTGCGGTTCTCCGCGTCGTAGAACCGGGCCTTGGCGTAGTACATCCCCAGCACCGCGTCATAGTCATGGGTGGCGTACCGCTTCACCAGGTCGAGCTCCCGCTTGCCGCTCTTGAGCACCGCGTTGTGGGTGATCTCGCCCCACTCGTTGTAGTGCGTCCAGCTCTCCACCTTGCCGGTCACGGGGCTGGTCAGGTAGTCCGCAGTGCCCAGGTAGTCCATGTGGTAGTACAGCCGGATCTGATTGCCGTTCTCGATCAGATTGCCCGAGCTGGTCTCCACTCCGGTGATGTTCACGCTCAGCCGGTCATTGCCGTACACGTAACGGTAGTCCAGCCCGTTGACCTCGTGCTCCATCAGCGGCTCGAAGGTTGGGCTGGTGTAGTCCACCACGAACTCCTTCACCACGGTGCTGAAATTAGTCACCAGGCTGCCGGTGGGCTTGTCGCCGCTGCCGTTCCCGTTGCCCTGGCCGTTCCCGTTTCCGTTGCCCTGGCCGTTACTGCCGCCTCCTCCCCGGCCATTGTTGGGGTCGGCATCGCCCAGCCCCGCGTCCACGTCATGGTAGCCGTAGCCGTTCTTGGCGATCTTCCAGGTGTCCTCCACCAGTGCGCCCAGGCCGTTGTACAGATAGGCGCTGCTCTCGCCGCTGGAATTGACCCCCAGCACCAGCTTGTTGGTCTCATCGTAGGTGTACTGCCCCACGGTGGAGCGCTGGCCGTTGCCCTGGCCGTTCCCGTTGCCGTTGAGCTTGCCGTACTGCTCCAGCACCAGGTTGCCCCGGCCGTCGTAGGTGTAGAGGGTGCCCTCCTTGTCATTGCTGCTGTAGGATTTTTGGGTGATCTGATTGAGGTTGTTCAGCTTGTAGTCGTAGTGAACGTTATTGCTGTTGCTCTCATAGGTCAGGTTGCCCAGGCTGTCGTACTGGTACTCCCGCCACGCCTTGCCGTACACCTCGTCCGCCCGGGTGATCCGGTGCAGGGCGTCATAGGTATAGGTGTTCTCCGTGGTGGCCTCGCCGGTGCCGTTGCCCCGCATATACTCGTAGACCATGTTGCCGCAGTCATCGTACTTGTACACGTGCTTCTGCTGCTTCAGGTCCTTCCGGGTGGGGTCGGTGTCATCCACCCGCAGGAGCTGGCCGATGGAGTCGTACACGTAGTCCTCCACCCAGCCGTGGGGGTATTCCATCTTGACCACACGGCCCATGCCATCATAGGTGTAGGCGGTGGTGCGCCCATCGTCCTCGGTGACGGTCTTGAGCTGGTGCAGCAGGTCGTAGGCGTAATCCACCCCGGTGCCGTCCGGGTAGTCCATGGAGACCTGGTTGCCCACCTCATCGTAGCCGTACTCCACCACGTTGCCCTTGCGGTCGGTGACCTGGGTGATGCGCCGGAGCAGGTCCACCTCGAAGGAGGTAGTGCCCGTCCAGTCCTCCATCTCCACCAGCTCGCCCACCTTGTTGTAGCGGTAGGAAGCCTGCTTGCCACCATTATAGTTTATCTGCGTCACAAAGTCCAGGGCATTGTAGGTATATTTTGTCACGTAGTCGTCCGCGTCCGTCTTGGACACCAGGTTGCCGTTGCCGTCGTAGGTGTAGGCGGTGACGCCGCCCAGGGCGTTGGTTTCCCTGGTCACCAGGCCGCGGCCGTCGTACTCATAGAGGGTGATCTCCCACTCGTCCGCCTTGTCCTGGGTGTCCACCCGGTGGAGGGAGGTCTTGGTCAGGCGGCCCATGGGGTCGTACTCGAACAGGGTGGAATTGCCCAAAGCATCAATGGTCTCCACGATCCGCCCGCAGGCGTCCAGCACATGGCTGGTCTTGTGGCCCGCCTTGTCCGTCTTGGAGGTCACATCGCCCTCGCCGTTGTAGGTGATGTGCTCGCTCTTGCCGTCCGGGGTGGTGGTCTTGATGAGCCGGTCCAGCGGGTCGTACTCATAGGTGGTGACGCCGTCCGGGGTGGTCATCTTCACCAGGTTCTGATTGCCGTCGTACTCGTAGGGAGTGTGGCCACACTCCCGGAAAACAGCCAAATCCGGCTCCTGCCGGGCCGTGTCCGTTTTTGCTTGTTGGGATAGTCCCAAACCCTTATGCAGAACGGAAGCAGCACTCACAGAAGCATAGCAGATGTAGCGATGTATTTTTATCAGGCTATCCGAAAAGTCTGTACCAAGACGCCGGAACAGCAGGACAGAAAATTTATGGGTCAGGCGTAGAAAAAGCAGCTCCCGGAGGTACTAAAAACACATGCTTTTTTCGGGGGTGTCGGAGAGCGGCAAGGTGTTTATATCTGTTCTCCCCAAAATAGGGGTAACTCTTTCTACTTAGCTCCTCTATCCGACACTTTGGCTGACAGCCCCAAGTCGGCCCATCGGCCTACGCATTTAGAGCCTGTTCAACGGCCTGTTTCCAAGACTTTCAAGCGGCGGTCGCATAGGGGGTAGTACGATTTGACCTGCACCCTCAAAAATACGGTTCTAAATGCGTAGAAATGGACAGGGAACCCCTGCCGCCAGGATTGAACTGATATGTAACGCTTTAGAGGCAAAACAGCCCCGCTATTTCAAGGCTTTCCGGCTACGGTCAATAGGGGGGCAGTACAATTTGGCCTGCGCCCACCAAAACGGGCCTCTAACGGCGTACAGATAGACGCAAAAAAGCCAGGGCGGGAAGCCGACACACCGGCGATCCTGTCCTGGCTCCTGCTGGACTGTAAAACTGTGCTGTCACACAAGAGGCCCTGCGGCCCTCTTGTGGCACCCGCAGAAACCGTACACCCGCTTCGCGTCTGTACGGTTTCTGCGGGTCAGATAACATCGAAGATAACCCCTGTTGCTATTTGGCCTCTCTGCTTCCCGCTTCCGTTCCATTCCCTTCCGGCGGCTTTGCCGCCCATTCCCAAGGGAAGGGGCAGGGGAAAGGATAGGAAAGGAATGGGTAATTGATAAATCTTTACTTGATTTTTCTTTATTTACTTATATCTTTATTTTATTGCGTCGGATTTACCTACATAGGATTTTCCGATATTGGATTTCCCGACGCAGATTAATCCAACGCCGGTAAAGCAGACACCGATTGCGGCTGCTCGTAGATGGTGTACTCCGCTCCCCGCAGCCGTCCCCGGCTGTCCCGTTCCCTCACCCGCACAATATACCCGGCCCGCTCCAACTCGTGGACGGCCTGACGGATGGCGTCAATCTGCTCCCGGTTGATATAGGCCAGCCCTTGCAGGGTGTAGTCCCATTCTTCCGGGAGTGACAACATTTGCGATAGGAGGCCCTTGGCTTTCAGGGACAGGGATTTGTCCCGCAGATGGTGATTTGCCATGATTGTGTAATCTGTATTTTTCTCGACATGAAATGCTGTCATTTCCGCTCCTTTCAGCGCATAAAACGACGTTCCCGGCCAGATTAGAGCAGAGAACGCCGCTTTTATGTTTCATACATACCATGCTTGCCTGTCGCCCATACCCATTGATTTTCTTGTGTCCTTGGAAGTATCGTTATCTAACACCGTCTTTCACCCGTCCGGCTTTCATGGAGATCATGGAACTGGCCGAACAGGGGCTTGTAGCAAACCTCGTTGTAAAAGACCACTCCCGGCTGGGCCGGAACCGCCTTGTGGTGGGCGCTCTGATGGAGCGATTCACGGAAGATTATGGGGTGCGTTATATTGCCGTGACGGACGGCATAGACAGCGCAAAGGGCCTTGACGATATGGTAGCGGTGCGCGAGTTGTTCAACGAGTTCTACCCCCGTGACACGTCCAAGAAGATACGGGCTGTGTTTACCACCAAGGGAAACAGTGGCCAGCGGCTTTGTACCCAAGTCCCCTATGGTTACAAAGGGGACAAGCACAAGTGGGACGTGGACGAAGAAGCGGCCCAGGTGGTGCGGGAAATTTTCAGCTTGTGCATGGACGGGCTGGGGCCTATGCAGATCGCCAAGCGGCTCCGGGCGGCGCAGGTACTGACCCCCACAGCGTACAAGCTGGAAAAGGGTTTCCCGGTAGTAGGTCATCCCCGTGAAAATCCGTATGACTGGGATAGTAAACTGGTAGCGAAGATTTTAGAGCGGATGGAGTACACAGGCTGTACAGTGAATTTCAAGGGTTATAAGAAGTCGTACAAGTCCAAGAAGCGGGTACAGAATCCCCCGGACAAGTGGAAGGTGTTCCTTCTGTAGATAAAAAAGATGCAGTCACCAAACTCATTACAAAACAACACTCCCAGAAAATTAAGCGGGAATATATCGGGCTAAAAGCCCTCAATATTCCCACTCTATTCAAAGTTATCGATTTAGTTCTCATCTACAGGTTCAAGATTCCCATGAATTTGGTTTTGTTCGTAATAAGCAAAACTCTCCCATCGCTTCCAGATTTGACTGAGATCTCCTTGAAAGAACTGTTTCTCACCTGTACACAACCAGAATAACTTCATCCCCGTTGCAGCAAGGAACTGTTCAAGATAGTCTTTTCTTATCAGCAATCCATCACATATTTCTGAAAGGGAGGCATCAAAACAAACGAGTTCACCAGCTAAATTGAAATAATAACCATCGTATTCCTTTTGCTCTAAATGCAGATAATCAATAAGCTCTTTACAGGGGACGTCAAAAGATGTAGTATCGTCTTGTGATGCATCATATTCTTCTTCCCATAGTAGATGTGAATAGGCGGGTATGACTTTTACCTGAATCACATCATCAGGAATAAGTCTTTCAACTTCCTGTTCGGCAACTTTGAATTCAAAGTCTTCTTCTTCTGTAAACACAAGCGATGGTAAAGCTACAGTTTCTTTTACAAGGCTCTTTTCTCCAGCTTCAATTTCGGCTTCGAAACAACATGACTGAAAAACGCTTCGATAACCGGGGGACCAAGAATATTCCCTATTATATAATTGGTATATATCGAGTCCACGGGGAAAATCTGAATCAAAGGCACCTGGAGCAAATTGCTTTCTGAGTGCTTCAAACACTTCTGGTTCAACAAAGTATCCATGGGCCATTAACCACATTTCCTGTGAACCTTTTGAAAAGCCTATAGTAGAATTCTCAAATTCTTTGTTCTTAACTTTATCATAGAGATTAAGATTCACCCATTGAGTACCGTCTGAATCCACCAATACCAACTTACCCGGAAGGCTATCAAAAAAACTTGTTGGTTGCTTTGTCCATTCCTGAATCTCCAGATCTGATGGGAAAGGTTTCGTTTGCAAAAACATTTCTTCTGTTGATTGTGGATATTGTATTGCTGGCAGAAAATCTGGTTTTAAAAAGTTAATATTAAGTGTAGGGTCAAAATCACGAACATAAGGTTCCCAAGCGCCTTCGTATGGATAAGGAACCTCGTTCCAATCTTTTAGTAAATGGGTATCAGACACCCTGGCTAAAATATTATAAAATGCAATCCATTGATATTTCTTCCCTATACGCTCGATCTTCTTGTTTTGGTGTCTGCTATAGTTGCGATTAACCCGAAATCGATCATAATCTCCAAACAACTGATCTGAGTAGCCAAGAGTGTCCCGTATATACTGCATCGCATAATGGTATAGATTTACTACATCGACTGCTTCAAATCTTTCCAAGGCTGCTTGAAATGTGTATCTGCCAAAATCGCCATATGTACCTGGACATTCCGAGTGATTGATTCGCATTGAGAAATCAATAGAATTGAATCCACTATGGGCATTTTCCTTATTATAATATTCTTGCTTTTCAACGTGAGGAATTTCGGTGGACCTATATGGTGGCCTGATTTTAGCCGCATCAATAAAATCCCAATCAGTCGGAGACTCATATATCCATCGCTCCAAAATTAATCTTGCATAATCACGCATCAGAATATCGGGATATACAGTTTCTTGATTGAAGACAAGATTATATACATACTCTGCCAATTCTCGATATCTATCTATTGCGATTTCACTGCGCTTTACACACGCACCAAACACGTTTCCCAATAATCTTTGAATCACATAAGGATCATTTACCTTCTCAAAACGCTGTAATAATGGTTTACAGAGAGAAAAGTTCTTCCTTAGCAACTCGATAGAGGCTTTAGAGGCTTTGTCACGAAGCCTACGGTTTGAGGATGTCAAAAGCCATGTAAATAAAATTAAGAGCAGTTCGGTGTTAGGTTCTGACAAACCATTCAGCAAATTACCTTCGTCAAAGTAGGTAACAAGCTGAAATAGACGTTCCTCCCTATTGGCTAGATCATTTATGTAGGTAGTCCACAAATAATCCCGTTGTGCAATAGGCTTATTTTCTAGGATGCTGTGTAAGAGGAGTGCATTCAGAGGATGGTTTTCTTTTGTGCTGTTTTCAATGAGTACTCTTAACACGCTACTCCTAGGGGCACCGTATTTATTAATATATGCGATAAAGTCCTTGCTATTAATGGCAGATGATTTTCTCCACAAGAACGATTTGATATAGCGGTCAGAAATATCGTTTTGGTCACTTTCATCAGTCACACAAGCAAAAATGGTTGTAAAGCACTCCTCGTGATAATATTCAGCATATAAGCTACAAATTATAATAAAAATATCGATATTAAAATAATTATTTATTTGGCCTTGCTCTATTTTTAGCAAATCATTTTGAACATAAGAGAGTAGTGCAGATTTGTCATGATAACATTTGAATATCTGTTTTGCGCATACAAAATCCTCCAGAAGATTGTACCCCAAATAATAAGATTCTGTATCAGATGCAATAATGCTGTTTAGGAGGCCAGAACGCTCTAATGCAGCTGTAAAAGGGATCTTTTGTGAGGAAAGTCCATAAGTATCCCAAAAGCGAAGCCCGAACAGTTCTGCTTTCGTAATATCCCAGTTTTTCTTGGCCAGAAGAATTTCGGCTAACTCCTCAACAAGATGCTGGAGTATAGGAACAAAAACCGTGATCCCAACTGCCTTCTGCGCTTCCTCATCCGCTCGACTAATAAGCTGATCGAACAGGGTAAACATATCAAAATTTTCACCAGTGTAATGCTTGCAAAATAGCGTAAGAAACAGCGGGTTTGTCATCTCGGCTTGCAAAAAATATGACGGCACAAAAGGGATACCATAATGGTTTAGAAATGCCAATGTAGCCTCTATTGATTCCTCTCTAAAACCGCTATGAACAATATTTGAAATTTCATTTGTTTTAATTCCCTCAATAATAGAATCGTTGAAAACCAACCGCTCATAGCCAGAGCGAACTGAAATCACTATTTTTATATGCTCAAATTTGTTGATTCGAGCAACAAGTGATGGTAGACCTGTTTTCCAAATATCTCGATATGGGCTCTCATTGATCGCATCAATCAACAAACAAGTATAGCAGTTGGCCTGCGCTCCTAGTATCTCCAACTTGTGCAACAATGTCTGAAAGTTGAAATCAACTTCTAACTGTTGAGTAATTTGGATGGCAACTGGCTCAGCATTTAAAAAGTTATTGCCCAGCATTAATAAGGCATACTGACCCTCCTTGTTGAGCTTTTCCGTAGCATTTGCCAAGAGTTGCGACTTTCCTACACCCGCTTCCCCTCCTACAACAAGTATCTTCTCTCGAAGTAAAGTGCAACCAAGCGAATCCAGGCCAATGTTGTTTAAGACATCTATTAAATTCTCTAACTCGTAGATTTCGTTTGAAAGCTCATTCTGAACCTTATGGTCAAGCTCTTCTGCTCCCCTATAGTGCTCTTTCTTTTTCGCTATCAAATCACAAATTTTGGAGAAATCATCTGCACATTGCTTACTGAGGTTCTCAGACCATGAGAGGCAATTAGTAATTGTTGTGCGTGAAACATCATCTATTGACAAAATTTCACTAATTATCCTTTCCAAAGATTCTCTACAATCAGTATGCCTATCCTGCAGCTCTTTTAATTGTTCAATAACTCCTGCCTTTGCTTCATTAATTTGAGTCACCGCATTACTATTGCAAAGGAAAATGTCCAGTTGATTCTCTGTGCCTGTATTGACATTAAAATCGCCATTATACCTTGGCCCTAATGCGGCTAAACTCAACTGCAAACGTTCTTCAAACCATTTTGAAGTAAGATGCCGATAATCGAAATAATACCATGATGCAGTATCATTACTTAAAACTTGGTCAAGTATAGCCTGACCGGTAATAGGAACTAAAGAAATATTTTGGGCAGATAACAGATTGTAAATATCTTGGTATGATTTGCTGGATGTAGTTAAGTTTTTGTTACAGTATAAATATATAACATCCAACTCATCTGCATAGTACTGAATTGCTTTTTCGGCAGAATGCTTGATTTGCGAATAATCAATGGTGCTAAAGTACTTAGCTTGAAAGCTGATTCGCTGCCCTGTTTTTTCATGAAGAATTGGAACAATTTCAATGCCTGGATTGTTTGGATCAGAATGAAACAGCCCTTTTCCGTCAAAGAAAAAAGCATTGAATAAGTAGCGACACATATTTTCAAAAGCCGACCGTGTATCCGGATTACATACTTCAAATTGACTCCATGTTATGTTCAAAGCCTTTTCCTGGTCAGCCATTTTCTTTCCTCCAAACGATATAAAGTTGGGCAAAGTTCTCGCTTTTTGATAGTCTAGAGTTTAGTGTTTAGATAATCCAGCACTCAAATTGTTGGTCCATGACTTCTACATCACATTGACTTTTAATCGGCTTTTATATCTAGCATTAGCCTGACTAATGCCAATCTTTCCGCCGGATCAAGCCATAGGCGAAAATCTGCAGCGATTTCAGGGTAAGCACTCACACCTCCACCTTTGCCCTGTTTTACGCGCATCCCAACAGCACGAGTCCTTCGAATCCACAAAGATGGTGTAACAGTCAGCGATGTCGTATGTGACTCATGAATCAGATCCTCGCAGGCCCTGTCATCAAATCCTCCGTTCATATCATTTTCCCATTGGCGGAGGAACTCTAAAGTATTGCGGCTTCGCATCCAACTTTGAATGACATATCCAGGAGAATCTTCTGTGTATTGTCTCGCTATTTCTGTCAACGATACCATATCCCCATAGATCATGCCCCTCATATAACGGTGTATGATTTCCGTATGACTCTTAATCTTTTGAGCTGTTCGCAGTTTTTCTTCATCCAATGAGTTGTAAAAGGCCTGTCTGGACTTGTCCGCCAAATCCTTATCCATCAGGCCCTTATCGACAAGTTGATTAAGTGCAGACTCATACTGGAATGCAATGCGTATGTATAGGTCACTTATTTCTTCCGTTGTCATGACCCCCGTTCTCCCATTTTTCTTCCAGTATAGCAGAAAAAGCGAGATTTGGGTAGTCTTAATTTATTTGAGGAGACGGGGATTGATATCTGGATGCTTTCCTGGGATGTCCAGCTTTGTCGTAATCTACGTTGCATCGGTACTCCCGTTCAAACTGAGCATCCATGTATGTTTCCACACCAACAATGGGAATATATTTTGCATTGGATAAGAGTTTGTCCACTGCTGCTCTGCCCCATTTCGGATTACCAGATGGGGAAGGGATACCTTTTGCATAAAGCATATCTACAATTTTCCCTAGACTGGCTCCAGCAAGGTAATATCCAAATATACTGCGGACAACATCTGCCCTTTCTTCATGAACAATAATTTCCCGGTTAGCTAAAACGTATCCATATGGAATCTTCATGATGACCTCGCTTTCATAAACATGAATAAAAGCAGGTTTTGGCAAGAAGAGCCTCACCCTAGCCTGCACAACAATACCTCTCAAAATGTAATTATAACTAATTTTCGAAGGTTATTTGTAGCAGATTCGCCAAATATAGACTAAACCTGCGTATAAGTGACGTTATACACGAGCATTGTCTACCATTCCTTCTGTAGATAAAAAAGATGCACCTGGGTAAGCGTTGCAGCGCAAGGAATTCAGGCACATACTGCCAGCCTGCGGCGAAT
>Ga0209694_1001836_pt1 | contig 20262 bp, 10 predicted proteins | sample GluameincwithD2O_FD_187499 | JGI IMG/M metagenome (GOLD analysis project Ga0209694, IMG submission 187499) | Mouse cecum microbial communities from Vienna, Austria - Glucosamine amended microcosms incubated with D2O (SPAdes) (version 2) | ecosystem: Host-associated > Mammals > Digestive system >... | reverse complement strand
TGCATCACTGGGAAGAACTCTAATCAGCGGTGCTCACCAGACCCGGCAGGGTATGATCGACTACTTTAAAGACGTCCAGAAACAACTGGTTGCAGCTTAGCTTTACTGAGCTTCGTAGCCTATCAAGTTAAAAATATAACAAATAGCGCATAACGGAGAACAGGGGATACGCGCAAAGGCTGGAAAATCCCCGGATTTTCACATTGCGTTCCAGCTGGAACAGAAAAAACGGACCGTGGACAGTCCGCACTGTGTCTTTCGAAGTATACTTTCAAAAACATATTTTCTACGTGCAGTTTTCTCAAGTAAATGAATTTTATCATACAAAACAATGGAACGATTGCATTTCATTAAGGATTCACCGCAATTCCTTACAAGTCCGCCAAAGTATACATTGGCGGATTTTTATTATTAGAAAAGGAGGAAATCATATGGAATACAGTTACATGCTGACAGCGAAAGCAGACAAATTACCGTCAGAACTGAAAGACTCTGTATTCGCTGATGCCCGCGGAGATCTGGACTATCCGGAATTCCGCCGTCTTCTCACCGTGGTGAAGCCTGGAGACAGGCTGAACATCCCGACGCTCTCGGACCTGGGCAACAGTCTGTCCGAGATCAGCGACAAATGGCAGGAGCTGCAGGAGCGCCAGGTCACTGTGTGGATCCTGGACTGTCCGGCGCTGCGGAACCATTCGGACCTCTTCGGGGAATTCCTGAAGTATGTCTCCTATTCCCAGCAGCAGTTCGGCGCGAAGCAGGTGCGGTCTTCGTCTGCATCCAAAGGCGGGCTGAATCCCGGGCGCAAGCCGATGCAGCTGCCGCACAACTTCACGGAAGTCTATGAAGACTACTGCAGCGGCAAGCTCAACAGCCGGGAAGCGGGAGAAGCACTGAATGTGTCCCACACGACGTTTCTGCGGTGGACACGGGAACTGAACCAGGCATAGAAACCCTGGAAAAGGTTCGGATCGTTTGAGAAAAGGGGAAAAGAGAGCCGGTTTGGAAAGCCCGGCTCGAATCCGGGAAACCGGGTATGTTTTACAAAGCGTTTTACCGAAACAAAAGGCGCTGCCTGCAGGCACCGTGCGGAAATGAGGGATTCGAAAGCCGGATCCTGTCCGGGTTCCGGATATGAACCACGCAGGGCAAGGGGAACAGGCAGTTTTTGTGTTCGGCAGAACAAAGCAGATCTGGGAAGGGGCCAGGTCTGCAAAAGGAAAAAGAAAGGAAAGACTATGAAGAGACAATTGAATGGGCTGGCCCACAAGGTTTTATCCATTCTTCTGGCCAGCATGATGGTCTGGACACAGACCGGGTTGAATGTCTTCGCGGACAATCAGAATCCTGAGGATCTTCCCACTGCGGAACAGACTCCGCCGCGGGATACGATTGCCAATCCGGAAATCACGATACAGCATTATCTGAATTTCAGTGCGGTATCTATGGGCTTGATAACAGTAAAGCCGGATCCCAAAACCAGTCAGGGTACAGTGGTATATCCATTAAGAAATACTCCGGACTACAGTGATAGTTTTAACTGGAATACATTCAAGCAGAAGTATACTGATGGGAAACTGAAAGAAGGCGTAGATTATGAAGTCGAATCCGGAGTTCTGCTTCAGATTTACAACAAAGAGGCCAGAGGTGTGGTAACCAATGGTCAGGGTGCACCGGAGTATGGTCTGATTCTGAAAGATGGCCAGATGGCTGTTCATGATACGAAAAAGATGCTTTTTCAAGATGAAACAGTCACCTACCATGAGAAACCATATCTGGATTACATGAACCGCCTTGACAACAATGACAACTACGAACTGAAAGCAGTTCTTGTTGGTTATGGTTTGACAGAAGAACAACAGAAAGATGTAGAAGGAACCGATTTTCATATGGCGGAAATTACAGGTGATATCAACGAGAAAAATCCTGTGGTTTTCACCAATAATCCCAACTATTCAGAAACAATAGATGGACAGAAAATTGTTGTGGACCAAACCAACCCTGTTCGGATGGGCGATCATTGGGTGATTTATGTGAAAGAAGGCACGACCATCCGGCTGCTGTTCGATCCGACCAGTTCCACCTATGACAAGAATGATGTCAATTTCTTCGATTATGACATTACGGATGGAAACATTTATCTGAGTGAAAAGAAAGACCCAAATAATCCGGACGGAATACAGAATTCTCCAGTTGTTTCCAACACACCACTGCCCACTTCCAGTCAGAAAGACAATCAGGATGCAGGTTATATCACCTATGGAAATACCTATCAGCAGGGGATAAACTCCCCCAGCAACTATACGGGGCCAGGTGCAAAGCTTGCATTTGGCAACCAAAACACAGGATCAGGACTGGCAAATGAAACGCTCACGACGGGAGGTGTTGTCAACAACATCAATAAGACCAATGGCAGTGTGAATGCTCTGGGCTCCGTGTTCGATCTTGCAACTGGTTTGAATGATGGTGGAACGCCGAAGTGGAACACCGGTGTTTCTGCTCCCGATCTGTTCACCACTGACGCTACAAAAGAGGTCAAGGGAAAAACCAACTATATTAAGGGAGAGTTTGGTCTCCGGTTCAACAGATCTGGTGGAACCTATATTCTGGAGGATGTAACCAAAAAGGGAACTTCAGGCGCATATTCCGAGGTGTCTTCCGCAAGCAACTTGTCGTCATTCCGGGACCTGGATTGCAATACCAAGGTGATCTGGTCCAATGATTTCTGGCCTATGGATGCGGCTGATTCCTATGGAACAGATGGACACGACCTGAAATTTGGCGCCGGGAAGACTGCAGGCACCTATGGAGCTGCAGACCCGCAAAACCGGTATTTCAACAGAAGCTCCACAGCAGCGAATCAGGGAAAAGGAACTCTGCCCATAGCAGACAGTGCCCTGGATCACAACTCCTACTTCGGCATGAGTTTTACCACAGACTTCTATCTGGATCCTGGCTATTCCGGTCCTCTTCGTTACTACTTCTACGGTGATGACGATATGTTTGTCTTCCTTTCCAAAGTAACAACGGATGACCAGGGAAACGAAACTCTTACAGATACGAAAAAGATTGCAGATGTCGGTGGAGTTCATTCGTCAGTAGGTATGTACACAAATCTGTGGCCTTACGTAAATGGCGGTAAACCGATTCCATATCCAGACAAGAATATGTCTGAAGCAGACAAAAAGGCTCAGGTACAGCACTATCGCCTGTCCGTGTTCTATACAGAACGAGGTGCCTCCGGATCGTCCTGTTTTATGCGTTTGACAGTTCCGTTTGAACCCAGTACGTATGATGAACTGGATTTCAAGGCAGACTTGAATGTTGACAAGGAAGTAAAGACACAGGTTCCGCCAGCAGAGAGTGGCGATGCACAGCCTGAAAAGTACTCCTTCCTTCTGAACCTGAAGCAGGGTGAAGAGATTTCTGTGACGGGAGAAGATGGTCAGACATCTACTCGACCTGCTACCTTTGATGAAGCCAAAAAGAATCTGGTCAATATATATGCCTATACAATCAAGGATATAGACACAGATCAGACAGTGGATTCCGGTTATATTGCCGATGGGGGCTCATTTGAACTGGCTGACGGGCAGCGCTTCACCGTGAAGGGCCTCCCCGAAGGTTCTCTCTACCGTGTGGAAGAAATCAAGCTTGATTCCTCCGAGTCCACGACATTTGTCAGCGGACAGGTGGATAAGGATGGAAATACCAACATTCAGAAAGACTTCCAGGAAGGAAACACCGTGTCCGGTTCTACGCAGCAAGAAAACTACGTCAAGTTCGTGAATGCCACAGACATTGGCATGCTGACACTGAATAAGGAAATCGATCCGGCTGGCGGACACACCACCACGGAAGACTTCTCGTTCCGTGTGAAGCTGGAGGCAACGGAAGGCTCTGTTGTCAACAGCCTGAGTGTGCTGCGCAACGGTCTGCAGGAACAGGACATTGCTCCGAATGCAGATGGCGAGTTCGAAGTCACGCTGCACTGGAATGATGAAAAGAATCAGTATGACACAGTAACGCTCTACAACATTCCGCTGAAGAGCAAATACACAGTGACAGAAATCTCCAACGGGAACTACCTGCCCTCTGACATCACAGTGACTGGTGGTGTAAACAACACCACTACACTGGCTGCCGGAATGGTTCAGGGTACAGTGGATGCGAATGGTCCCGTTACAGAAACCAACCGTCCGAACGTCACCGTCAACTACACCAACGTCTACGCACCCAACGCGACAGCACGGATCGTGGCGGAAAAGACCATTGACGGACGGAAGGCCGCAGCAGGCGGTGAAACCTTCACATTCCAGCTGGAAGGCGCCAATAACGCGGCAATCGCCTACTTGAAAGACAACAGTCCGCTGCTTGCACAGGCTACTGTCAAGGAAGGTGAAACGACTGCCACTGCAGAATTTGCACCGATGCACTTCACCCGCAGCGAAATTGGAGAATACCTCTTCAACGTGACCGAAGTCGGAAGAGGTACTGTACAGAACGGTCTGGAATATGATGATACGAAGTATCAGGTGAAGGTCGTTGTGCAGAATGCAACGGATGAAGATGGCAACTTGACACAGGATCTGGAAGCTGTCGTAACCTGGTCCAACGGGATAACAGATGATGCCGGAAACCCGGTGGAAACTGAAGGAAATACTGTGTCATTCACCAACAAGGTAAAGCTGGAAGCCGAGGCCTCCATCAACTTCACCAAGAATGTACAGGGTGAGGGAAGTGTGACCAACGGCAACACCGGTGATGAGTATACTTTCACCATCGAGGCTGCTGCCACCAACCCGAATGCACCGATGCCAAAGGAAACAACAGTGACCATCACCAATGATGGTCGACAGAGCCCCTATGATGGCAGCTTTGGACCGATCTCTTATACAAGGGAAGATCTTGGTCAGGGCGATGCAACCAAATTCTACGAATACGTGATTCAGGAAGAGGGCGGAACTGTCGGCGGTCTGCTGACAGATGAAACGCAGTACCTTGCGAAGATCAAAGTCTCCAAGGCAGCCGTCAATGGCGTCGATCAGTTGACAGCGGTACTCGATTCTGTCTCCGTGATTGACGGCGAAGACGTCGCAGACAAGTCACTAGTCTTCACCAACATTTACCAGCAAGCAGAAGCAGTGATCAGAGTGCGCAAGACACTGGATGGCCGGCCTATGCGGGATGGCGAAGTCTTTGCATTCGAGCTACTGGAAAAGGGCAGCTCCACAGTTCTGCAGACACTGATACTCAAGGGCGTTGATGGGCAGTCCACCGTGGAAGGTGAATTCGATCCGATCGAGTTCCTGGACCCGAACGACTCCCAGGACTATATCGTCCGCGAAATCAAGGGCAATGACCCGGATATCACCTACGACCCGAAGGAACACAATGTCCGTGTGGAGGTGACGAAAGACGATGACAAGAACCTCCAGGCAGTAGTCACCTATGATGGGGCAAGCTCCGAGGATGTCACGGCACTGGACATCACCAACATCTGGAACACATCTGTTGACTGGGCTCCTTCTGTCACGAAGGAAACCATAGGTGGTAGTCCAGCCGGCTACAAGTTCAAGATGGAGCTCGCAGAAGCAGATGGCGCTTCTCTCACACGCAGCGCCGAAGCTACCAGTGATGAAACCGGAAAGATTACATTCGATCCCATTCGCTTCACGAAGCCAGGTGATTACAAAGTCACTGTTTCCGAAGTGCCTGGCACGGACGACAAGATTATCTACGACAACCACGAAGTGACCTTTAAACTGAAGGTAGAAGCCGACCAGAAGACTGGCTATCTTTCTGTGGATGCGGCGGTGGAAAACAATGCTTCCACTGTCTTCACCAACGATGCCGGACTGCGCCTGACCAAGACGATTGTGCCTGGTACAGATGTAACGCTGACAGATGCGGATTATGCGAAGAAGTTTACCTTCAACCTGTCCCTGTCAGAGGCTGGAAAAGATCTGAATGGCAGCTTCCAGACTGTGATTCGCAATGCGAGCGATAGCAAGGTGGTTGATGGACAGACTGTCATTACCAAAGGCGAGGGCACCATTGAACTGTCTCACGGCCAGACAGCTTATATCTATGGACTGCCCACAGGTACGGAGTACAACATCTCCGAGAAACAGGAAGAAGGCTGGTTTAAGGTTGAGTCTCTGTCATATGCCGGAGAAATCGGTGCAGGTGCAGATATGACTGCCTCCTTCACAAACGTGAAGATGAGCACTGACACCAGTCTGATTCTCGGCTACAAAGCCCTGACAGGAACTGACGGCATGAACAAGCCAGGTCTGGGACTGAACAGTTTCCGCTTCCAGATCACACCGAAGTCTGCAGAGGTGGAAGACACACCGGTTGTCTCGACACCGAAGGCAGAGGAAGAGGAAACTGAACCGGCAGATTTTGATGCTGAACAGGAACCGGCCGCTTCTGATCCGGCAGCAGATACGGACGAAGATTCGGATCCTGCAGCGGAAGAACAGGCAGGGGAAACCACTGTTCAGGAAATTTCGCTGCCGCGGATTGTTTCCAAAAAGATCGATCTGGCACTCAAGGATATCCCAATGCCCGAAAACGGCAATGTGGTTTCCAGTTCGGATACAGGTGTAATCGACTTTGGCAAGATTGAATTCACCAGAGCCGGCACCTATGTCTATGAAGTCACGGAAATCGACCAGACCGATTCGGAAATCGACTATTCTGACAAGGTATGGACCATTACCATCACAGTGGAAAATGTGGTGACCAACAACCAGGTAACCGGTGTGAAGGTTACAAACGTGGAATACAAGGACAATGAAGGCAATACATCCGATGATGGATTCACCTTCACCAACGTATTCAACGGAACCCCGGCTCTGAATCTCCACAAGTCCATGAGCATCAACGGCGGTCCCATCACGGATGTGAAAGAGGCACAGCCGGTCAACGCTGGCGATTCTGTCACCTACTACCTGACAGCATCCGTTCCGGATACAGCAACCGCGGCAGCCAGAGATGTCGTAATCACTGATGTGATTCCGTCTCCTGCTGGTGATGCTGCAGCCGAACTGACCCTGATTGACAAGGGAACAGCTTCCTTTGATGCATCGAAGAAGCTGCTGACCTGGAACGTCGGAGACATTGGCGTAAACAAAGCTGTGACCGTGAGCTGGACTGTACGTGTTCCGGCAGTGACAGCAGATACACACTGGACCAACATTGCGGCAGCGAAGTACTCCAATAACCCGAAAGATCCTGACGAAGAAATCCCGTCCAATGAAGTGACTGTCGAGGAAGAACCTGCACTGCCGAATGTGACCATTCACAAGTCGCAGTCGGTGAACAAACCAGGCGCTGCAGGTGTCGGCGGATTCTCGGATTCTGCAGATCCCGTCATGTCCGAACAGGGAAGCCTCGTTGTCTATGAACTGAAAGTCACCAACAGTGGAACCGCTTCGGCGAAGAACGTCGTGGTGACTGATGTGATTCCCACCAGCAAAGAGGAAGACCTGCGGCTCGAATTTGCGCAGGTCTATGACGGCGGCACCTTCGACAAGGGAAATCAGACAGTGACCTGGAAGATTCCGGAACTGGCTCCTGGCGCTTCTGCCTGGGTACACTTCTCCGTGAAGATCCCGACGGCTTCGAAATGGAATTCCTGGACCAACCAGGCAACGGTAAAACATGAGGACCCGAAGGATCCGGACAAGGAAACACCGGAAGAACCATCCAATGAAGTCACAGTGGAAACCGACGTTCCTGCGCTGACCATCCGGAAGGAACAGAAGCTCAATGACGGTGAATTCACGACAGATATGCTGCATGGCCGCGACAAAGACATCGTGACCTACCGGCTTACCATCTCCAACACCAGCAAAGTGGAGGCAAAAGACGTTGTTCTGAAAGACAAAGTTCCCACAGGCACACCGGAAACTCCGCTCATTGTGATTCCTGAATTCATCCAGGGCGGAAACCTGTATGCTGACGGAACCATCGTCTGGAACCTGGGCACAATCCCCGCAGGCGAGAGCCGCGAAGTAACCTTCCAGGTTCGGGTTCCCTATGTCAAGGAACTGACCAGGTGGCTCAACGTCGCAACAGTCAACTATTCCAACAATCCGGATGGACCGGACGAACCGCAGGAATCCAACAAAGTGGAAGTCGAGGCGAAAGCACCGAAACTCCGTCTGGAGAAGTTCCAGAACTTTGAAGACGGACAGCCGGTGAAGACGCCGCTGACATCTCTGGGTGAAGAGGAAATCGTGACCTATACACTGCGGGCTGTCAATGAAGGCGAATTCACAGCGGAAAATGTCATCATTACCGATGAAATCCCTGACGGCACCACGCTGGTGAAAGACTCCATCTCGGATGGCGGCAAAGAACGCAACGGCGTCATTGAGTGGAACGTGGGCAACATCGAACCAGGACAGGCGAATGCGAAGACTGTTTCCTTCCAGGTAAAGCTGGATCCCATCACTGTGGCGACCACATGGAAAAACGGCGCATCGGCAGTGTATGACAACAACCCGGACAACCCGACGGATCCCAAAGATCCAAAGACACCGGTTGATTCGAACATTGTCGAGATCGAAGGCGATGTGCCGGCTCTTGTGATTGAAAAATCTCAGCAGAAAAACGATGAAGCACCTGCAACCCCCATTCTGGTGGATGCCGGTGATACCATTACCTACAGCCTGACTGTTTCCAACAACGGCAAGGCTGCTGCAAAAGATGTCGTTGTCAAAGACCCTGTACCGGAAGGACTGGAACTGGTGGAAAACTCCATTTCCGACGGCGGTACTGTCAAAGACGGCGTCATCACCTGGAATCTGGGCACCCTCAGTGCCGGGGCATCGAAGAGCGTGACGTTCAAAGTCACTGTGCCGAAAGTCACCGAAGCCACGACCTGGATCAACGCAGCCAGCACAACTTATTCCAACAGAGAAGATCCGGAAGATCCCATTCCGTCCAACGAAGTGGAATCCAGAACCGACGTTCCGCATCTGGTGATCGAAAAAGAACAGCAGAAGGGCGAAGGCGACCTGACCAAGGACCTGATGGAAGTCAATGGCAAAGACGTCGTGACGTATTACGTGACGGTGACCAACGACGGCAATGCTGAGGCAAAGGATGTCAAGGTCACGGACACTGTACCGGAAGGACTGACTCTGGTGGATGGTTCCATTTCCGACAAGGGAACCGTGAAGAATGGTGTCATCACCTGGAAGCTGGGCAACCTGGCCAAGGGTGAAAAGCACACAGTGTCTTTCAAGGTCAATGTGCCGGAGGAACAGGGCATGTGGCGCAACATTGCCTACACGTCCTATCCCAACAACCCGAACAATGAGGATGGCGAGGATCCGAAGGAAGAGCCTTCCAACCCCGTGGACATCATTGAATGGCCTGAGGAAGGACCGAAACTGCTCATCGACAAGACACAGGCACTGAACAATGGCACACTTACCAGCGAAGTCCTCAAGGGCAAAGCCGGTGATGTGGTGACCTATGCGCTCACTGTCCGCAATGTTGGCAAGACAACTGCCGAGGGCATTACCGTGACAGATGTTGTTCCGAAAGGCCTGACCTATGTGAATGGATCCGCCAGTCACGATGCGGTATATGAAAACGGCAAACTGATCTGGTATCTGGAAGCCCTTGAACCTGGTATTTCTGTGACCCTGAAGTTCCAGGCGAAACTGCCCATGGATAACGCAGCGGGAAGCTGGAAGAACGTTGCCAAGCTGACATACCAGAACGATCCGGAGGGACCGGAGCACGAAACTCCGTCCAATGAAGTGGAAGTGAAGAAGGATCCCAACAAGGTTCCGACCACATCCACCAATGGAAAGCCGCATCCTGGAGCCAGCGCTCCCACTGCGACAAACACCGGTATCCTGACCTGGACACTGCTGGCAGCAGGGGCTGCGACAGGTGCTGCAGGTCTGGGCATTGCCGGACGCAGACGGAGGAAGCCGGTTTCCCGGAAACGGAAATAGACGGTCAAATCCCGGACTGTATGACAGTCCTGCTGTCAAAGGACAGCTGCAAAAGTGAATGAACAAAACAAAGGGAGAGCAGTCCACATGGGGCTGCTCTCCTTTAGGCGTTGGGGAATGTGAGGCCGATGGTGGCTGACAGGGGACGGAAACCGGGAGGTTTAGACAGGATTCCGGGAAGTCAAAGCAACCTGCAGCCGGAGTCTGCATCAAGCTCTGGCCGGATCTGCCTGAAAACACACAAAAGCCGTCAAGACCTGGGGAAAATCCCGGGACATGACGGCCTGTTTTGTCATGTCTGGAAACAATTTTGAGACATTCTGCCGGAACCTGTCTGGAACCGGTCCGGAACTTGTCTTTAAAAGTATACTTTGGAAAACATAACGATGCTCGATAACTTTCTCAACTAAATGCATTTTAGCATGGGAAACTAATGGCTGGATACAAATTCTGTAATGTTGCAACGCATTTCCTTACAAGTCCGCGAAAGTATACTTTGGCGGACTTTTTCAGCAGACAAGGAGGGAAGGGTTTGGAATACAGTTACATGCTCGTGGCGGAATCTGACAAATACCCGAGGGATCTCAAGCATTCAGTCTTTACCGACACCCGTGGAGACACGGATTTCCCGGAATTCGACCGTCTTCTGTCCGTGATCCAACCGAATGACAGTCTTCACATCCCGTCCCTGGCAGATCTGGGCTACAACCTCACGCAGGTATGCGAAAAATGGCAGAAGCTGCAGGACAAAGAGGTCCACATCTGGATCCTGGACTGTCCCGCGGCCCACAGCCAGCCGGAGTTCTTCGGCGAAGTCCTGCAGTATGTGTGTTATTCGCAGAAGCGGTTCCGAAACCCGAAACACCGCACGGTGATCCGGGAAAAGAACGGAAGCGGTCCTGGCCGCCGGCGGATCGAACTCCCGGAACGTTTCGCGGAAGTCTACGAAGACTACTGCAGCGGCAAGCTCAACAGCCGGGAAGCCGGGGAATCGCTCAATGTTTCCCATACGACATTCCTGCGATGGAGCCGGCAGCTGGACGAAGCCTGAGCTTCTTAGAAAGTTTTGCATGAAAGAAAAGGAATTGAAAAAGCTGTCCCGTCTCCAGCTCGTGGATCTTCTCATTGAAAGTACGGAAGAAAACGAACGGCTGAAGACACTCGTGCAGGAACTCAGCGACGAACTCGAAAACCGGCGCATCGAGTGCCGCAAAGCCGGGAACATCGCCCAGGCTGCCCTGCAGCTCAACGGCGTGTTCGAAGCCGCCCAGCAGGCCGCCGAGGATTACCTCAACGAGATCAGACAGCAGACAGAAAGGGCCGCTCCATGAGCAGCCATAAGAAAGAGATATTCTCTGCCAGTCAGTTTGATTCGGCGGACTGGAAGAAAGAAAAGAAACGGATTTTGTACAAGAAAAAGTTCCGGGACACACTCAAAAGCACCATCGCCGTGCTTGTGGTCGTCGCCGCCCTGGCGATTCTAGCCGCTACCCTGTGGCTCCCGGTCCTGCGCATCTACGGAAACTCCATGACACCCACCCTCAGCGAAGGCAACATTGTCGCCACGGTGAAAACCACAGAATTCCAGCCGGGGGACGTCATTGCCTTCTATTACAACAACAAGCTCCTCGTCAAGCGCGTCATCGCCGGACCGGGAGACTGGGTGGATCTTGCGGATGACGGCACTGTGTACGTCAACGGCAAGGAACTGGAGGAACCGTATCTGGAGGAAAAAGCACTGGGTGAAACGAACATCGACTACCCCTACCAGGTCCCGGAAGACCGGTGGTTTGTGATGGGGGATCATCGCAGCGTTTCCCTGGATTCCAGAACCAAGGCCATCGGGCCCATTGCCGAAGAACAAATTGTCGGCAAGCTTGTCTGGCGGCTCTGGCCCTTTGATGCGGCAGGGACTTTGTAGAAAGGAAATTTGATGATGAAGAGACACCGCCATATACGGAAAAAACTGGTGGGTGCTCTGGCAGCGGTCGTCGTGTTCTGCACGACCTATGCGCTGATCCTGCCAGCCGTGACGCTTTCCAGCGAGACACACTGCGGCAAGGAAGAGCACACGCACACAGAAGAGTGTTACAGAAGCGGGGAATATCTTTGCGGTCAGGAAGAATCTGACAGTACGGAAGGTCATGTCCATGACGAATCCTGTTACCAGGAAATGCAGACACTGATCTGCGGACAGGAAGAAAGCGAACTCCATGTGCATGATGAGACCTGTTACCTGACAGAACAGGTTCTGATCTGCGATAAGAATGAGTCGGAAGGCACGGAGGGACATATCCATACCGACGACTGCAAAAAGAGCAGCGAACCGATGTGTGGGAAAGAGGAACACACCCATTCCAGACAATGCGAATCCGATCCGGAAGCCGTGGAAACGGAAGAGGACTGGAAAAAGACGGTTCCGGCTGATCTGAAAGAAGATGTCCGGGAACGAGTTTTGCAGGTGGCGGAAAGCCAGAAGGGATACAAGGAATCGGACAAGAACTTCCGGGTCAACGATGACGGCACGGAAGACGGCTTTACCAGGTACGGGGAATGGGCTGGTGACCGATATGGTGACTGGAACAATGCCTTCACCGGCTGGGTTCTGAAGTATGCCAATGCGAAAGCCGGCTGGAAGTCAAATGCCGATGAATGGATCGCTGCCCGGTCCGAAGATCTGGTCAAGGATGCCAAAGAGGCGAAGGCCGGGGATGTGGTGTTCTATCAGGATGATGAAGGCAAGAGAAAGTCCGGTATCCTGGAAAGTTATGATGAAGCATCAAAGAAAGCAAAAATATATGCGGGAGATGTCGAAAAATCTGTAAAGGTAATTGACCGCTCTGCTGCACAGCTGATCGGTTCTCTGCAGATCTCAGAAAAAGCACCATCCGAGAATGGTGCAGACACTGAGACTCCAGGTGATGGTTCCGGAGAGGACAATCCTGAGGATTCCGAATCTGACCAACAGACAAAAACGGTTTCCATCGAGGGCGCTGACAATAAAGTACAGACTGGTGACGAAATCACATTGACGGCTGTTCCTCAGGGATTCGAGGATGGTGAAATCCTGCATTATCAGTGGCAGTACAACGATACAGAAAACGCAGATTCTGAAGCCTGGAAAGATCTGGAGGGTGAAACTTCCGATAAACTGACGATTCTGGTTACAGACGACAATCTGACTCACCACTGGCGTGTAGGGATTACACAGGAGGTAAGCACAGATTCTTATACAGGCGGTGGAAACACTGAGGGAGCGGCCTACAAGCTGAAACCTCTTGTTCCTGTTCAGAAACTGGAAGAAGTGATGACTGGTTCAGAAGAAACAGCTTCAGATGGTACAGAAACTATCTATTCAGGAGATGTGGTTCTGAAGACGGCCAATGAAGAGACGGATGGAATTAACGCAGCTGCGGAAACAGATGTGACGCCGAACTCATTCATCATTGAAAAGAAATGGACGAAGCAGCCTCTTGAAAGTGAAGTTACTTCTGTTCCTGTCCAAATCCGCTATGGAGACTACAATTCTGAAACCTATCAGCCGGACCTACTGGAGGGTATGGTAGATCCCAATCCGGTCATCATGGAAACCGAGATCAGCTATGATTCCGGATCAAGAACCTGGAAACGGGAAATCAGTTACAGCGAACTTCTGACTAAGTTCAAAGAGAAATACCCGGATGAGACTGCGGACTATACAAAGTTCTACGTTACAGAAACCCTTGATGGGTATCTCGCTTCCTACCAGCGGCAGGAAGTTGTAGATGATAATTTCCGAACAGTTAAATCACAACCTGCATCTCAGCTGGAAGCGGGCAAGCAGTACGTGATTCTCAACGATGACAAAAACAGGGCCCTGGGAAGAAATGGCAGCAGCTATTCAACAAATAACTATGATGGTACGGTTCCCGACTCTATCCTGTGGACGGCTGCCAGTATCAATCAGGGCTTCGCCTTGAGTAATGGCAACTATTATTTAAGGATTGATTATGGTTATTTGAGACTTACGAGTAGTCCTAATAACAGATCGTCATTCATTGTTAATGATGATGGGCTTAGGTCTGAGAACTATTATATTGACTACGTTTCTGATTATTTATGGGGGATTTCAAGTTTTAGGGCGGATTCCTCTCAACATAGAGCTCACATATATGAAGTGGTTGCGCAGGAGAAACTGGATATCCAGTACACCATTACAAACACCAAGGTTGCTTCAGGATCATTTGGTTCCGGAACCATTCCCATGGCGGAAAAGGAAATCCCGCATTCGAAAACGATTGATTATCTGGGAGATTCTGTCGTGAATCCTGATGCGGGATATGGATCAGATAAGAACCTTTCTGATTCGTACCGCTTGTATCTGGATGCCGGACCAATTGCAGATGAGAACCCTGTCAATCTGATTCTGGTTCTGGATACTTCAGCAAGTATGAATGAAAATCTGGGTAACACAAGTAGGTCTCGCTGGTCGAATCTTAAAAATACTTTGGTTGGTAATACTGGTGTTTTACAGGATTTCTACAAGTTGAATCCTATGAACCAGGTTCGATTGATTACTTTTGCGTCTCTTGCAACTGTAGATAATACCGTATATAAGGATTTTAGCAGTGTTAAGAACAAGTTGAATGGTACATCGCTTCAGAGTGGGGACTTGGGAGGCACGAACTATGAGGATGCACTTTTAAAGCTTTCAGGCGTCATTGATCAGACGCCAAGAGGTTATTCCACATATGTAATCTTCCTAAGTGACGGCGTACCTACTGTACATAATGATGGCAATAGTTATGAAATCGGTGGTAGCAATAAGACCAATATGGTTGATGCAAAGGGAGTCGTAAGCCAGATCAATGCATTATATGCAGATTCAACTAGGCAATTTACATTAAGTACAATTGCTTACGATACAACTCCGACCGTATTCCTGGCCAAAAATCCAAATGGAGTAGGAAAATTTACTTATAAAGGGAACACAATAGATGTCCCAGATTTGCCCTCTAAAGATGGATTTTGTGGCAGCGCAACAGATGTAACTTCTCTGCAGGAACAGCTATATCTGATGTGCATTGGCCCACGCTGTGACAATTTGGTGATTCAGGATACACTTTCTCAAAATGTCAATTTCGATTTAGTAAACACAACTATCATTGTCAAGGCAATTCCAACAGGAGCTGCAGCAGCTGAACCAGTCATCATCTATCAGACACCTTCCCTGAATAAGAGTGCAGTAAGTCCGAAACAGGCATTACCGAATGAAGCTTCGAATTTCAGCTTTGAGAACAGGGATACGATTGGCACGAATGTGAATGTCAAATACTGGACAAATGCTCAGGTGTTTGGCAGTACTGGTGGCGTGTTTGTTGATCTGAATTCCAAGACAATTCAGCTGAAATTCAATCCGGACTGGTCCATGGATCCTGCCTACAGATATGAACTCAGTTTCAATGTAGAAACAACCGCCGAAGCGTATGAGAAGTTTGATAATCAGCAGATGACATACAACGAATCCGGAGAATCCAACAGTGATTACCGGCCATCTGGCAACACAACTTCGAGCAACCGCGGAGGATTCTTCTCAAATAAAAGTTCTGCACTGAATTACCGATACAAGAATCCATATAAAGAATCCGAAACACAATGGCTTGCAACAAATCCCGGTAGCGGAGTTATAGAGATTACTTCATATCAGAAACCTGTTGTTCAGACTGATGCTGCTTTGCTGGATGTATTCAAAGTGTCCAGTGATGGCAGTCAGAAGCTGAATGGAGCTGTGTTCGAGATCTACGATGATCTGTCAAAAGATCCGCTTAGAGAATATACAACCAGTGGCACTGGAGAGAATGCAGGTCATATTGACATTGGGCGAGTTCAAAACGGAAAAGTTTATTACCTTAAGGAGAAAACACCGCCTGCCGGATATCTGCAGGACAATGTGATCTTCAAGATTACATTCAATGGCAAGGATACTACTGTTGAAATTCTGGATGGTAATGGAAAACCAGGTGAATTTGATTCTGATAGGTATGTAACAGTTGGAATTAATGGAAGACGTGTAACGCTTACTATTAAAAATGAGGCAGGTAAACCGCTGCCCAACACCGGTGGATCCGGTACACAACTTCTTACATCCGCAGGCGCGGCAATGATTGCCGGTAGCCTGCTCATGTACGGATACAAAAAGAGGCTTAGGGGCAAAGAAAGGGGGTTGAAGTAAAAGCCTCCGCCCCTGACCTTAAGGGGATTTGTATTCGATAAATAAAAAATCCGGGAATTTGACACCGGAAAGGAAAAGAAAGGAAATTATGAACAAGAATTTTAAAAAGATGTTCTCTGTTGCCGCAGCAGCTACTATGGTGGCTGGTGTTGGCCTGACAACAGTCAATGCTGAAGAACTTGCCACCGGCGAGGGAACCATTACTATTGCCAATGCCCAGGAGGGAAAAAAATATACCGCCTATCAGATTTTTGAGGCTAGTGCTACTGATAAGGATGCTGGAGTAGTAAATCCTGGAGTTGAATTTGGGGATGGAAGAACGGCTTCTTATATTGCGACAGAAGAGCAGAAAACATTCTTCGATGCAGCAAATCCTGAATTATTTGAATTCCAGAAAACCGCAAACGGTAAGTATAACGTAACAGCAAAGAATGGAATCGACGGTAAGAAGATTGCTGAATTCCTTAATGGGAAATCAGTTGGTGATCTGAATAACGTATTTCCCAATAAATCTGTGAAAGCGACTGCTGCAGGCGCACTATCCATCGGTAGCGTTCCTTATGGTTACTACTATGTGAAGACTGATGCAGGCACAATCGCCTCTATTAACACAGCAACTCCCAGCGTAACAATTACCGACAAGAACAAACCGACTGAAGTTGATAAGAAGGTTAATGATTCTGAAAATAAGACAGTTGATGCAGACCATTCCACAGCCTATGTTGGAGAAGTAAAGAGCTTCGAAATTACCACAAACATTGAACCTGGTCTGAAATCTTTCACCATCACCGATACGATGGGAACGGGTTTGGAACTTGTTGATGATTCTATCTCTGTAACTCCTGATACATTGAGAGAGGACACAGATTATTCAGTCACTGTAGAGGGGCAGAAAATCACTGTATCTTTCACAGCAGATTATCTGAAGACTGTCAATTCCTCCACTTCTGTAAAGATTACTTACCGGGCAACAGTAACGGATGCTGCAGTTTCTGCAGGATCCGCACAGAACACTGTCGTAGTTAACCCGGGAGATAACGAGACAGTCAACGACTTTGTAAAAATCTTCCTTGGAAAAGCTGACTTCACAAAGGTGGATGCAAACGACGAAGCTACCACTCTTGCTGGTGCAAAATTCGAGATTTATACAGCAGCCACTGAAGGAACAAAACTGAGTTTTATCAAGGAAGGAGATACATATCGTTATGTACAGGCTCCTGTAGATGGTGACGGTTCTGTAACCACTCTGACTTCTGGAACTTATGGTCAGTTCCACGTGACTGGTCTGCCTGAAGGTTCCTACTGGCTGCAGGAAACCAAAGCACCGGCTGGTTATAACCTGATGACATCCCGTCAGCAGTTTGATGTAACTCTTAATGATGCTGATGTTTCGAATCCTTCTATGAATAAAGTGGAGGCAAACATCGAGAACACCAAGGGTGGTGCGACTCTGCCTTCCACAGGTGGTATGGGTACAACGGCTCTGTACACGATTGGCGGCCTGATGGTTGCTGGTGCAGCAGTACTATTCGTTGTTCGCAAGAGAATGGCTGCATAAGCTCTTTTGACAAGTTGATTTACTGTCGTTGAATCAGGAAGACTGCCTTCCTGATTCAATGGCAGGGAGAACTCTGCAATGAAGTTTATAAGAAAGAATCTCACCACGATTCTCCTCATAATCATTTTCACGGCAGGGTTGTCCCTGCTGTTGTATCCGACAGTTTCGGACTGGGTGAATTCAATGTATGCATCCAGGGCGGTTGTATCCTATGAGGATACGGTAAATCGCATGAGTCCGGAGGAATATGATCAGATGATTGAGGGAGCAAAGGAATACAATTCTTTGCTTTCTAAGGAGACTTACCGGTTCAATCCTTCGGATGCATTGCACAAAAAATATGAGGAGACATTGAATATTACGGAAGATGGAATGATGGGAATCCTGAAAATTCCGTCTTTGCGTGTAAACCTGCCCATCTATCATGGAACGGATGATTCAGTTTTAAATACTGCTCTGGGTCATATTGAGGGTTCCTCTCTGCCGATCGGGGGTCAGGGAACTCATTCAGTAATTTCAGGGCACAGGGGACTGCCATCTGCCAAGCTCCTTACAGATCTTGATGATTTGGAGGAAGGGGATTATTTCATGATTCAGTCACTGGATAATCTTATGACATACCAGGTAGATCAGATTTCCATTGTGCTGCCAACAGATTATTCAAAGCTGGAGATAGAAGATGGAAAAGATTATGTCACTTTGATGACATGTACGCCATACGGTATCAATTCGCATCGTCTAATGGTACGCGGTCACCGTGTGGACAACCTGCCGGATGATTTCATCAATACACGAAATGAGGCCATGCTCATTGACTCGAAGCTTGTGGCGCTGTTCATTGCCGTTCCTGTCCTGATCGGACTCTTTGTCTGGGTAATGGCCAGAGGACGGAAAAAGAAAGGTTAGAAAGTTGAGGGAAACTTATGAAGGGAATTTTGAGAAAGTTATGGATCCTTCTGCTGATCCCGCTGTTTGCGGCGATGCCCGTTGCAGCGCAGGATATTGATTTGAACGAGCGAGGATCCCTGACGATTTCATTCAATGGAAAATACCCGCTGGAGGGATCATCCTATGCCATCTGGCAGGTGGCGACCATTGGGGTATCAGAGGATGGTCCATATGAGTATCAGAATGCACCGGGGTTTGAAGGAATCCGGTTCCACTTTACGGAGCAGGATCTGAACTACTGGAATGCGGATGAGTCTCATCCTCTGATTGAGTTTGTGGGTGACTACATCGATCAGGAAGGCCTGCAGCCCTATGCTACGAGGACCATCGGGGAATCCAACACGGTGACATTCAGCGATCTGCCCCTGGGGATCTACTATGTCCGTCAGACTGAGCTGGGGGAAGCCGGGTATGTCATGACTTCCTATCTGGCAACGATCCCGGATGAGTCCGGCAGCTATGATGCGACTTCCTTTGGCAAGACGGAATCGTACAGAAAGAAACCGACGAAACCGTCAAAGGCGAAGACGGCGGCTGAGCTGCAGCAGGATCAGTTCCTGATGCTGGCAGGGATTTCCCTGAGCGTACTGGCACTGGTGGTGCTGTGGAGGCGGAAGAAGGAAGCTTGAGTTCGTATATTGGTTTTTAATTCTTATGTCTGATTTGGGATTTCAGAGCTTCTGAAATCCCAATTTTCAAAAATCTAAAACGCAATAAAACAGATATTATACGGTTTTGCGTTTGAAGATGTAGTAAGGAGTTTTATGGAAATAGTATTTGGCGTTTTAATAGGTATTATCATTGCCATGAAAGACGAGATACTGGGTATTCCTGTTTTTCAGCACATAAATACTATTTATAATCGCAGAAGCTGGATGCAAATGTTGGTTATCGGAGTGTTTCTTGGTCTTCTTGGGTCGTATATCATTATGACGAATTACGAAGAAACACCTGGTATTCCGGGATTTGTAATGATATCGGAACAGTATCCGTTATTACATCTCTTGCTTGATATAGCCGTTGTGCTGATTGTCATCATTATCACTGTAAAGACTATGAATCCGGACACATATAGACAGCGTGGGAATAAAAAGAATAGGACTAATGGTCTGCAAATTACAAAAAATGAAACGGCTGACCAACAGGTGGAACCAAGGAAGAGAATCCATTTGGTTTCAATGATAAGTCCTCAAAAACTATCTGTAGATTATTCGGTGTTGAAACGGTTTCTAAAGTCCAATGATGAAGAATTAGAGTACAAAGCGATTATTCTCAGTTATGTATTAAAACAGCTTGATAGACTACCAAGCTCAGTTAATGGCTTATCACGCATAAATAGCGCCAGTAATAATGCGATACTTGAATCAGGAAGAGAGGCACCCTATGTTCAAGAAATCGCTGTTCAAAGACCTGACTTTTGCTGATATCCATGCCCAGTATTCAGACCCCCATGACGCAGAACGCTTCTTCTTTGATCTGAAGTGGAAGGATGGTTTTGTGTGCTCAAAGTGCGGTCATACCCACTACACGACTGTTGTACGAAAAAACGGCTCTCTCAG
>Ga0209694_1001831_pt1 | contig 20312 bp, 19 predicted proteins | sample GluameincwithD2O_FD_187499 | JGI IMG/M metagenome (GOLD analysis project Ga0209694, IMG submission 187499) | Mouse cecum microbial communities from Vienna, Austria - Glucosamine amended microcosms incubated with D2O (SPAdes) (version 2) | ecosystem: Host-associated > Mammals > Digestive system >... | reverse complement strand
TTATGATGAAGAGTTTTTGCGTTTCCGGGAGATTTATAAGGCGAACAAAAGGATATTTTAATAAAAATACGGATAAAATCCAGACATACATTGACAATCGGCGTTAAACGTGTTAAAAATGTACTATATGAATAACAGAAGACATGATAGAGGCGCGGATTTCATGATTACTTGAGGGCGACAGCCGGGGGGCTGCTCTTTGGGAAAGGGGAAACCGCCGAAGGGATTATCTCCCCAAGGGTAATCTCTGGGACGCAGGCAGAATATGCTGCGGACTGTCACAGCAGTGGAGCGCTATCGGTTCAGTGTATCTATGATATTTTTGAAATGGATTGTTGTATGCTATGCCATGAGCGCGCCCGGAAAGCGTTGTTCATGGCATTTTTATTTTACCTTTAGAAAGGAACGTAAGACAATGAGAGAAAAGAAAAAAGTGTTGTGGGGTACAGTCACACTTCTTGGAATCCTTATGATGAGCAGCATGACCGTATTTGCGGCGGATGAGGCGGCAGAATATGTGCCGAAGATGTATGCGTCCTTCTGGTCGCTGATTCCCCCGGTGGTGGCAATCGTGCTCGCGCTGATCACGAAGGAAGTGTACAGTTCCCTGTTTGTGGGAATTTTAATCGGAGGGGTATTTTACTCCGGGTTTACCTTTGAGAAGACCATCCTCCATGTATTCCAGGACGGTATCATCGGCTCCCTTACGGATGCTTACAATATGGGAATCCTTGTATTCCTTGTTATCCTTGGCATCATGGTATGCATGATGAACAAAGCGGGAGGCTCGGCGGCGTTCGGGCGCTGGGCAAGCGTACATATCAAGAGCCGGGTGGGCGCGCAGCTTGCGACAATCCTTCTCGGCGTGCTGATTTTTATCGACGATTATTTTAACTGCCTGACTGTGGGAAGTGTTATGCGCCCGGTGACGGACAAGCATAATGTGTCCAGGGCAAAGCTTGCTTATCTGATTGACGCGACGGCGGCTCCGGTGTGCATCATCGCGCCTATATCTTCCTGGGCGGCGGCAGTTACCGGGTTCGTGGAGGGCGAGGATGGATTTTCTATCTTTATCCGTGCGATTCCGTTTAACTACTACGCGCTCCTTACCATCGTCATGATGGTGACCATCGTGCTGTTAAAAATGGATTACGGCTCAATGAAACTGCATGAGACTAATGCGCTTGCAGGCGACCTTTACACTACCCCGGACCGTCCTTACGCCAACGCGGAGGAAGAGATAGACGACAGCAAGGGCGGTGTCATCGACCTGATCTTCCCGGTAGTCGTACTGATCATCTGCTGTGTTATCGGCATGATCTATACCGGCGGGTTCTTTAGCGGAACAGGCTTTGTGGAGGCATTTTCCGGAAGTGATGCATCTGTAGGGCTGATGCTTGGCAGTTTCTTTGCGTTCGTGATAACAATTGTATTCTACGCGGTGCGGAAGGTGCTGAAATTCGGAGAGTCCATGGCTTGTATCCCGGAGGGATTTAAGGCGATGGTTCCGGCAATCCTGATCCTCACTTTCGCGTGGACACTGAAAGCTATGACAGACAGCCTCGGCGCGAAGGAGTATGTGGCAGGAGTTGTGGAAAATGCCACAGGGCTTTTGAGCCTCCTCCCGGCAATCATCTTCCTTGTAGCGTGTTTCCTTGCATTTGCCACCGGAACATCATGGGGAACTTTCGGTATCCTGATTCCTATTGTAGTTGCGGTATTCGTCGGGAAAAATGAGACAATGATGATTATCTCTATCTCCGCATGTATGGCAGGGGCAGTGTGCGGCGACCATTGTTCGCCCATATCGGATACGACGATTATGGCGTCTGCGGGCGCGCAGTGCAATCATGTTAATCATGTGACGACGCAGTTGCCTTACGCGGTTACAGTGGCGGTTGTGTCCTGCGTTACTTACCTGGTTGCAGGAATCCTGCAGAACTTTATGGCGGGTGCGCTTGTGGCGGTTATCTCGCTTGTGGTGGGAATCGTGCTGATGATTGGAACACTTTTGGTGATGAGGTCGATGACAGCGAACAAAAACCTGGAGAGGACAAATTAAATGAGTCAGGTTTACGGAACGGCGGGGGAAATCCCCGCTGTTTTTTATGAGTCAAACTATTGTTTTGTTACTGAAAAAATGAGGAAATAAATTTCTTTTTAAGAGAAAAATAATTCCTTATCTTGTGCGAAAAATTGCTATGCTTTACATTTCCAAAAAGAAATATTTATAGAGAAACTAAATAAATAAAATATTTTACAGCCCAAAATCGATAAGCCGGGACACTAAATATGAAAAAACGGCAAAGTTGGCGGGAATTTTGCTATATTAATAGAGTAAAGGGTTCTGCATCTGAGACAGGGAGGAGTTGACGGCGTGGATAACTGACGATATGGATAACTGACGGCGCAGATGACGGAAAAACGGTGCAAAAGGGGGACATAAGGTGAAAAGCATAATGGTGACGAACAACGTAAGATGCCTGGAAAAATGGGAAGGGAAACTTCAAATTGACTACAATGAGGAGTGGACATATCTGGATGTCCTCCTGGCAGCGAGGGATTATATCCACAGGGGATATTTCCTCCTGACCCATCCCCTTGCAGGCAGCGTAAAGCCGAACCAGACACCCTTCAAGTCGATTATCCTGTCGGAGGAATCTTTGGAGGGGGCAGAGGACTTTCGGGATTTGACGCTGATTGAGGAGAGCATTGAGGCGTATCACAAATTCATGGGAAACAGGGCTCTTCCGGAATGGTCAGAGAAATCTGCGGAAGATTTCCGCACCATCGACTTATCTTTGATGGAAGGTGTTATGGCGAACCCGATCATGAACAGAAGGTAGTGCGGCGCGTATGCGCTGCCGAGAGAGCAGGAGGTGCAGCAGCAATGAAATTGGAATTAGGTAAGATTTACATCCGGGATGTCCAGTTTGCGGAAAAGACTTATGTGGAAGACGGGACATTGTATGTATGTAAAGAAGAGATTGAAAAGCTTGTCCTTGAGGACGAGCGGCTTACAAGCGCCAGGGTGGAGCTTGCAAGGCCCGGCGAATCCGTCCGGATATCACCGGTTAAGGATGTGATAGAGCCGAGAGTGAAAGTGGAGGGGAACGGAGCTGTTTTCCCGGGAGTCATCGGAAAAGTAGGTCAGGTCGGCGAGGGCAGGACTCATGCGCTTGTGGGGGCGACGGTCATTACCTGCGGGAAGATTGTGGGATTCCAGGAGGGAGTTATCGATATGTCAGGGTCTACGGCGAAGTACACGCCCTTTTCCCAGACAAATAATGTGTGCGTAGTCATCGAGCCGGCGGACGGGCTTGAGACCCATGACTATGAGGCGGCGGGCCGGATGGCAGGCCTTAAGACGGCGGTGTATGTGGCGGAGGCGGCAAAAAATCTCGTGCCGGATGAGATTGTGACTTACGAGACGAAACCGCTCCTGGAGCAGATTGCCCAGTATCCGGACCTTCCGAAGATCGGGTATGTACATATGCTGCAGTCGCAGGGTCTTTTGCACGACACCTATTATTACGGCGTGGACGCGAAGAAATTTATCCCGACACTCATGTACCCGACGGAGATCATGGACGGCGCGATTGTCAGCGGAAACTGTGTTGCGCCCTGCGATAAAGTGACGACATACCATCACCTGAATAATCCGGTGATCGAGGATTTGTATCAGCACCACGGGAAGGACCTGAATTTTGTGGGCGTGATTCTGACCAATGAAAATGTATTTCTTGCGGATAAGGAGCGCCACTCGGATATGGTGGCAAAGCTTGCAAAGTACCTTGGACTGGACGGACTTCTTATCACCGAGGAAGGGTACGGCAATCCGGACACGGATTTGATGATGAATTGTAAGAAAGTGACTCAGGCGGGCGTGAAGGTGGTCATCATTACTGATGAATTTCCGGGGCGCGACGGGAAATCTTATTCTCTGGCGGATGCCGTGCCGGAGGCGGACACCATGGTTTCCTGCGGGCAGGGCAATCTGATCGTCCATTTTCCGCCGATGGATAAGCTGATTGGCACGATGGACTATGTGGAGAGCCAGATTGGCGGCTATGCGGGCTGCATGAATGAGGACGGCAGCTTTGACGCGGAGCTGCAGATCATCATCGCATCCACAATCGCAAACGGCTTTAACAAACTGACCGCACGCACATATTAGGAAGGGGGAAATGAACATGGCAAAATACAAAATCGTACATTATATCAATAACTTTTTCTCCGGAGCCGGCGGCGAGGAGGCGGCAGGCATGAGGCCGGAGGTCCACGAGGGGGCTATGGGGCCGGGGCTTGCTCTTTTGGAGGCTTTCGGAGAGGACTATGAGATTGCGGCTACCGTTGTGTGCGGGGACAATTATTTCGGGGAAAATCTCAAGGACGCTACGGCGGAGCTGCTCAGCATGATAGAGCCTTTTAAGCCGGACTTATTCATCGCCGGACCTGCATTTAACGCGGGGCGCTACGGGGTGGCGTGCGGCACCATCTGCAAGGCGGTGGAAAAGGAGCTTGGGATTCCGGTGCTTACGGGCATGTATGAGGAGAATCCGGGTGTGGATATGTTCCGCAAGGATTTGATTGTCATCAAGACGAAAAATTCCGCGGCGGGCATGAGAAAGGCTGTTCCTGTATTTAAGAATCTGGGGGAAAAGCTGGTAAAAGGCGAAGAGATTTTAGGACCGGATATTGAAGGGTATTTGGAGCGGGGAATCCGTGTCAATTATTTTGCGGAGAAACGCGGCTCCGAGCGGGCAATCGAGCTGCTTGTGAAGAAATGCAGGGGCGAAGAATGCCCGACGGAATATCCGATGCCGAAGTTCGACCGGGTAGAGCCGACGGCTCCGGTTACGGATATGGCCCACACAAAGATTGCTATTGTCACCTCCGGCGGCATTGTTCCCCAGGGAAATCCGGACCATATCGAGTCTTCCAGTGCGACGAAGTACGGTATTTATAGCATTGCGGGGATGGAGCGGATGGATAAGAAGGACTTTATGACCGTTCACGGCGGCTATGACCGTGCGTTTGTCACAGAAGACCCGAACCTGGTCATTCCTCTCGACGTGCTCAGGGAGATGGAAAAAGAAGGAGTAATCGGTCAGCTTGCCGACTATTTTATCACTACTACCGGAACCGGAACAGCGACGGGAAATGCAAAGGCGTTCGGCGAGGATTTCGTCGGAAAGCTTAAGGAAGATGGTATCGGCGCGGTAATCCTTACCTCCACATGAGGCACCTGTACACGTTGCGGTGCAACGATGGTGAAGGAGATTGAGCGTGTAGGTATTCCTGTAGTACATATCTGTACGGTGGTTCCGATATCTAAGACAATCGGGGCGAACCGAATCGTACCGGCAATCGGGATTCCGTATCCGCTGGGCGACCCGACAAAATCAGCGGAGCAGAGTAAAAAGATTCGGCGTGAGCTTGTGGAGAGAGGGCTTAAGGCTCTTGAGACGCCGGTGAGTGAGCAGACGGTGTTTGAGTAAGTTATTGAGTGAGGACGCTGCCATCCTAATCCCTATGTCTCTGACAAAACCGCGCGCTCGCTCTGACAAAACGTAGCAGTACTAAGTTCGGCGCATATGCCAGACTCATGGATTCGTCTGGTATATACGCCTTACTAAGTGCTGACGTTTTTTACGGGTTTTTGGATTATGAGTAGGTGAACTGTGTGTGCTGGCGGCGGTATGTATCGTTGTCTTTCTGGCGCAGTTCGCCCTCTACCCGCACTAATTCTGATTCGAGCTGTTTAATCTTTCGCTCGTCGGTCTCGGCGTTTAGCTGTTGCTCAAGTTCTGCCTGTTTCTTTTTTAAGCGTTCGATCTCCCGGTCCACTTTGTCGGTATTGGCGGTACAGGTCTCAGCTTTTTTCTCGTTGCCGGTTTTCTCGCTGTCTGACGGAGCCTCTGCTTTCTCGTCTTTTTGTGTTCTATCCGGGTTCGGATCATCGAAATGGATTTTTGTTCTGCCGCTTTCATCTTGTTCTAACCAGTAGCGTCCGGTGGGTTCCTGCTTTTCCTCTGGGGTATATTCGTCCCTTGCGGGTGTCAGGGGATGGCTTTCTGTTGATTCTTCCAGGCATCCTGTTTCATCGAGGCGTCCTGCCGCATCCGGGGCCTGTGTTCCGGTTGTTTTTTTCGTTTCTTCGGCGGTTGCGGGTGCGTGCGCCGGGTCAGGAATCGAATTGCGGATTGGATTGGAAATCATATTCGAAATCATTAAGCTCATTGTCTGTTCCTCCTGTCTGATTGTTTTTCATATCTACCATTTCATCCTATCATCCCGCCGCAGAGTTTCAAGGTCTTTGCGCTGAAATGTCTTCTGGATGTAATGAGATGTCGAGCAGTACGTTCAGGGTGAACCGTGTTCCGTGCTTTTCTGCCAGCATGGCGCCGTGATATTTTTCTGCCACTGTGCGGATATTGGAGAGTCCGACTCCTGCCGGGGCAGGCCCGTCCGGGAAAGAATTTTCCAGGCAGGTGTTTTTAAATTCCAGCATATAGAAATCGCCCTGCCGCCCGCCAAAGACGTGTATGGACTTTTCTCCGTCAAAGGCTTTGCAGGCAGTTACGGCGTTGTCCAGGGCATTTGCGAAGATTACGCACAGGTCGAAGTCGTCTATCTTTAAGGTGTCCGGCAAGGTGAGGGATACTTCCGCTGCGATGCCGTCCGCCTCCGCAAGAGCAAGCTTTTCGCCTAGCAGGATATCCGCTGCAGAGTTTCCGGTCTGATAGGGGAAGGACAGGGAGCTGGAGGCGATGTTGAGAGATTGCAGATAGAGGCTTGCCTCATCCGGTTTCCCGTTAGCTAACAGGCCGCTCAACACGGACAGGTGGTTTTTGATGTCGTGGCGGAATGCTCTTGTCTGCCGGTAGCGGGCCTTGGCCTCGGCAACATATGTTTTCTGCGCCCGGGCAGCCTGGGCTAAGGAGCGAAATGCCGCCTGGGTCCGGAGTCCGCGGCAGATGCGGCGGTAGGCATAGAGGGTGCAAAACAGCGCGCCAAGCCCGAGAGCCTGCAACACCAGCAGCGCCATATGTTTTCCCGCCTCTGAAAATGAAAGCGAGGAGGGAGAGACGGATACGGCTCCGGTGTAGGAGGTCTGCATAATATATAATTCCGCAGCAAAAAAGAACAGCACCGGAAAAAGGAATGCCGGGGACAGGGAGGTTTCCGTATCGGGAGCGGGTGCGAACTCTTCCGGGGAGAGGAGTTTTAACACGGCGATGCAGCAGCAGGCACAGATGAGAAAGGACAGGGCTGTTGCCAGAAGAATCAGCGCGTACAGGGAAGGTTTCCCTACCAGATACGGGAACAGGATGGATTCTGCCGAATTGATGACGCCGAAAGAAAGCTGTGAGATATAGAGACTCAAGACTGCGCCGGTCAAAGACTGGCTCCGATTAATTTTAAGGGCAAAGCGGCTGACTGCGTACAGGATAAAAAATTCTCCGGCGATAGCGAAAATCCAGGCGGGGGAAACCTTTCCGGCAATCCATTCAAAGGTGGCAAGGAGCGCCGGGTATGCGGCGAAGTGCCGGATTTTCGGTGTTTTCCCGGTAAGGCGGCCGAGGAAAAAAAGATGCATTGCGCTCTGCACCGCAAGGCAGAAACCATTGAGGCACAGCGAAAAATAATCCATATCAATACTCCCTTTCTTTCATGAAACGTAACAATGCCTGGCGAAGCTCGTGCTCCCGCAGCCTGGAGACGGGAATCTTCCCGCCCGACGACAGGGTAATCTGCCCGGCGGCGCACCCGCTGACACAGCCAAGGTTGACGATAAAACTTCTGTGGCATCTGAAAAACCGGCTGTTAAGACGTCCGGCGAAAGTCTCCAGCTTTTCATAGCAGTCGGTGACCTTTCCGCTGCTTTGGTGGATGTAGATCTTGCGCCCCTGCACCTCGCAGTATTCGACGTCGGACAGACGGATAACTTCACAGGAGCCGCCTTTCTGTATGATGATAGTGCTGCTTTTTTGCTCTTTCAGCGCTTGCAGGGTTCTGTCCATCGTGCGCCGGAAATGTCCGTCGTCCAAAGGCTTTAGCAGATAATCGAAAGGCTGTACTTCGAAGGAGTCGAAAACACATTCTTTTAAGACGGTCACAAAGATGATTAAGCCGCGGTAGCTGCGCTCCCGCAGTATTCTGGCGGTTTCCATGCCGTTTGGCGCATTCATCTGGATGTCCAGAAAGATCAGGTCAAAATCACCGCTGCTGTCAAGAAGGGAGGAGCCGCCTGAAAAAGTATCAATATGATAGGAGACCGGCTGCTTTTCTTTCATATACAGACAAAGCTTTTCTGCGATTTCCTTAAGCATATGCGGCTCGTCGTCGCAGATTGCAAAATTTATCATGTTTCTCACCTCAAGTTATATTCCTGTATCTTATTAAAAATCTGGCGGGAGCTTAAGTTAAGCCTCCGGGACGCCTCGGCTACATTTCCGTCAAGCTGCTTTAGGACAAAGCTCAGATATTCGCGCTCGCTTTTTCTTTTGTATTCCTTCCATGTGATGATGGAGGGAAAGGAGTCTGCGGCATGTTCTTCTAGGGCTGCGCCGATATTGTAAAGGGTAGGGAGCGCCTCTTCGGTCACGACGCCGTCTTTGGAGAGGATGACCATCCGCTCGATGATGTTTTTTAGCTCCCGGATATTTCCCGGATAATCATAGGAAAACAGAAAGTCCTTTACCGCGCTGTCCAGCGCGCGGATAACAATATTGTTTTCATTCTGTATCTTTTTGAAAAAGAAGTCGATAAGCGCCGGAAGGTCTTCCTTTCGCTCACGGAGGGCAGGAATTTTGATGACGATGGTACTTATGCGGTAGAAAAAATCTTCCCGGAATTCCCGGTTCCGTATTTTTTCAGGAAGGTCCTGGTTGGTGGCGGTGATGAGCTGAAAGTCAATCTCCCGCTTTGTGTTGCTGCCGATGCGCTCAATCTGCTTTGTCTCTAAAGCGCGCAGGAGTTTGATCTGGGTGGTGAGGGACAAGTCTCCAATCTCGTCTAAAAAGAGGGTTCCGTGGTTGGACAGCTCGAATTTCCCGGTGTGGGTCTTGGACGCTCCGGTAAAAGAACCCTGCTCATGGCCGAACAGCTCGGACTCTAAGAGAGTTTCGGTAAATGCGCTGCAGTTGACCGCCACAAAGTTCTGCCCGCTCCGCTTGCCGCAGGCGTGGATGTAGCGGGAGGCAATCTCTTTGCCGCAGCCGGATTCCCCGGTCAGGAGGACATTGGCGTGAGTATCGGCGACGCGCTCGCAGAAATTAAGAGCCTGACGGAATAACGGGCTTTTTGTCTCAAGATGGAATTGTCTTTTCAATATTTCTTTTTTTGTGTCTGGCATGAAGCGGCTCCTTTTCTGAGATTTATCATTATTATAGCGAAAAAGTACCCTCTGTACAAGAAAGTTTCCCATATCGCTTGTAGAGATTGGAAAAATTGTATAAAATAAGAAAGTACCCTCGCCCATTGAGGGTAAGAGGAGATAAAGATGGAATTAAAAGCACAGGTAAAACAGAAGATGACGCTGTCTGCCAATATGCAGCAGTGTCTTGAGATATTGGCGATGGACAACACAGAGCTTGGGGAGTTTATCACGGAACAGTCTATGGAAAATCCGATCATTGAGCTTACGGATACTGCTATGTGGACAGAATATACTCCGGTCATGGTTCATGTGGAGAGAGAGCAGCCGGAGGATGAAGAAGAAGGCGTAAGAGAGATCGCGGCGTCGGAAAGAGTGAACAGCGATCTTTATTTTCAACTGTCGGAGTACCATCTGGCATCAGATGTGCGGCAGGCGGCGGAGTATATCATCGAGAGCCTTGACGGGCGGGGCTACTTTACGGATGGTATCGCAGAGAGCGCGGGAGTGCTTAAGATGGATGCAGGTACAGTAGCAAAAGCTCTTGAGGTAGTAAAGCAGTTAGAACCGAAGGGAGTGGGTGCGGCGGATCTAAGAGAATGTCTGCTCTTGCAGCTTGCGGCAGAGTATCCGCAGGAGAAGATGGCAAAAGAGATCTTAGAGCGGCATCTGGATGACTTTTCGAAAGGAAGATATGAGAAGATCTGCAGAAAGATGGGAAAGTCCCAGGCACAGGTCCTTGAGGCTGGAGAGGTTATCCGCAGTTTAAATCCAAAGCCATTAGGCGGCGGGAAGCTGTCGGTGCGTACAAGGTATCTGTCGGCGGATCTTGCCCTTGTCATGTACGGGGATTCCTACGACATCGTCCTTAACCAGACATATCTGCCGGAGATTCAGATCAGCCGTCCGTATGTCGACATGTTAGACAGCGATGTGGATGAGCAGACGAAACAGTATATCCGTGAGCGCTATGAGAAGGCAAGATGGCTACAGGACTGCGTGAGGAAACGGCAGAGGACGCTTCTTAAGATTGCGGAGTTCGTTTTTAAAAATGAGACGGACTTTTTAGTTGTCGGGCCTTCTGGAATCCGCCCTCTGACTCTCAAAGAGGCGGCGGATGAGCTTAAGCTTAGCAGTTCCACCGTGAGCCGGGCTGTCCGGGGAAAATATATCCAGACCAAGTGGGGAATCTATCCTCTTAGATATTTTTTTGGCGGCGGTATCCGGACGGAAGAAGGACCAGTCAGTGCTGCGCAGATCCGCGCGGTGATCGGCAGGATGATCGAAAAGGAGAATAAGCGGCATCCTCTTAGCGACAGCAAGCTTGAGATGCTGCTTAAGGACAGAGGGATGTCGGTGTCCAGAAGGACAATAGCAGCGTACCGGGAGCGGCTTGGGATTCCGTCATCGGCAGTGCGTAAGGCAGAGTATTTATATAGAGTGAATGAATTTTCATAGAGAAGGGAGAACAGTAACGAAGATGAGTATCAGAGATGTGAAGGGGTATGAATTAATTAAGGAAGAGACATTAGAAGGGATAAAGGCTAAGGGATATCTGCTCCGGCATAAAAAGAGCGGGGCAAGAGTCATCTATGTGCAGAACGATGACAATAACAAGGTGTTTTCCATCGGATTCCGCACACCGCCAAGTGACAGTACCGGAGTGCCGCACATCCTGGAGCATTCCGTGCTCTGCGGCTCGAAGAACTTTCCGGCGAAGGATCCGTTCGTGGAGCTTGTTAAGGGGTCGCTGAATACATTTTTAAATGCCATGACTTATCCGGACAAGACCGTGTATCCGGTGGCGAGCTGCAATGATAAGGATTTCCAAAATCTGATGCATGTGTATATGGATGCGGTGCTTTATCCGAATATTTACGAACACGAAGAAATATTCCGGCAGGAGGGGTGGAGTTATAAGCTTGATTCTGCCGAAGATAAGCTTACCTACAACGGCGTGGTATACAATGAGATGAAAGGAGCCTTCTCATCACCGGAAGGAGTGCTTGACCGTGTCGTTCTGAATACGTTGTTCCCGGATACTTCCTATGCCAATGAGTCCGGAGGTGACCCGGAGGTGATCCCGGAGTTATCTTATGAGCAGTTCCTTGATTTTCACCGGAAATACTATCATCCGTCTAACAGCTATATCTATCTGTACGGTGATATGGATATTGAAGAAAAGTTAAACTGGATGGATCGGGAGTATTTGTCTTACTTTGACCTTCAGCCAGTGGATTCTGCCATCAAAGAGCAGCTTCCCTTTGATGCTATGCAGGAGAAAACCATCGAATATTCTATAGCAAGCGATGAACCGGAGGAGGATAATACCTATCTTTCTTACAATAAAGTGATCGGTACAAGTCTTGACCGGGAGCTTTATCTTGCTTTTGAGATTCTTGATTATGCGCTTTTATCGGCACCGGGGGCGCCGCTTAAGAAAGCGCTCACGGATGCAGGTATCGGAAAAGACATTATGGGCTCTTATGATAACGGCATCTTCCAGCCGGTATTTTCCGTGATAGCGAAAAATGCCAACGAAGAGCAGAAGAAAAAGTTTATCCGGGTGGTCGAGGACGTTCTGTCTGGAATCGTGAAGGATGGGATTGATAAAAAAGCTTTAGAAGCCGGGATCAATTACCATGAGTTCCGCTATCGGGAGGCGGACTTCGGCAATTATCCCAAGGGGTTGATGTACGGTCTGCAGATCTTAGAAAGCTGGCTTTATGATGAGAATGAACCGTTTATGCATATTGAGGCCCTTGATACTTTCGCATTTTTGAAGGAGAAGGTGGGAACCGGGTATTACGAGGAACTGATACAAAAGTATCTTCTTGACAATCCTCACGGAGCTATCGTGACCGTGAAGCCGGAGAAGGGACGGACGGCGCGGATGGACGCAGCCCTTGATGCAAAGCTTCAGGAGTATAAGGCGTCTTTAAGCCCGCAGGAGATTGCGGATCTTATAGAGCGCACAAGGGGCTTAGAGGAGTACCAGTCAGCACCGGAGAGCAAGGAAGCCTTAGAGCGGATTCCGGTGCTTAAGCGTGAGGATATCTCCCGTGAGATTGAGCCGATTGTCAATGAGGAGATTACTCTGGCGGGAATTCCGGTGATCTTCCATGAGATTGAGACAAACGGTATCGGCTATGCGGATATACTTTTTGATATGTCTTCGGTAAGCGAGGAGCTGCTTCCCTATGTAGGTATCCTGCAGTCGGTGCTTGGGATCATCGACACGGCGCACTATGATTACGGCGCACTGTTTAATGAGATCAATGTGCATACCGGCGGTGTGGGCACATCTCTTGAGATATACAATGATGTGACGAATATCCGCGAGAAGGCGTTCCGGTCTACGTTTGAGGTCAAGGGGAAAGCGCTGTACGAAAAGCTTCCGGTAGTATTTGCCATGATGGAGGAGATCTTGACGGCGTCGAAGCTTGAGGATACAAAACGGATCAAAGAGATCCTTTCCATGGTGAAGTCAAGGCTTCTGATGCGGTTCCAGTCAGCTGGACATCAGACGGCTGCCCTCCGGGCGCTCTCCTATGCATCTCCTTCGGCAAAACTTAAGGATATGACCAACGGGATTGCATTTTATGAAACGGTGTCGTACCTTGAGGAACATTTTGAGGAGGAGAAGGAGCGGTTATCGGCTCTTCTTAAGAAGCTTTCCGCGCAGATCTTCCGGGGGGACCGGATGATGGTAAGCTTTACGGCATCCAGGGAAGGACTTGAGGGACTTGAACCTCTGGTAGAGAAGCTGAAAAACAGTCTCTTTACCGGGGAGTGCGAGGAAACGAGATGCATCCTCCACTGTGAGAAGAAAAATGAGGGATTTAAGACAGCGTCCAAAGTACAGTATGTAGCAAAGACCGGGAACTTTATCGATCACGGTGCTTCTTATACCGGTGCCCTGCAGATACTGAAGGTCATCTTAAGCTACGATTATCTGTGGCAGAATATTCGCGTGAAGGGCGGAGCTTACGGCTGTATGAGCAATTTTAACCGGATTGGGGAAGGGTACTTTGTCTCTTACCGTGACCCCCATCTGGAGAGGACGATAAATGTCTACGACGGTGTTGTGGATTATCTTAAGAACTTTACCGTCAGCGAGCGGGACATGACCAAATACATCATCGGGACAATGAGCAACATCGACCAGCCCATGACGCCGGTAACTAAGGGCGAGCGCTCCATGAACCTGTATATGAATAAGGTGAGCGCCGAGATGATCCGGGAGGAGAGAAATCAGATTCTTGACGCCACCCAGGACGATATCCGCTCCCTCCACCGTGTGGCAGAGGCGGTGCTTAAGGCAGACCAGCTCTGCGTCATCGGCGGAGAAGAAAAGATTGAGGAGAATAAGGAGTTGTTTGGTTTGGTGAAGGGATTTTAAGACAAAGGAGAAAGTATGGATAAAGATTATAAATCAGGCTTTGTGACGCTCATCGGACGCCCCAACGTGGGGAAATCGACGCTGATGAATTATCTCATCGGGCAGAAGATCGCCATCACATCCAACAAGCCCCAGACCACGAGAAACCGTATCCAGACGGTGCTTACTACGGAGAAAGGGCAGATCGTGTTCGTGGATACGCCGGGCATCCACAAGGCGAAGAATAAGCTTGGAGAATATATGGTAAATGTGGCGGAGCGGACGCTTAATGAGGTGGACGTGGTGCTATGGCTTGTGGAGCCCACCACATATATCGGGGCAGGTGAGCAGCATATCGCAAAGCAGCTTAAGCGGGTGAATACGCCGGTTATCCTTGTCATCAACAAGATTGACAGTGTAAAGCGGGAAGAGGTATTTGCGGCAATCGATGCTTATAAGGATATCTATGATTTTGCGGAGATCGTGCCGGTGTCGGCCAGGAGCGGGAGCAACGCGGATGAGCTGATCAATGTGGTGATGAAGTATCTTCCTTACGGCCCCCATTTCTACGACGAGGATACAGTGACAGACCAGCCGGAGCGACAGATCGTGGCGGAGCTTATCCGGGAGAAGGCGCTCCATGCATTAGAGGAAGAGATTCCTCACGGCATCGCAGTTGCCATCGACCAGATGAAGCGGCGGGGGAAGATCATGCACATCGATGCTACCATTATCTGCGAGCGGGATTCCCACAAGGGGATAATTATTGGAAAACAAGGAAATATGTTGAAAAAGATCGGAAGTACCGCCCGTTTTGAGATTGAAAAAATGCTGGAATGTCAGGTAAATCTTAAGCTTTGGGTGAAGGTGAAAAAAGACTGGCGGGACAGTGAATTCCTGATGAAAAATTTTGGATACCGCGAGGATGAATAGAACAGACCTTCCATGGGGGAATCTAATCGTAAAGGCAGAGGGCAGATATCTGCCCTGGCATCAGAAGATGAGGTGAGCGCATGGAAGAACAATACTGGAACCGTTTTGCCGAGACGGGAAAAATAACGGATTACCTGAATTACAGAGGGATCATGATCTGCAAGCAGGTGATGGGACGCTACGAAGGAGATATGAGTAGTGAATCAGATTACATTGACTGGGATGGTGCTGTCAGCGGCACCGGTGGGGGAGTATGACAGGCGGGTCGTACTCCTTACGAAAGAGCGGGGAAAGATCTCAGCATTTGCAAGAGGGGCGAGGAAGCCAAGCAGCGCGCTGGTGGGAGTGACAAGCCCGTTTACTTTTGGTACATTTGAAGTCTATGAGGGGCGGACATCATATACGATGATGTCGGCCTCTGTTTCCAATTATTTTGAAGAGCTTCGGATGGATGTGGAAGGGGCGTATTATGGGTTTTACTTTCTGGATATCGCCAATTATTACGCGCGGGAGGCCAATGACGAGACAGCGCTTTTAAAGCTCCTCTACCAGACGTTAAGAGCACTTGTAAGTCCCAACATCCCCAACAAGCTGATCCGTTATATCTATGAGCTCAAGGCTGTGAGCGTCAACGGGGAGGGCCCCCAGTTGTTTGCTTGCGTCTGCTGCGGGGAGAAGGAGAAGGATAAGGTGTTCAGCGTGAAAAGGGGAGGGCTTTTGTGTACGGACTGTGCAGGGCGGGCGAAAGACGGGCGAAAGCTCCTTCCCTCGACGCTGTATACCATGCAGTACATCTTAGCGACGTCGGTGGAGAAGCTCTATACATTCGTGGTAAAAGAGGAAGTGTTAAAGGAGCTTGGAGAGGTCATCGGGGCGTATATGGATGAGTATGTGGGGAGGGAGTTTAAGTCACTTAAGATACTCAGGACGGTGGCGGAGTAAGCGTATGAAAAATCAATATAACAAAACGGTTGCTGCCTGCTTTGTGGGATATATCGTGCAGGCGGTGGTAAATAACTTTGTCCCGCTTTTATTTCTAACTTTTCAGAGGACATATCATATCCCGCTTTCGCAGATTACGCTGCTGGTGACCTTTAATTTTGGAATCCAGCTTCTTGTGGACCTTCTTTCTGTCGGGTTTGTGGACAGGATCGGATACCGTGCGTCTATGATCGCAGCCCATATACTGTCGGCGGCGGGGCTTATCCTCCTTACGGTCCTGCCGGAGGTTCTGCCTTCACCTTTTGCGGGGATTCTGACCGCAGTGATGGTGTACGCGGTGGGCGGCGGACTCCTGGAGGTTCTGGTGAGTCCCGTGGTGGAGGCATGTCCTTCGGATAATAAGGAAAAGGCGATGAGTATGCTTCATTCTTTTTACTGCTGGGGACATGTGGGAGTTGTGCTGCTTTCTACATTATTCTTCCATGTGGCGGGAACGGAAAACTGGAAGATACTGGCGCTATTATGGGCGGTGATTCCGGCGCTGAATGCGTTCCTGTTCGCGAAAGTCCCGATGGCGGCGCTGATCGAAGAGGGGGAGACAGGGCTTCAGATGTCGGAACTTTTTGGCATCCGGATGTTCTGGGTCCTGCTGGTGATGATGGTCTGTGCGGGAGCCAGCGAGCAGGCGGTGAGCCAGTGGGCATCCACATTTGCAGAAAAGGGGCTTGGGATATCCAAGACAGCGGGAGATCTGGCGGGGCCGATGGCATTCGCAGTCCTGATGGGGGCTTCCAGGGCATTTTACGGAAAATACGGCGACCGTATCAATCTGGATCGGTTTATGGTCTATAGCAGTGTCTTATGCATCTTGTCTTACTTAGGGATATCTCTGCTTCCTATTCCGCAGCTTTCACTGATCGCCTGCGCAGTCTGCGGCCTGTCGGTAGGCATCATGTGGCCGGGGACATTCAGCAAGGCGGCGGCAGCGCTTCCCAGGGGTGGGACGGCGATGTTCGCTCTTCTGGCGCTGGGCGGCGATGTCGGATGCTCCGGAGGGCCTACAGTTGTAGGGCTCGTGTCGGGGGCGCTGGGGGATGATCTTAAGAGGGGGATTCTTGCAGGGGTTGTATTTCCGGCGTTGTTGCTGGCGGGGATAGTGATCTGCCGGAAGCTGGCGAAACGTATGGGAGATACATAGCAATAGACGGGTATTGTGTAAAGAAGGCGGTAACAATTAAGATAAAGTAATACTGAAAATCAGCAGGGTGTCAAAATGTACAAGGTGTTCTGCTGGTTTTAGCTGTTTTGCAAATTTATAGTTGTAAAGATGTATAAGCAGTGCTATCATTGATATGTAATTCAAAATTCTAAAAAGTTTCAGATGAACGGCATTTCGCCGGAGAATCCAACAAATGCAAAAATCAGACAGGTAAGGGAGTGGTGCTTATGATTGTATAGCAGTTATTTTTTAATGTAACAGGAAGCTATTATTTTTATTGTGTTTGTGATACACTTAGGAGGAAATATATGAAGAAAGAGAAGAAACAAAATATTGTACCATTAAAGGATTTAAACCTTACAGACCGTTTTCTGTTTGATGAAGTGTTGGAGGACAGGGAGACTTATCAGGATATCTTAAGTATCATATTCGGAAAGGACATTTCCCTTTTGGATCAACCGCAGACGGAGAAAGAACTCAGGGTATCGCCGCTGATTCGCTCTATACGGATGGATGTGTTTGTAATGAGTGAAGAGCAGAGTATCTACAACACGGAGATGCAGGATACAAGAAAGGCAGATCTGGCGAAGCGGAGCAGGTATTATCAATCACTCATTGATACAGGTCTGTTAGAGCCGGGAGTTCCGAATTATAATTTTCTGAACCAGTCGTTTGTGATTATAATTATGACTTTTGATTTGTTTGGGTATGGGAAATATGTGTATACTTTTGAAAACAGATGCAAAGAAGTACCCGAATGCAGCCTCGGTGACGGGGCGGTAAAGATATTTATCAACACAAAAGGGAAAAATGCAGATGAAGTCTCGGAAGAATTGATAGAGTTTTTGAAGTATGTAGAGCACTCCACAAATGAAACAGCGAATCAGGCAAAGAGCGAGAGAGTGCGGCGTGTGCATGACCGGGTCTGTAAGGTGAAAGTCAATGAAGAAATCGGGGTGAAGTATATGCAGGCATGGGAAGAGAAGTATTATGAGCGGGAAGAGGGTAGAGAAGAAGGCCGAATAGAGGGTCGAGAAGAGGGCCGAATAGAGGGTCGAGAAGAAGGTCGGATAAAGACGTTGGTAAGTCTGGTTTGTAAGAAGCTTGCGAAAGGAATGAAGGCGGCGGCTATAGCGGATATGTTGGAAGAGGAAGAGGATGTAATACAAGAGATTTGCGATGCTGCGAAGCAGTATGCACCGGATTATGATATAGAGAGTATTACGGAAGAATTACTCCTTGCCCAAACCGGAGAGATGGAAGGAGTGATATCACGTGATTGATATATATACAGAAAAAAATCAGTCAACTGATTGGATTCTTCAAAATGATTTGTATTTTAATTTGAATACAAGTAATGAAGAAATGTCTGAAAATGAAATCAATCTCATTCAGCAAGTGGATGAGGCCAAATTGACACCAGATAAGCACATTGAAACAAAATACGGATTAGGTACAATTCGTAATTTGTCATCGGGATGCAAAACTTTACTTAATATTATAAAGAATCCTGATAAAGTGGTATGTGTAGAGGAATGTGGTCCAAATGTACTTAAAATTATTTTTACGATGGATAACATAAAAATATATATGTCACGTCCTACACTTGCAGAGATTCCAGATGATGCAGAAATCAGATTTAATGATGTTGATGTGGTAACTGGAAATTCAGGGTACAATGCTTGGTGGAGTAAAGAGTATGAAAGGAGAGAAGCAGATAATCTATAAGAATACCATATTTAGAGCAGCTCCATTTTCATATGATTTAGTATTTGATGATAGAATAACGCTTGTTGGCGGAGATAGTGGCACTGGTAAAACAGTTCTTTATGAAATGCTGGAAGATTTAAAGCTTACCGACGAATATAAGATGATTAAATTGTTTAATTACAAATCAGATAACCTTTTAGAGTCGATGAAACAGTGTAGAGATAGTTTTATTGTGATTGATAATGCGGATATTTTAATTGATGATGAAACCAGAAGATTCATCAATTTTGAATTCTCCAATCAATATATGCTTTTTTCAAGAAATTGTGATGGCCTCAACGTATCTGATAAGAGCTTTAAAGTGTTGAAGCTTGATAATAACAGGATAACACTGGAAGAATATTGCTTTTGATTATGTGGTAGACAATCAAGATATTCGCAACAAGTATCGCTTGCTGAAATCAACAGCAGAAAAGTCAAAAGGGAAGATTATAATTCTGGATATAATTTGTTTTGAACATTTGATTCTTGCCTTTGATAAACTGGTAACATGGACAGGCACTGGTAAGGCAGATAAAATCAAGATTCGTGGAGAGATTTTAATGGCAATTGAGAATCATAGAATCAACTTGTCAAAGATTGATGATGAAAAGACATTACAATATTTAGTCGGTTTTAAAAGGTATTCTACAGAGCGAGTGATGAAATCATTGGTAGGTGAATTTACGCAAAACGAGAAATGGTCTGTTAGAGGTGCGCTTATGGGAGAATGTTGGTATCAGGATTGTTGTGTATCCGATTATCCGGATAATCTTAGGTGCGGTAAACCAGAAGTTGGAGATGGAAGAGAAAAGATGCGGGTGCTGATACAGTCAGAGGTTATGCATAAAATAATATCAACTATTATCGGATAACCTGTGAGCATGAATTTGCCCAAACCGGAGAGATGGATGTAGTTGAATAAAAGATATTAGGGATGCAATCTCGGAGACGGGGCGGTAAAGATATTTATCAACACGAAAGGGAAAAATGCAGATGAAGTCTCGGAAGAACTGATAGAGTTTTTGAAGTATGTAGAGCACTCCACAAATGAAACAGCGAATCAGGCAAAGAGCGAGAGAGTGTGGCGTGTGCATGACCGGGTCTGTAAGGTGAAAGTCAATGAAGAAGTTGGGGTGAAGTATATGCAGGCATGGGAAGAGAAGTATTATGAACGGGAAGAGGGTAGGGAAGAGGGAAGAGAAGAAGGCCGGATAGAGGGAAGAGAAGAGGGCCGGATAAGGACGCTGGTGAGTCTGGTTTGTAAGAAGCTTGTGAAAGGGATGGAAGCGGCGGCTATAGCGGATATGCTGGAGGAGGAAGAGGATGTGATACAAGATATTTGTAATGCTGCGAAGCAGTATGCGCCGGATTATGATATAGAAAGTATTACGGAAGAATTACTCCTTGCCCAAACAGGAGAGATGGATGTAGTTGAATAAAACATATTAGGGAATAACTCCTTTTGAGTCAGTGAATAAGGCTTGAAAGGGGTTCTTTTTGTGCCTGGGGTCTTTGGCTGAAGTGATTTGATTTTCATCTTATTTTTAAATGTTCCAAAGATTGACAATTAGGCAGGGGGCAGACCGTCCGAAAACCTGCCTTGATATGATGCAGATGACTTGGGTAGATACATCCTGAGAGTTAGGATGATTTACATATAAAAATGCGTACCTTGACAACTGAATAAAGTGTATAAAATCATG
>Ga0209694_1001825_pt1 | contig 20412 bp, 13 predicted proteins | sample GluameincwithD2O_FD_187499 | JGI IMG/M metagenome (GOLD analysis project Ga0209694, IMG submission 187499) | Mouse cecum microbial communities from Vienna, Austria - Glucosamine amended microcosms incubated with D2O (SPAdes) (version 2) | ecosystem: Host-associated > Mammals > Digestive system >... | reverse complement strand
TCCCGAATTTTTTGTATAGCACTTCAAGACAGATGAATAAATATTATCCCGAAATATTCTTTAGAACAGCTTGTATTTGGAGACTCTTTCGTAAATATCGGGATAAGGCACTTTTCGGTATAACTCTAATTATCCCGAATTCGGGATAATAAGAGCAAGTTTCGCCAGAGTAACTCAAAACCCACTTTGTGGGTTTTGCTTACCCGGCAACCTTGATGGGGATTCTGTTTCCCCATGCCCTCAGTTCATGCATATTTTCCAAATATGCAGATTGGCTCCTATTAAAAATAGTCGCAGCGTGATTGTCTTACATCACGGAAAATAAAAAAACTTCCAAAAATAATCCCATTTCCTTTCTCACTAGTGTTCTCCAATCGGCTTATATAGTAGGAAGCAAAAACAGCTTCCCCTGATCAGGCACTATGAAAAAAGCAAGGAGGGATTCATGCGATTTACAAAGAGTGAACTGGAGATGGTTTACAAATATGAAGCGACAACAAAAGAGGACACAGTGAAAGCCATGAGGGACGGGCAGTCAGCAGCCGGGGATGACCTGACACGGATTATCATAAGGAATGCCGCAGACAAACTGGAAAAACTTCCAGAACCGGAATGCAGCCGGTTTATAGCGGACAATAAGGCACATTTCATAGGACAGGTCAGAAGTTCCGTCCTGCGGAGACTGAATGAAGCAAAGGAACGGTTGAAACAGCCAGTCTTACAGGGGCATGACCTGTCAGGGCGGGAACGGTTCCAGACGGACACAAGACATCCATCTGACAATGAAAAGCGGAACATTGACAGTCATAAAAATAGCTATATATCAGATCGCACTGCCCGCATTTTGAAAAAGTTCGATTACACAGAGCTGCCTATGGTGGATGAATTGATTGCTGATTTATATGTATTGGATGATACAACCAGACGAGAGACCTCTTTGAATATACTAAAATGTTGAAGAAAAATCATACTTCTCCTGAAAGAGCTGCTGATCTGAAAGACATAAAATAGAAAAATAGTGCAAGAATAAAATATTGTAGCCATTTTGTAGCCACTTTAGGGAACTAAAGTGGCTTTCCATGTAAAAAAGGGTTCCGGAGAAATCTCCGAAACCCTTGAATTTACTGTAATTCTAATAATTACTCGATGATAGTAGCAACCCTTCCTGAACCAACAGTTCTACCACCCTCACGGTTTTCTGTGGTGGAAATCAGGGTGATTGCGTGTGATTTTCAGGGCTTTTTCGGTACCTTTTTCTTTTATATGCATCCTGTATCTGAGGTTTTGGGAATTTTTGTTATCATGGTGTTATCACGAAACTCTTTCTAATTCATTTGTGCAGACGGTCTGCACAATTTATTTTTTCATATCAATCCTACTTCTAATCTCCTCCGGATCTGGTAAAGCACTTTTCAAGTCTAGCGGAAGATCTGTACACAAATGATATTCGCTTACACCAATAGGTTTCGACATATCTCTTAACGCATATTCTGCAATGGTTCTATTCTCATCTCTACATAATATTAATCCAACAGATGGATTATCGTCTGGGGATTTAACCAAATCGTCCAGAGCTGACAAATAGAAATTCATTTTCCCTGCTTGCTCCGGTTTGAAATCACCTGTCTTTAAGTCAATCGCCACATAACATCTAAGCTTTGTATTATAGAAAAGAAGATCAATATAAAAATCTTTTCCGCCAATCTCAAGATGATATTGCTGTCCCATAAAAGCAAAACCGGTTCCTAATTCCATCAATAGCGAAGTAACATTCCTTACCAACTCATTTTCTATATCTGTTTCCAACATATCCTCTGTATAATTGATAAAATCAAACATATATGGATCTTTCATAGTACTTATAACAATATCCTTTTGTTCAATAGGCAATCTGTTTTCAAAATTTGAAATCTTATTTGCCACAACTTGCCTCTCATACAACTGGCCCTTCACTTGGGATGCCAATTCATCTACCGACCATCCATGCTCTAAAGTTTTTTCCAAATACCATACATATTCTTCTTTGCTTGACACCTTACTCATCAACACTTGATGATGGCTCCAAGTAATCCTTGCCAATCCATACTTATCCACATCATCCTCAGCAAAAATCTGTGCAAACTTCTTCATATACTTTAAATTTCGAACAGAATACCCTTTTGCACCGGGATATTTCATCCTCATATCCTTAGATAAATTATCAACGAATTTATTACCCCATTCGGAGTTACGAATAATCACACTTCCAATGAACAAGTTTGTTTTCAGCACTTCACTATTCACACTAACGGATGCTCTATATTTAGCCTGATTCACATAATCATTTATTTCTTGTACTGCTTGCAAATACTCATTCGATGTTATAAGCATACTACCTTCCTTCCAAATTGTGCAGACCGTCTGCACAATTGTAAATAATATATTATCTCTTACTCGCTGATGTTTGTTCTTGAGAATCTATGATAAAAAGTTCCCTCGGATTTTCCCCATTATTCAGTCTTGATGCATGAAGTTCCTCTATCCTTTTATCTCGTCCAGGATTTCCAACTTTCACATACACAAATACCCTTTGTGTTGTTCCTTCTGCTTTGACATATTGCTCAATCTGTTCTTCATATCCATGAATATAGTCAGCATTTGAAGAGAGTTTTATCTCAACAACAGTCTTGTCGTTTCCTCTGCTCATCTTCAAATCAACCGGACCCGGACCTTCATTTGTCTCAAAAGTCATGTCTATGTTATTTTGGCTGCAATAATATTTCCCCGAAAGATGTAAAAATCTTTGTAACGACTTTTCCCTTTTACTTGTGGAAGCGGATAATACTTCATCCCATCCTCTATTATTTTCAACCCAGTCTTTAAATATCCAAAGCAATTCAAGTGTTGCATCCCAGCTACTTAACTTTTAATACTTATCTTCCGTCATACTACATCAGATTCTTTTATGACACTAACAGTAATAATATCTTTTACACCGCAGATGTTCCCCAACGCTCACAAACACTAAGTTCTTGAAGTACTTATTCCACACCCAATGCTTTAAACACTGCATCCTCAACACTGTTGTAAAAAATAAGATTAAAGCATCCAATCAGCTCTGCCGGTACACTTCCCAAATCAACAGCAGATGTTATTGGTAAAAGTACTTTCTTTGCCCCACTATCTAAGCATACTTGAAGCGTATTCGCAAGTTCTTCTACCTTCATAACAGTACCGCCAATACTGAAATCCCCAAGAACAACCGCACTGCTTACTACTGGCTTTCCTAATGCAACAGAACAAATCGCAACTACAGAGGCAAGAGACAGATTTTTTGTCATTCCAATACCATTCATATCCTGCACATCCATAATATAATCCTTAGTAGTAAGACTAATTGAACCACTAATTGATTTTGCATTTGCTTTCAGATAGCGATATGCCGTATCCACGGCTTCCTTCGCTTCTCTATCTGTACCCAATCCGGTCTTTTCAAACTTACCATTTCCAGCGGTCATCTGCATTTCCATCTTATAGACACCAAGCATACCAGATTTATTGTGACCAACTGTATATACATGTCCCGGTTTACTCATGCCTTCAGGAATAAGTTTACTGCCCCCTTGCTCTGGTACTGGTACATATTCCTCTGAAAATGTCTCATTATCTATGTAAGCGAAATTGACATCATAAAACTCCATACCGCCAATTTTCTTTTGCTGCTCTTTCACTCTTCGTCTCATTTCAAGCGCAAAACGTAGGATTTCCTCAACGCTTTCCTTATCAAACTTTCCATCCGGATGAATGAGCTTAATCATACCGGATACCGTTTTCTTTACTGCAATTACATCACGCTGGTTTAAATTGTTCCCCAACCTGTAATGATGCGCATAGGCATCTGCATATGAGATTTTTCTAAGTTCACGCATGATCTCTGAAAAATAGTCTGTGATAAAACCGTAGTCATTCGTAAAGAACTCCGGTCTGTACTTAGGTATTTCCCATCCCGGAATATAACAATGGATGCGGTCTAAAAATGCCGTATCGTTTCCCATACTCTCCGGAAAAGGCTCAAACAAGTGTGAAGTCTTTAATATTGCATCTACACTCTGATTGATATTGCCGACAAATACCATTGAAGCGTAAGCATTCTTTTCCTCTTTACCTCTGGCAAAAGAACCGGATGCCATATAGTCTTTCATAATCTGGACTCCATCCTGATCCTTGAACTTAATGCCCGCAACTTCATCAAAAGCAACGCAGTCCCACATTCCCACAAGACCGACCTGCTTTGTTCCCATGTTATAAAATAAATTTGCCACGGTTGTCTGACCGCCGGACACCAAAATACTGTTAGGACTGATTTCTTTGTAAATATGTGATTTACCAGTCCCTCTTGGTCCTAACTCCACAAGATTGTAATTATTTTCTACAAGCGGAATAAGGCGTGCAAGATGCAGCCATTTCACACGCTTGTCAAATTGTAACGGCTCCATACCCACACTTCTAAGTACCACATCTATCCATTCATCATCCGTGAAATTTTCCCTTGCTTCTTTCACTTCATCAAAGTCAAGGCTTGGCATCTGAATCGGTGTGAGCTTATGAATCAAAAACGGAGAACGGTTTTTATCAGCCTCATCATAGTAATATTCCATCTGGACTATACACCAGATACCGCCACATAATAGTCTTTCATAATCCCGAATATAGCTTTCTGCAATTGGAACTTGCTTTATCCCTAAATTTGAAAACTCAGCTTCGTAAATATCTTCCCTGATATTCAGATGTACAGATACACGGTCAATTACAGTATACGTTCCCTTTTCACGCAGCTTTGCAATAATTTTCTGTGCTTCATCTGGTCTGACATAATTCTCTGCCAGTATCCTTTTTACCGTTTCCACACCAGCCTCTATTTCATCCTCATCCAATGATGAACAATACATACCAAGCAAATATTCCAATACATATACCGGAACATTTGCTCCTTCTTTTATTCTTTTTGTAAGGTCTTTGCGTACTATCTTTCCGGCAAAGTTTCTCTGCAATTTTTCCAAAAGCTCCGTATCGCCTTCATATTGAAAATCGCTCATTCTGCCACCGCCTTTACTTAAAATCCAAAATCATTTGCAAACGCCACATCCATGATAACTTCGTGTCGGAACACTTCCACATCATTACTTTCATCATAAGCTACCAGATAGTACTTTTTGCTCTTGTCATATTTCTTGTTCTTAAATGTAAAACGCATACGGAACAATCTTTTCTGTACATCTCCATCTCTCTTATCTGCCACATAAATATTTTCATTGGAAATCTTTTCGACAAAATTATTTTTGTTATCCTCTGACAGAAAATAGAGCTTATATGTCGTTCCTTTTACCACATCACTGACTGGCTCTGACTGAATAAAATCAAGCGTAGTAATCAGGTTTGTTATTTTCTGTATCAGGCTCACAAGCATAATTTGAACGGCACGTGTTTCCACCGCACCCTTATCCATCTTAATGTCAATTACCGGGACTAACATTTCCTGTGGAGATGAACCGCCATGTACATAATTAAGTCCGGCATTGCCTTTTGCAGAAAATACGCTTGTACTGCAAGAGTAAGATATCATCTTATCGTCTTCATTGCCAAGCATATATCCCAATCCTATATTTAATACGCCATCATCTACTACCGGATCCTTTGCAACAATATATCTGCGCTTTTTCAATTTGCCCGGCTCTTCTGCTGTACTTATCTTATCGCTCTGCTGTACCGGATTTCTCTTATAAATAAATCCGTGATCAGATGTCACAATAAATCGGTAGGTATTTGCACTGTTTGAAATTCTCTGGATAAGTTCTGAAATCTCATCTACTGCTTTTGTACAAGCCCGAAATACCTCATCCTCTGCATTCTCTCCTGCATTATCAATCCGGTCGTGATAAATATAGACCACCTGCTGTGATGTGAAAATTTCTCTAAGCTCCATGCCTTTCAGGGTTTTAATGTCACTGTACTTTACACAACGACTTTCAGCTACATAAGACTGCAATACTGCCTGTCTTGTTGATGTATCAACTGCATACTTCCCATCCACAAGCTCTTTAAAATCGTCAGTCAGTTCTAATGTCTTGTGTGGCAGTAATGCCTCCATACCAAGTCTTGTATAGGATGGAAGTACACTAAGCATTGGCTTAATAGATAAGGAATCCTTACATTTAGGGTTGTCCTGCATCCGCTTATATAACTCGCATCCAACCTCAAAGCGCATACCGTCTGAAATAATTACTACTGTACGCTCCTTATTAGAGCGCACATATTTACGAAAGAAATCTCTCTGTAATGGTATCACTGTAAGTGCATCCTGTTCCTTCAATCCATCATTCCATTTAGGTAACAGTTTTCCAAGATATTCATTTGTATAAATATTTTCCACAAGTTCACGAAGTTCCTCTAAACCGGATGTATCCTCCAATTCATCATAGTCCGTATAGAACGCCCTATAGCTGCAATCTATTACGCAGTCACTTGCCACATAATTATCTATAATCTTCTTGAATCCATCTACCGGCGCATAGCTTGCCTGACTGATGATAAAGTACGCATTACTAAGCATCTGGTAGACCTTTGCGTACTTTCTTCCAAAGTGCATCTTAGATCGTATCTCGCATATTTCACACAAGTTTTTATCATCCAGTCTGGCAATCAAATCTTCTGCAAGCAGTCTCTCTTTTATCCAGCGTATCAGAATAATATCAATTTCTGCAAAGGAATCGCATTCAACCAGAGCTTCCGTCTCATACGTTGAAAGTATCTTTCCTGCATCCAACACCCCTGCTACATAAGCTGACAGTTCATCATATCTATCCCTATATAGCACGTTATTCATCAGGTTATCCATGAATGCAATGATATTACCAGATTTATAAGAAACAAATCCTTTCCATCCCTTCGGAAGTTCCGTGCTGATATATCGGTCTGCATATGTCACAAACATAGAAATCACAAACTTTTCCAAAGTCGGTGCAGGAGATGAATAACCAAACTGCCGCTCTACATATTTCCAAAATGATTCCAGCAAATCAAATTTACCAAAATCTGCAATAAACTTGTTATCCTCTAAAGTGTCATCCGTAAGCAATACCCGAATCACTTCATCAAAAGAGCAGGTACGTGTCTTACAAACAGCACTCATAAGTCCCATAAGGATATTTTCCTCATTGAAATTCTCTATCTCTAAATCATAGAAACGCTGTGTTCTTTCTTTATTTGCAAAGAATTTAATATGCTTTTCTATGATTGGTTTATATTTTTCCTCAATTCCCAAATCAACCGACAAAAGAGATGCCCGGTCAGCATAAAATCTTTTAGAATAGAGCATTGTGTCCTCCAGATGGTTTTCAGATACCGGAGGTTTCGGAAAAGGCGCATATACCAGATAATTTGTGATGGTATCCACCTTTTCCAAGAAATACTTTGTGTAAAACTGATTACCCTGCTCCAATTTATATACTTTTGCATTGGCAAGCTCAATTCCATCAATATCCTCTGCAAACTCACCTTTTTCATCATACCAAAAGACAAGTTTTCTGGTATCTCCGGAAAATTCTGTATTCAGCTTATCTACAATTTGCTTTAAATTTAATTCTGCCACAACAAGCCTCACTTTCTGTCTATACAGTTCCGCAACATTATTAGGAACTCATCCCATCCTAACGCAATCGTAACAATCGAACTAATCAGACCTATTACCACGATAATGTTGCTTATTATCTTGAATATGGTACTAACTTTTATTTTTTGGCTTCTGGCTGCACTATATAGACCTGCCCAGCATAAAATATCTACCGGAAGTCCTACAAGCCACCTAATTCCCTCTCCAAGACACGTAATCGGATTGAACAATCCTTTCTTTTCATTCTCGATAGCTCTCTCCCAATTCCCTATATGCCTTTTCAACGCATCTTCACATACCCCCATGAGCTGATTGATTCTTTCCATTATTATAATATTATCTCTTTCAGAGACAGCATAGCGTATTTCAGGCATAATATTCATAAATAGCTGATAGTTTCTACCTTGCACACCATGTAAGGGATCATAAAAACTGCTAAGTACGCCATCCCTTCCAAGCTCTTGCTGTATTTTATCAACTTCCATAATAACCGCACTATATTTATTATTGTCTATACGATATGATGAAAAAGTCTCATTAACAAAATCAAAAAATTTATTATTAAACTCTGTCGTGAAGTCGCAACGTTTATTATAAGAATTTATCCTTCTACATTTAATTGTAAATCCTGTTACAATCAATGCAACTACAATAATTGCTGGAATTACATGATATATCATTTGTCCTCCAATTCATAAAATATATTTCAATTATTTATAACCACTAAATGCTTTTCAACAAGTTCTTCAATAATAATTTTCAATTATGTAAACTTTAAATGAACATATAATATTTGTCAGTCTAATTGGTACTCTATTTTTATTGCATTTATGCACTCTGCTTTTGTCATTTCTGCCAAATCGGCTTCATTTCGATCTATCACTGATGAAAAAATATCCCATATCTTTGAAAAATATTCGTCCTCTTTTTCTTCATCCCAAAAATCTGTTAAACGCCGCCAATCTATAGCCCACCGATGCCCCATTACTTCAAACAATTTTAAGTTAAAGGTCATAACACATGCTGTACAAATACTTGCACATTCCTGTAATTGTGCATATCCAACTCTGAGAGATAATTTGTCAATACTAGGCGGTATATTCAACTGAATAGCATTTTTCCCAGCCAAAACGCGGCTTGAATGAACAATAGCATGGCGCATTTGACATAACTTATCAAATTCATCTAATAGCTCACTTAATAATTCATTTTTATTTATATCAACCTTTAAACTATTTTTTAGTTCTTTTTTTATCGCAGAACTATCTGAAAAGGATATATTTTCAAAAATACCCTTTTCAAATTCTCCACTTCTCTGCCACATCATTGAGCCAAAAGAAACACTTCGATTAGCCGTTTCTCTTTTACAGATTGGACAAATTTTAATACACTCTGTCAAAATTTCTCTAATGTAATTCTCTGTTTTAGAAATAATTCCCACATATAGCAATGGACCTAAAAATTCATTTTCCTCTAACATTTGAATATTCGATGAGTACATTACAATCTTTTTTACTTCTACATAAAATTCATCAATTGGAGCCTTATAAACAGGCATATCTATTGTCAAATAGGATTGAATGTCCTCTACTCTTTCATTTCCAGCTGATTTATTAACACATTCTTTCCAATTTATCATCCAATGTACTCCTCTGCATATGAAAAAATTCTATTTGTCCAATATGCTCCCACCTGCGGAACACCACGTAATTCTTTATGGTCTTTATCCATTAATATATCTCTGATTGTTCTTATAGTAGAATTCTGTTTTATTGTTTCGACTCTATGTGAAGTCAGCGGCAACTTGCTTATATCATTTTTCACTAACTCCTCAAAAAGAGAGGGAGTGACCAATTTTTCACCACATTCTGAGCAGAATTTAGTATCAGCAGAAATTCTCGGAGTGTGGCATTTGGGACACGGCGGCAGGGAAAATGGAAACATATCTCTAATATCCCCCTCTCCCAATAAACTTTCAATGGTAAATCTTTTATATTCATGCATATTTCTTGTTTTTAAAGCTGTCGCTAATTCTACATTTTTTATGTTTGTCCTCCCTCCAAACACATTCTTCTCTATCAAAAAGCCATAATTAATGATATAAATAGCATATCGCCCATTTTCTCCCCTGCTTAATTCTCTAGCATACATTAACAAACCTGCATATTGTAGAAAATTAAATACTTTGTCTAACTCGACAGGGATAGGTTTCTTAATTCCCACTTCGACCGCCTGATTGAAAAAATCTTTTTCTTTATTATACTGTTTTAGTGACTCTAACAATGTTTCATAAATCCCATCACCTTTTTTTACAAACTCTTTATATATAGGCAATTGTTCTTCTAACGACTTATATATATTCATAAACAATCCGTTCACTTGTCTTATTGACTTCAAAATACCATTTCTACTGCAATCCATTTCTACAGATTTTTTTCCTTTCCAAAGATTATGAACAATATTTAATAAAGCTCTAGGTATTCCAAAGCTTGAATAACATATCAAATTCAATAAATCTTTATCTTTAGTTAGTTGTAAGAATATCTCCGCAGGAAATCGTTTCTGTAACAATTTTGTCATAAACTCAATATAATCATCATCTGTAACCTTTATCCAAACATTAATTTCCTCAGCATCATGCCCTACATGAAAAGAAGCCGAGAAATTAGTAACTCCCGGATAAATCGCAGCCTTAGGCGATATTTCCCTACTTTTAATATTTCTAAAAAACTCAAAAAAATCATATTGTTGTTCTTTTGAAAATGCATGTGCTGCATCATCTAACAATAAAACACATGATGACATTCCTCTAACGCTTAGTATTTTTTTTATTTCATCCTCTAAAATAGAAATTGAAAGCAACTCATTAACCGTACTTATTTCGTCAACAATTCCTAATTCAATTTTATTAATATAACTATCTATATCTTTTTCATTAAAAACTAAATCTATTGAATCAGCAATTTCATAATCTCGTAAACTCTTAAAGATTCCCTTATATATTTTTAGAAAAAGCCATTGATTAAACCAGTAGGAACCATTCGTATTTTTTCTGTATAAAGGTTCTATTTTTAACGAAGTTTTGAAATTAACGTATACAGAAAAAACATCTTTTCTATGTCTCATTTCATTATAAGCTTTTAGCAGCAACGTTGTTTTTCCGCACCCTCTAGGACCAGTCAAAAGCTTAGCTCCTCCTTGACACAGTTTTTTCATTATTAACTTTTCATTAGGATGCTCAATGTGCCAATTTTCTAAATTAGCGCTATCTATATATTCTGCCTGTTCTGTAAATACTTTTTCATCATAATTACAATCTGCCAACATAAATTAACCCTATTCCTTTCAAAAATTGTCTTATATCTTTGCCAACACCTGATACTTCTTTCCATCCTTCGCAGTCTGCACTTTTTCATAGTTTACCTTAACGCCGTCATCCAAATCAATTTCTATTCGGGATAATGCCAAGTGTCCAATCTTTTCATCATACTCTCGGCATTCTTTGAGCTGTTTTTGCAATTTTTCTTTACGCTTGGATACCTTTGTTACTTCCCTTGCATTACTACTATTGTCAATTGTATCCTGCATACGGTTGATTTCACTTTCATAAATGCGTTCCATTCGATGTAAATAATCTACACGCAAATTTCCAATTGTATCAGCATTATAACGGTGCATATAGATGAGCGCTTTGAAACCATTTTGTTTACCGGAATCAAATAGCCAATATATAGGACGCTTACCTGCACCTGTGACAGTATACATACTACAATGTGCGTTATAAAAATCATTTATAAAATAATATCTAATCTTTTCTCGGGCAGAATTTCCTTTACAATCTAATATATTCGCAATATACTCAATGTTTTTTTCAAGATATGTTTTCCCATATATTAGTGATATTATATCTATAAATCGTCCAACAATATCATCTCCAAAATATTCTTCGTCTGTTATAGGAATAATATTATCTTTATCAGGTATGTAGGCATTGTAAACTGAATTATCCCACTTACCCCCTGCAAATATAGTTCCTTCTTTGTCAATATCGTATCTTCCAAACATACATCCAACGGCAAATGATATTAACTGCTCAATAACGTCTTTCTCTGTATATACAGATAATATTTTATTCCTACTATCATCATAATCTGCAATCTCCTCTACTAAATCATATGCTTCTATGAATATTGTATCTATCTCTTTTTCTATGATTCCAATATCAGCTAAAGTTTTATTGTAATATTCTAATGTTTGTTTTACAGCATCTTCCACTGTATGATCTTGTCTCTTAGCAACTGGATTTTTTGTAAAGTTCCATGATATTTCTTTAGAATCCCAAATTTCTTTACTTATAGAAATACATTTCTTTACACTCTCTATTACTTTATTCCTATCTTGTATTCCAATTTTTACAGGTATGTGCCTTAAAGAAATTGGATTGAAATCAAGTGTTGGTGCAAGTAAACTAAGCCAAAATCTTCCTACTACAGAATTTAACAATCCCATATAAAAGTATAATTCATCACCATTTTCAGCGAATCCCATAGAACCTTTCGTATCAAATACGAATCCTGTCGGACAGTAACGTACTGCAAATATATTTGATAATGCTGACCAAGTAAATCCTTCTCTAAAATAATACTCTTGATTTTTTAATCGACCACCAGGATGTGTTTTGTTGAGTTCTTCATGAAACTCTTTCATTTCCTTGCCATCATGCCCATAATTAACAATATAATTATTGTTTCCATACCACCTTATAGCGGTACCTCCTTTATTATACGGAAACCACTTATATTCACTCTCAATCGCATCTTTTCTTTTTAGATCGAAACCTATTTTTTGTTTGTCTACCTCATACCAAATTCTAAGAAATCTGTTATTATCTGATGTTGCAACTCCCTGCTTTATTTCCACGTGATTTTCAAGTAAATCTTCATTGAATGATTGTATTGCTCTTGATGATACCCAATATATTATAGAATTCCCCGGTATAGTTTTATATCGAGAATTTGATACTATGTACTCGTTTTCATGTCGTAAATATCCTTTCTCTTTCTCAAATTGGGATGGATAATTAACCAGACGAGCATTATTTGAAATGTATCCCTCAAGATTACATTTTCTAATAATAAAAGCTACTGTCTGTACGACTTCCCCACTTATTTCATCAAATCCCCTTGCGCCTTGATGTGCCATACATATTATCGTATTCTGTAAAATCTTCTCTCTTAATCTATCGAAACTCGTTAAAAACATCCACGATTGTTGTGTTATCATTGCCTGATAAGCATTCTTAGCACAGAAAGTATTACATCTTTCTATATATACAGCAAACATATCTAACTTACTGTCTGGGAAAAATTGTTTAGTATATATTTGTAACTTGTTATTCATGCCACTACTTCCCATATAAGGAGGGTTTGTTACAACAGATTCATACTTTTCCGAGAGTATTTTTGCCTGTTTTGCCAAAGTAGGTACTATCTGATTACATTCATTATACCAAGCAATCATTACCACATTTTCAAGTGTTTCCTCTGCTGTCTGCTCCCATGCTTTCAAGAATTCATCATAATCACGCTTCTCTACATTGAGTATTGAACCATACTCCTTAGCATCCACGAAAGTATGTAATAAGTACTGTAACGTTTCTCTATGCTCTTCACTAAGCAGAAAATCCCCCATATCCTTATCATACTGTATACCGTTACTCTCCTGTATTGCACACAAATTAGGCTCTATTCCAAGAGTCAAAAATCTTCTGTTATAGGAACGGGCTTTCATCATAATTGCAAAATAGGCAAGTTGGAATGCACGATCATCTATATCCAGTCCGTAAATATTGTTCTTGACAATACTCTTTGCAGCATCCCTCTGGCTATATCCATAGCTTTCATAGATCTGCATCAGAACATCAAAGGCATACACAAGAATGTGACCGCTGCCCATGCACGGATCAATTACCTTGATTTCTTCCGGTTTGATATTTTTATATTCTTCCCGAATAGATTTCAGTTGTTCCTCAACATCCGCTTCCTGCTTTGCCTCATCAAGGTAGTATTTCCATCCCCCTTTCAGTTCTTCATTCTCATGTCCTTCTATCCACAGTCTTCCGACACTGTTCTCTACCATATAGCGCACAATCCAGTCCGGTGTAAAAAGTTGTGTAGCTGCCGGAATACGCTCCTTAGTAATTTTCACATTCTTTTTCAGCAGCGCAAATGTCTCATCTTTCGGCTCTGTATTATAATACTGGTACATCCATCCAATGATTTCAACCTGTCCGGTTGGCTTTCCATCCTCTCCAACATTACTGATATTAAAATCATCTTCCTTGATGTCATGTGTCAAATGATATACGATTCCATCCTGATCAGTGACAGATATATTCAATAGCAATTCTGTATAATCAGATGTCTTTTCAAATAATTTCGGCAAATAAGCATTGAGCGCATTGCACTGTTTGATAAACAGGAGACGGAAAAGTGCATCCACCTGATTATCATTTTTCATCTGCATAATGTGTTCTGTTTCTTGCTGCGTAAACTCGATTTCTGCATCAAATGGAGTTGTAACCAAATCCGGCTCCAGTTTCGTCCATCCGTCTTTAGATGGTATGCTTTCAGATGAAAGTACACGGATATGTGCTGGCATATAGTCGTTGACTTCCATAAAGCGTATTGCGATAAGTCGATTGAACCATGTATATGCCACTTCTTCTATCACGTTCCGGTATGCATCTTTGTATTCCAACTGGGACGCTTTTTTCCGAATTACGCTTACCAATTCTTTACGCTGTTTCATTTCTTCGCCATGAATGGCATACGGCTCTTTCGTTCCAATATCATAAAATTCTGCATCCTGTGTAGACTGAGGCAGTGCATCCTTTATACTCTCCTCTGTTATACCCAACAGTCCTGCTTTATATGTAATGTCTGCAATCAGTTTATTTCTCGCCCAAATAGAGAAATTCTTTATGGCTGTCTTATCCATTGTTTACGCCTTTCTACTTTTTATCCATATTAATCATTTAAATGGATGGGTTATCAAAACTCAACATTCACAATTGTATTATCAGCCAATTCCAACAGCAAATTACTCCGCAATTCATTTAAATGCTTGTCCAAATCTTCCACTGATTCGATCCTCCATGATGAGGATTTACTAATTTTTTTGAATGTCACATTTTTAATATGTTGTGAATGATATCCATTTTCTTCTGCAACCTTGCTTACCTGCTGCTCTATCAAATCTGTATCATACCGTCCGTTTTCTTTTGCTTCTGCTTCAAGTTTCTTTCTGACTTCCTCAGCTTTTTTCAATGCAATATCCTGATCCATCTTATCCATTTCATTCAGAAGACGGATTTTTAGTGCTTCTGCTCGATCTGCATAACCTCTTAGTGTAGATACATTGGTACAACTTTCTGCACCATTCTGTATTTCAAAGAACATATCATTATATAGATTGATTTTGCTTTCCTTATATTCTTTTGTATTCAATACCTCAAACACTCGTTTCTGGGATTCTGCCACAGACGCAAGTACAGGCGCAAGCTGTTCGTCCAATACTTTTGAATAAGAATCTGTAAACTGTTTTAAAAGTTCCGGAAGCTTTGGAATATCTGAAAATGGCTTGTCTTTCTTTACAATCGTCCTAATTTCATCTACAACACTCTCCAGTTCTGCATCTACAATATAAGTTTTACTGTCATCATATTTTTCCAAATACAACAGTGATTTATCAAAAATGCCTTCCTGCTCTCCTGTGAAAAATGCCTTAATTGGTTCATAGTCTTCTGCAAAATCAAGCAAGTCATCCTGCTTCTTTGATACTGTTTGGAAAAACTCTACCGGAGACTGAATCTGCACAATGTCAGACATTATCCTGATACCTTCTTCAATCACTTTTAATCCCGGATACTTAGCTCTGTCATAATCCTTTTTCATAACCCTAAGTTCTGTAATGAGTTTATTTGCAAAGGATATGAAATAATTCATAACTGCATCCTCATCATCAGATGGGCTGCTTGTATGGAACAGCTCTTTAAGGACGTCCCTGACTACCTTTTTATCCTTATCTTGCACACGGACACGTTCCTCCATCATCAGCTTTTCAACAAAGGCTTTCTTAGTTATATAGTTGATGATTTCCTCTACATCTTTATTCATCATGGTAACGCTTGCACCATTAACAGAGAAAGACAGTTCTCCCCTCTTAAAGAGTTTTGCCACAAGCCACTGAACATCATCTTCCACAAATCCATAAGGTGCTTTCATAAATCTGTCCTTGATGGATTTCATAGATGTCTTAACGTGCATCCGACTATTACCTGCAACATACAGTAATACATCATCAAGTGCATGAATATTAGGCTCTGTACCACCTTCCAGATTAAGGGTAATCTGATTGCTGGTCCTTAAAAGCTTTCTAATTTCATCCTCTCCCATAGCTGCATCAATATAATCTAACTTGTGATATACAGTCTTTACTAATCTGCCAAGAGCTTCATTAATTCTTGCAGAGACTTCTTTTGCGCTTATCTGCGCCCGATCCCCATTCACATAGATAACAGCATCCTTTAACGATTCTGTCAGGAACAGTTTGGCATTCGCGTTACGCTCTCGCATTTCAAGTCTCTTTGCTTCCTTGATACTCTCATACTTGGATAATGCAGAGGATGTATTTAAACGTAAGAATTTTTCAATCTTTAAATATCTCTGTATCTCATCCATGAAAGCACGGTCATCCGGTAAAACAGCCAAAACTTCCCTGCCCTGTCCGGATACCATTCTAAGTGTTGTTTCGTCCGTACCATAATCAGATGCGGGGGTAAGAATACGCACTCCAACATCAAAATTCTGTGTAGGCTTATAAGGTCTGTCATCTACGATCTGATTAAAATTAAATGAGTATCTGCCATTGAATGCAGGGTATTTATATTTCTTATCTGTAAAAATATCCTCGAAAATCATTTCAGATACTTTATTGATAATCTCTGCCATCTCTACGCTCTGGCTTTCAATCTCTCTATTGATTTCCTGTTCTTCGTCAGTAAGGAATACATAAATATCCCCGTTCTTCTGTACAAGGTTCTGGCGCATCAATACTTTCAATGCATCTTCCACTTTTCCCTTCAGGGCAATTCTGTCATCATCAATATTGGATGCCATAAGACTTGTGATATTGTCGATATTCGCCATGACTACTTTATCAACATATTTAATCATGAAAAGTACTTTTAAGACATCCACGGCAAATACTTTTTCTTTATGTTCCGGATTGATCATGTCATTTTCATATGCCCGGATAATAACTCCACGGTGGCTGTGGTCTAAAAAATTTTCAAGTGCATCATAAAATGCATAAAATGGAATAATTGTTCCAACTTCACATTCCTTATATTCCATAGCTGACTCTTTGAACATTGCCAACATGGAACGCTCTCCTTCAGACAAGTGCTTTCCGGATGCACCGTGGGTACGAATGGATGTTAGTACGCTTGCAAGCAAATTGAACTGATAAGGTACAAACGGATAAACGCACGCAAAATCATTTTCATCTGCATACAGCTTCTTTTCCACTCCATCATTAAATGTAATTAGGTTCTTGATAATGGTAGTCTTCTGACCGTATAACAGGCGTAAGGTCTGTGCAGGAGTCTCTTTCTTTTCCAAAATTCTTTTCTTGATTACTTCATCCACATTAGCAGACGATAAAGACAATCTTGTATCAAAACGTCCCTGAATTTTTGAGAAGTCATTACCCTTTACCTTTGTTACCGAATCAATATCCTGCTGGCTGGTCACAATAACCCATGCCTTACCCATACATTCCTTGCCAAGTTCTTCGGTCACGGTCTGTAAATTTAACATGAGTTTTGAGTCTTCTCCAATATACTGACCAATTTCATCTACCAAAAATACTACATGATGATTATTACCCTTTCGGTCAATGTATGCTTTCACTCGTTTTGCAAAATCTTCAATACTAATCTGATATGGTTCGGCTGCTTTTTCACACCAGTTACGTGCAGCTGCCTCACTCATGAAATCCATCCCTGTAAGGACTTCCACTACATCATCCTGAATGAAATCAAAGTCCTGTCTGGAATCTTCCCATGCCTCTCCATACACTTCTTCAAACTTCTGTTTGAACTCGTTGTATTGTCCTTCCTCTGTCAGCTTTCTTTCCAAATCTGCCAAGAAAGGCATTGCTCCACAAAAGCCCTGCATTTCATTAAATACTTTTAAGAATACATTAACGATTGCATCCTTATTCTGCTTACTGTTTGAGTCACTTTTTGAATCAATGTTGAAAAGCACAACATCCGTATCTGTATCAGCAGCCAGCTTCATATCTGCTAGCACTATTCTGTCTACAATCTTTGGCTTACTTTCGGTAAGGCTGTCATCTGCAAAATAATCTATGGCTTTTTTATCACCCACAGATTTATTTGCCAGCAAATAAGAAAGAATTTTTAAGAAGTGAGATTTACCACTTCCAAAGAAACCCGAAATCCATACGCCCATTTTAGGAGTAGTTCCGGCAATGCCCTTTTTATATGCGGAAAAGAAATCTGCAAAGTGCTTCTGCAATTCCTTTGTTACTACATATTCATCCAATTCCTGCGCTACATTTTCTGCTTCGCTTTGACCAACAATGATTACGCCCTGTATATCACGGTCAATCTCTTTTTCAAACATTTCTTTAATTAACATTCTCCGTATCCTCTCTTTTCTTCCTATCGCACCAATCGGAATGCCCGGTAATAATTATCTTCCGGATATTCATTAAATATGATTAGCTCCTGTTCAGTGTAAGTACCCGGATAGAATAATACCATTGGTACACTGGCAAAAGTCTGGGGCATATTGTAGAGAATTTTGTTAAACACTTCCGGAGCTTGTAATAATGGGAAGCACTTTCCCACACCAGTCAGAAACACGACTGCATTCTCCGGTATATTCTCTGCAATATATTTTACTAGCAGGTTTTCCTTGTCAGTGATTTTTAGCGTATGCTGGATTGCGTCCTGCAATTTCTTAATGCCACGCTTTTCTTCCTGTGCGTAACACTTTTCCATAAAGTTCTTGCTCTGCAGATGTTCTATGATTAAATCATACAGATCATATACCACCAACTCAAAACCATCTGTTCCTTTGATGTTCTTATTTTTCAGATAGGCAATTCGATTTCTTACTGTCAGCTCATCCTCTGGTGCATAATCAAACACCCAATAGTTGACCTCATTTGCTTTTCCCTTTGTTTGTCTGAAAGATGGTTTCTTAATCAGCATTTCCATCTGATCTAATCGTTCTTCTATATTTGTCATCATCTTACCCCCGAAAGAGCTTTTATTACCTGCTCCATATCATTGTCAATAAGCCATCTTTCCATATCCGGTTCCATTATCGGTTTAAAGATTTTTCTGACATCCTTACCCTTGTCTGTCACACCTGCCTCAAATAAAAATGTCTTGTAATTCTTTCCCAATCTCGCAAATGTAGCATCTGTCCATCCAGCTACTTTCTCACTCTGTAACTTCTTGTCCTTAAAGAAAATATTTAAATCACTTGGCTTATACTCATTGCTTCCAATGATCATTTTCTCTCGTATTACCTCATACACAAAATCAAAAAATAAAGTGTCATTCACCATAATAGCTGCAAGATTAAAAATCTTTTGTGTCGATACATCTCCGTCTAAAAACACTGGATAGAAACTATCCCCTATCGCTTTTATTCTTGACGATACCGTATTAAAAATCTGTGTAGCTCTCTCTGGGGTAGATGCCGCAAATATATTTTCATTTCTGCATAACTCTTTAATTTCTTCAAATCTCTTTCCTTCAGATAGCAGCTTTACCTCATTACGAAATTCCATAAACCAAAAAGAATGCTTTACTGCTCCAGCACTATATTCTTTTCTTTCCATGTGTATTTGCACCTTTCCATTATGATTCTATACTCTTATCTATTCCAAAATCCGGACTCGGTACAATATCTAAAATATCATCTACTGTACAATTCATTTTCCGGCATATTTTTACAATTACATCCATTGATACATTTTCATTACGTGACAGCTTTGCAAGCGTACCCTCACTGATACCTACCTGCTTACGAAACTCTGTCTTTTTCATCCCTTTATCAATCAGCATCTTAAATAATTTGTTATAACAAATATCCAATTTTCTTCTCCTCTAAACCTATAAACTCCCCAAGCAAAATTCCATAGCTTTCTTTTCGCAAAAAGCAAACACTCCAATATTATAAATTATATCACATACTCCCTAATAATGACATAAAAATATGCAAGTTCTCATAGTTTTCTTCATATTCTTATATTGCAACATTGCTTGTCTATTTTAACTTCTCAATTAAACAATTTAAAAATACCAAGATTTCCAAGTGAAACAGCAAATAACTCCCTATTCTTGTTTATTCTATAAAGTCATATGTACTTTTCTGCATCGGACGCCCTCACTTAAATCATAATTAATACATAATACTCTTTTTCTAATGACAAACCTGCATATATAATAAAAAGTAGCAAGAACCTTTTATTTTGTTCTTGCCACTCTTTGTTCATAAGCAATAAATGATTTCTTCTCTTACAATCTCCTCTGCCCTCGCCCTAATGCTATTCATTCTCTGTAAAATCCAAACTTAGGAGAAATCCAAACTTTTCTGAAAATGGCTTGATAATAGGGGATTCTTGTAGAAAAAAGTTTGGATTTCATTTCGCCAAATGCA
>Ga0209694_1001822_pt1 | contig 20444 bp, 2 predicted proteins | sample GluameincwithD2O_FD_187499 | JGI IMG/M metagenome (GOLD analysis project Ga0209694, IMG submission 187499) | Mouse cecum microbial communities from Vienna, Austria - Glucosamine amended microcosms incubated with D2O (SPAdes) (version 2) | ecosystem: Host-associated > Mammals > Digestive system >... | reverse complement strand
GGGTGGATTGTTGACATCATTTCTTCAATTTCGTCCAAATATGGATTTAGATAACTGGGTCTGTCTCGTGTGATGATAGCTTTTCCTCCTTCCCGGTAGTACCTGGCAACAGTATGCCGATCTACGCCATACTTTTTGCCAAGCTGTGTAAAGTTGGGCTTTACTCCTTGAATCTTTGCCATGTTCAACTCGAGATTAAGCTGGGTGGTTTGATTTCGTTTCATTTTGTCCTCCTTTTATAAGAAGGGTATCAAAATAAAACCAACCAAAATTGGCGCATTTCTCGCTGCAATTATTGGTTGGTTTTACGTTAGCATTAACACAGATCTCTGATGATCAGGAAATTCATCCTGATCATGATCGTGATTACACCTTCAAACTGGAACTGAAAAATCCAGTGACTTTAAGTGGAAAGCCAACTCAGAAGTTTGACGAAGGAACAGATCTGGTTAACCGTTATGGATATACCATTTACGATGCAGATCATAATAAAGTCAGTGATGGATTTGCCTATGTGAATTCACAATTCAATTTGAAACATGGACAGTATATGCGCCTGGAAGGTCTTCCTGAAGGCACTTTATACCGTGTTTCCGAATTGAATGAAGATGGTTCGATTATCACTACCTTTGCCAGCGGTAAGGTGGTTGTGGGAACTGACCAGAAGGAAATCTTCACGGATTACGAAGAAGGAAAGGTCATCGAAGGAGCAACACAGGAGAATAACTACGTTAAATTCATTAACGCCAGCGCTCCTGGTTCTCTGACTCTGTCTAAAGCTGTTTCTGGAGACAGAACAACCGATACCTTCTCATTTGAAATCGATCTGAATTCGGTTGATAAGGTGACGAATATTAAAAGCCCATTGCCATCTGTTTCCTGGATGAAAAATGGTGTGGAACAGCCGGACTTAGTGAATTCAGAAGGTAAATATACTTTTGAATTAAAGCAGGATGACAAGATCGTCGTGTACAATCTGCCAAATCATATCAGCTACAAAATTCAGGAAAAATCAGATGATTCCTTTGTCGTTGAAGATATCACGGTCAATGGAAACAGTGCTGGAAATACAACGACGACAGTTAATCCAGAGACCGGAACAGTTGAAGGAATGATTTATGGAGAATACACTCCTGAATCTCCAATCACGGATAAAAACCGTCCTCAGGTTTCTGTACACTATCACAACCGTTTTGAACCCAATGGAGCAGCCAGCCTTGAAGTGACCAAACACCTGCAGGGCCGTCCTTCCGTATTGGGTGAAACGTATGAATTTGTTTTAAAACCTGTTAATCAGGAAGCAAAAGATAAGTTTGGCAAAGACTGGACCAACCGGGCTGCCGTTGAATTTGAAGAAGGATTGACAAGCCAGAAAGCTCTGTTTAGCCCAATGTCCTTTGTAGCGAAAGACATCGATAAAACATTCGAATTTGAAGTCAGCGAAATCATTCCGGATCAGCCTTATGAAAATATGGAATACGATCCAACGGTTTATCAGGCCATCTTAAAACCAGTTCAGAATGAATCCACAAAGGATATCGATGTGAATATGGAAATTATAAGAGATGGTCAGGCTGCAGACAGTCTTGAATTTACGAATGTTTATTCACCCATCACGACATATCGAATTGGTTTTAATAAGGAAATTATTGGTGAAGGTCAGCCAGGAGACCAGTACGTCTTTAAAATTGAACCCGCATCACTAAGCCGGGCTAAATCGGATCAGGCTTCATCTACTCCGATGCCTAAAACGGATGAGGTCGTTATTAAGTATGATGGAACAGAAAGCGTAAACCGCAGCTTTGATCCAATTACTTATGAAGAACCGGGTCTCTATCACTATGTCATCACTGAAATGAAGACCAATGAGATCGATAATATCGTTCTTGATAAAAAGGAACACGAGGTAACAATTCGTGTTGAAAAAGATAAAGATGATCAGGGTGTTGAAATTCTTGAAGCATCCATGCGTACCACCAAAGATATCAATGGAAATCTGATTACATTCAAGAACTACTATCAGAATACGGATGTCGAAATTCCAGTAACCAAGCATATGGAAGGAAGACAAATGACGGAAAACGATGTCTTCCAGTTTGTTCTTCTGGATGAAAATGGAAATCGCGTAGATACTCTGATGCTTCATGGAAAAGAAGGAGAACTTTCCGTTGAAGGCAAGTTCAGACCTCTCAATTACCAGAAAGTCGGAACTCACCGATACACCATTAAAGAGATTGCTGGAACAGATCCTTCCCTAACATATGATTTAACAGAATATGAAGTTGTTGTAGATGTCAAAACCCAAAGCGATATTGATTATTCTGAAGATTATTCGCTGGTCTATGAAGTAACAGTGACGAAGGATGGAAAACCGTTTGATGGAAATTCAGCCATCTTTACAAACAAGTTCAATACTTTCCTTGAATGGGCACCAACTGTAACTAAACAGACGGTGGGATCTTCTCTAGCTGGATACAGCTTTACGATGGATGTTGAACGTAAAGAGGACGATGGAATTGTTCTTCCTGTGGATGAGAATGGCAATCCAAATCTGAATGCCATCAGTGATGAAAACGGACATATTTCTTTTGCCAATATCAAATTCACCAAACCTGGTGAATATACGATCACTGTAAAAGAAAATACCCCGGAAACTCACATCAATGGTTTTGCAAATCAGATCCAGTACGATCAGAAGATTATCAATCATCAGCTTGTAATCGAAAAAGATGAAAAAACGGGCCTGTTAAGTATTAATACTGAAAAATCAGAACTTCCAAAAGAGAACGAAAGTATATTCACGAACGATGCCGGTCTGCAGATTTCAAAAGAATTAGCGGCTAGCAACAACGTGACATTAACTGAAGATGATTTGAATAAAGAGTTCAGCTTCAAACTGATACTGAAAGATTCAAATAATCAGGAATTTACGAAGACTCTTAAAATGGTCAAGGTAATCAATGGAATCGCTCAGGTTCCAACAGATATTGCATCCAACTCTGTTCTGAAACTGAAGGGTGGAGAATCTTTACGTCTGTATGGTCTGCCAATTGGAACGAAATATACCATTGAAGAACTTCCTGCAGAAGGATACGTATTAGTGAATGATTCTTCTGAAGGAATAATCGGTGTGAATACCGAACTTATTCACAAATTCAGAAATACCAAAAAGGGAACGGATACAGCCCAGATTCAGGGTTACAAACGTTTAAGCAATACAGAAGGCTCGAACCGCGTACTCAAGGAAAATGATTTCCAGTTTGTTCTTGAACCGGTTAAGGCAACTGTAGAAAAAGAAGAAACAGATAAAGACGAAACAAACAAAAAAGAAAATCCAGAAACTGCTCCAATACAAACACCAGATAATTCAGCAACCACTGAAGGTACAGGAGCTGATGATGAAACTTCTGAAGAAACAGGAACAAATCTGGATTCTTCAAATGCAAATCAACCAAGGACTGAATCAGGTGCAGGTTCTGAAAGTTCAAATCCGGAAACTGACGGTGCCGAAAATCAGAACGCCAATCAGATTCCAACTCAGTTTGAACGCAGAATTAATCTGAGTTCCAAACTGAAAAATCCAGTAGATTTAAAACCAGCTGAAATGCCGATGCCGCAAGGCAGTGTTAATAACAAACATACTGTAGGCAATAAGGAAAATGGAACGTTCATTTTCCCGGAAATTACATTCAAACAGGCAGGTACCTATACCTACCGCGTAACTGAATTTATTCCAGCTTCTCAGAAACCAGAAGATCAGATGATTTTTGATGAAGCTTCCTTCCTTGCGGTCATTGAAGTTGAACATACTCTGGATGATCAGGGAAATGTCAATGGAGTGAAAACCACTTCAATCAAGTACTCAAGAGAAAATGATAATGCAGAAATTGAAGATATTCTGTTTACCAACACCTACGTGGGTCTGCCGGATCTCGAAATTGAAAAGTTCCAGCAGATTAATGGTGGAGCTTTAACCAAGGATCTGCAGAACGTAAAAGCTGGAGATCTGATCACTTACCATTTACAGGTGAGTGTTCCAGAAACGGCGACTGCAGCAGCCAAGGATATTGTCGTTACTGACTTTATCCCAAATCCGGATCGCGGAAGTGATCTGGATGCCAGACTGACTTTCTTGCCAGGCTCTCAGGGGAATGGATCATACAATGAGAAAACCGGTGAACTTCGCTGGACTATTGATTCATTGAGTCCAGGCGCATCCACGACGGTAAAATTTACTGTGATTGCTCCATCGGTTAAAAACCGTACGACATTCACAAACATCGCACAGGCTGCTTATGGAAATAACCCAGGCGGTCCAAACGAAACGACCAATACCGAACAGGTAACTGTTCAGATTGATCCAACCGTACCAAATTTAGGAATTGAAAAATTCCAGATCATCAACAATGGTGACAAACAGAATGGCGAAGATCCAATCTGGGTTGAAGCCGGTGATGAAGTCACCTATGAATTGCTTGTAATCAACACTGGAAATGCTGATGCGATCAATGCGGTAGTTACGGACGTAGTTCCAGAAGGTCTTGAACTGATTGAATCTTCTTTAGGCCAGGCTTCTTATGATGAAAAGAGCAGAATGATTACCTGGAATTTACCTGTTGTGGCAAAACAGAGTTCAATGATTGTCTCCTTTAGAGCAAGAGTTCCACAGGTAGACAAACCAACTCTTTATACCAACCAGGGATTTGTAAAGTATGAAAACAATCCAGAAGATCCAGATGAAAAGATCCCATCCAATATCGTAAAGATCGAAACGGATGTTCCAGATCTTGAAATTCAGAAATACCAGGCTCTCAACAGTAAAGAACCTGAAGATTTCACTCAGGATATTCTGACGGCTGTCAATAAGGATGTAGTGACCTATAAGCTTGTAGTTACAAACACAAGTAAAGTCAAAGCTGAAAATGTCATCGTAAAAGACGTCATTCCAGCTGGACTCAAGTATGTAGCCAATTCTGTTTCTGTTGGTGGTAACTATGTAACTGCTGAAGATCAGGAGATGGTGATCTGGAATCTGGGAACCTTAAAACCAGGAGAATCCAGAGAAGTGACTTTCCAGGTTAAAGTTCCAGTGGTTGATTCCTATACGAAGTGGACCAATATGGCTTCCACTGCGTTTGGAAAAGATCCTGAAAATCCAATTGAAAAAGATTCAAATGAAGTTATTGTTCAGACCGATGTTCCAGAACTGAAGATTCATAAGTTCCAGAAGATCGATCAGCCAGAAAATGACTTTGTCGATACACCAGTTACCGGTGAAATCGGCGATAAACTGATCTATAAGATTGTTGTTGAAAATATTGGAAAAGCGACGGCTACTGATGTAGTGATCACTGACCAGGTTCCAGCAGGATTAATTCTCGATAAGAATTCGATTACTCCAAAACCAGTCAGCGTGGATGATAAAACGCAGACCATTACCTGGAATCTAGGCGATCTGAAAGTCGGTGAAAAACGCTCGGTAGAATTTGCGGTAGAAATTCCAAAAGTCAATGTCGAAACTACATGGACCAATGGAGCCAATACATCATTTGGCAATAATCCGGACAATCCAGGAAACTCTGAAAAGCCTGAAACTCCGGATAAACCAAATGATCCAGAAAACCCTGGAAATCCCGACAACCCAGAATACCCTGATCAGCCAAATGATCCAGAAAATCCAGGAACACCGGATAAACCAGATACTCCACAGGATCCAAATAAACCAGTAGATATTCCTTCGAATAAGGTTGATGTTTCTGTTAACCTGCCTGCTCTTGAAATCGAAAAGCTGCAGGGACTGAATATGGAAGTCATCGATATCAATATGGCTCAAAAAGAAGAGCTGAATGCCAAGGCAAATGATATTGTGACTTACTTCATTCGACTTACCAGCAATGGAAAAGCGGCTGCCAAAGATGTCAGAATCAGCGATGTCATTCCTGAAGGACTGATCCTTGTAGAAGGAAGCATTTCTGATGGAGGAGTGCTCAATGGAAATATTGTGGAATGGACAATTGGGGATCTGAATCCTGGTCAGAGTGTTGTTCGCTTTTTTCAGGTCAGAATTCCTGAAATCAAGGAAGCTTCCACCTGGGTAAACGTGGCTTCAAGCGTTTATTCCAACAATCCGAATAATCCTGATGGATCAAATGGTGCAGATAAACCATATGCTCCAGTCGATTCCAATGAAGTCAAAGTCAATGCCAACATTCCTAAGCTGAAAATTCAGAAGGAACAAAAGGTCAATGACGGCGAGTTCACTACAGATATTCGACCAGTAAAACCAGAGGATGCAGTGACCTATCAGTTAAGCATCACCAATGATTCTGCGGTGACTGCTTTGGATGTCACGCTAAAAGATAAGGTGCCTTCCGGTCTAGACCTGATCGAAAATTCCATCAGTGATCATGGTCAGCTTAAAGATGGAGAAATCATCTGGAAACTTGGCGATATCAAAGCTGGAGAAACACGTAAAGTGACATTCCAGGTCAGAGTGCCAGTTGTAGAAGAAAGCACAAAATGGACTAATGTGGCTTATGTAAGTTACCCAAACAATCCGGAAAATCCGAAGGATCCACAGGATCCAACAAAACCGGGCGGACCGGATAAGGAAGATCCATCCAATGAAGTAACGATTGAAACTGAAGTCCAGGCTCCAGCGGTAGATTTGATCAAGCAGCAGTCTAAAAATGGAGAAACTCCAACTACTTCAAAACTTGAAGTCAGTCAGGGCGACGTAGTGACTTATATCCTGACTGCCTTCAGCAAAGGAGTAACTGCAGCTGAAAATGTACGTATTGAAGATGTGATTCCAGAAGGATTAACCTATATTGAAGGTTCGATCTCTGAAGGTGGAGTTGTCGAAGGAGATACTCTGAGCTGGACAATTCCAGTTCTTGAACCAGGGGATTCCTATCAGGTTTCCTTTAAAGTCCTGGTTCCAGAAGTAACCAAAACCACTACATGGAAAAACATCGCAGGTGCAAGCTTTGGCAATGATCCAGAAGGGGATAAAACCTATCCATCCAATGATGTAGAAATTGAAGAACCGATTAATCCAGGAAAACCAGGAACTTCTGGAAATCCACAAAAACCAGGTCGGCCAACTTCTTCCTTCAATGGAAAGCCAACCACTGGAAAACCGGCCAATACTGCAACAGAAACAAATTCAACCCTTTGGATTTCAGCTATGATCACAGCAATTGTTACAGCCGGAACTCTGTTCTTCGTATCTTTCAAACGAAAGAAAAAGAAAATGGAGTCCTAGTCTGAAAAAAATCCAGAGACGGCTTCTATGAAGCTGTACCAAATCAATTGAATGAGATAAATATGAGAGATAAATATGGACAAGAAAAGCATGAATAAGAAATGCAATTGAATCATCGTCTTGTTCATACTCAAAAAATGACCTGCATTCTTACATCCACCAGATGTCTGAATGCAGGCTTTTTTTGTGCCTGTTTTCGGGTTTACAGAGTACAGGCCAAAGAAAAAGAAAAAAATCGTTGATTGCAAGGATTTTAATGCCAGAAATCCAACTCAAATTGCTTATATTGTCTGACTCGAAAAAGAATTACTAGGATAATCACATAAATCTTTGAAATTCAAGATCAAAAAGAGACAAGAAATCATACGAATCAACGAATTAGTAAATGAATCATTAAATAAAGATAACCGTAATCGGATGTTTTTTATAAAAAATACCTGAGAAACGTATACTTTTTCATATTTCGTTCATAACATAATTTAAATAGAATAATTTATTTTAATGGCTTATTCCCATAAATTATTTTGCTTCCATGTTAATTTATCTAAAAATTCCGGATACTGAACAATTAGAGCAAAATTTATAAAACGTATATTAATCAAAAGATATATTTTAAAACTTTAAAGTAAATTATTATATCCATATTATTCATAAATATATCGTTAATTACGACTTTTGATGTGAAATCTAATGATTATATAATTTAAACACATGACCCAGTTTCCTGAGGTCAATCTGATTCCGATGATAATTGATCGGATAAATGAATAGAAAGAGGAGGGGATTGGAGATTCAAAACAGGGATAGGAAAGACAGAAGAGTTTCCAGTGATCTTTCCGATCATCTGCATGATGCAAAATAACTCGATTAATCGGATTCCAAATAAATCCGAAATGAGAAAGAGAAATGCTGATTATTTTATTTTCAAAGGGGAATATCGAAAATAAAAGTTCTGTCTGATCAGCAATAAGCATTATCGGATGAATAAATAGAGAAGCGTTTCAGAAATCGATTGCTGCGAAAATCTGAAACTGAACATAAAACACAATGGCAAGACGAGTTAGGACAGAAGAAGCTCAACGCCAGAAAGAGAGAAAAAAGAAAGGAAACTATGCGAATAAAAACAATACTGAACAAATTGGCTGCATGGTCAATCAGCGCGTTTATGGTATTTAACCAATGTGGTCTGGATGCTTTCGCAACCGGAACGGATGATGGTTCGAATACTGGAAACAATCCGACACAGAGCGTGGCTGAGCGAAATCCGGATGCGGATCCAATAATCACAATTCAGCACTATCTGAACTTTTCAGAGCAGACGTTAACAAACCTGCCAGACGAGTTTAAAACAGAAACAGGTGGTGATTATTTTGCTAAAGCAAGTCAAAATACTTTAATTCCCTGGGTATCAAATAAGCTTGCAGTATGGAATACAAACTTTCGAAATGGTACTCTGCCAACGAATCTGACAAATACTGGCATAGATTATAAGCTGAAACGTGAGATGGATCCTCATTATTCATTTGATGTGATTGATGCAGGTGGTGGTAAATACGAACTAAAAACTGAAAAGAAACTTTACAAAATGTTCAAGGATGACACCACCAACTATATAAAAAAGCCTCAAATTCGTCATATGAATAAGCTGTATAATTCGGAAAATGAAAATGCCTATAATCCGAATTACACGTTAAAAGAAATCTGGTTGACTAAAAAAACAGAAACACAGGACGATTCAAATTCGATTCAACAGGCAGATTTTGATATCGTTCCAGTACCAACGTTAGAAATTGATGGAGTACAAAGACACGATCCTTCCAAGATATTGTTCACCAATGACATCAATAACAAGCACCTCGCCAGTGCTGTAAAAAAGTCTACAAAGGATGGAATTACCTGGGGTGAGACGGCCGATGGAAAAATAATTATTCATGTATCTGAAGGGCTTGTGATTCGGCTTGTGTTTGAACCGACTGAAGGAACACAGGAAGTTGGAACGGTTGATTTCTTCGACTATGACATCACTGATGGATGGATTTATACAACTGAAGCTTCCGCAAAACAGGCTCTTAATTGTTATGTTGCTGGAACAGACAACACTGTTCCGATAATAACGAAAGAGCAGATTGAAACATTAAAGAGTAATGGTGGAAATTTTATCAGAAACTCTTCAGGTGTTATAGAAGGGATGCGAATTCCTTCGGAGATGCAAAGCCTGATCAATTCGAACGAAACACTGTATGTTGCAACCTGGCATCAGGGAATCAACAGCTTAGCTGGTAATAAAACTCTTGCAGAAAATTATCTTGCATTCGGTAATGATAATGCCCGAACAGGTTTAGGAAATCTGCCATGGAGTAATGATTCAGGTAATTCAAATTATTCGATTACACCAAATAAAACATATGGTACAAACCGAATTGGACTGAATTTATGGGGTGCTAACTATACAGAGGGCGTCAATTTAAAAGGTGCGACTTTTGGTCTTGCAAATTCAATGAATTCAGACAGCAATGCAGGAAATCTGATTTGGAATATTAATTCTCCGGCAATTTTTTCAAAAACACCTTTAACTGGAAAAACTGTATATCCGCAAGGAGAGAATGGGTTTAAATTGGGATTTAATCGACTCGGAGGAACATACACCTTAGATACAGTTAGCTATAACGGAGGAAATCCTACAGGTAATTATTCACAATTTGAAAAAACAGAAGTAACAAAATCTCTGCACGGAATTACGAAAACACAAATATTATATGCAAATCGCTTTTGGTCAATGGATTTAGTTGAGCAAGACTCAACAACGATTAAAGGTGGAAATGATATTCGTTTTGGAAGCAGAACAGACTCCGATAAACGAGTTGCGGTTGGTTTAAAGGATATCGATCTAAATACGAATAATGGTCAACCAGATGGAGGAATAGCACCCAAAAATTCTGATTGGGATAGTGGAAAATTGCCTGAATCAGATTTTGATGGGGATCATAATCCATACTTTGGTATGAAAGTTCAACTTCCATTCATAATGGAAAATGGGTATTCAGCACCACTTCGATACTTCTTCTATGGAGACGATGATATGATCGTTTTCCTTTCGAAAGCAAGTTTTGATGAAAATGGAAATGTTGACGTAAACTCTATTGATCCAGATTCGACTGTAAAAATTGCAGATATTGGTGGAGTGCATTCTTCAATGGGAATGTACGTCGATGTCTGGGATTTCATCGAAGAAAAGAAAGAAATTTCTGGTTTAAAGGATACCTACGGTACCAATATCTACTACTACGATAATAACGCTCTTCAAAACTCAGATGATGTCAGCAAAGTTGTATATGAAAACGTGGATGGAAAACAGGTTGATACAAGGCCAAAATCTCAGGCTTATGTAATGACTGTTTATTATACAGAGCGTGGAGCATCAGGTTCTTCCTGCTTTATGCGCTATTCATTACCGTTCGAAGAATTATCTGTTGACGAAATTACCATGCAAGGAGAGATTCAGGTTTCAAAAGATATAAAAAGAGCATCTGGAAATTCATCGATTAAAGATGATTATCGCTATGTATTTGAACTAGAACTCACAGAACCTGGTGGAACCCCATTCCTTAATACATATCCTGTTGAATTTATTAAGGATGGAAAGCCATGTGCGACAAATCATGTAAAGCTGATTGGTGATCATTATCTCTTTACTCTTGATGATAATGAAACTATGCATATTACAGGTCTTCCAACACTGGGACCTGTTGAAGAAGGACAAGATCCCAGAGGATATCACTATAAAGTCACGGAAATTGGAATCTATAAACCAGATGAAGTCAATCCTGACTATGTAGCTCCAGGAGGCACTCTTAACCCATCAGCTGAACGACAGGAAAATATAAAGGAACACACTTTCCCTCTGTCTGAATCGGATGAAACTACAACTTTCCAATATGGAAAGATCAATGCGACCAGCGAAGAAGATGGGCAATACAGAGAGCCACAGATTGGCCTTTCTTTTGAAAATATCATCTCAAACTTTAATAAAGTTAAATTCATCAATGCTGAAAACCCTGCAGTATTGAATATCAGGAAACTTACTGATGTCAATCAGCCAGACGATGAATTTGAGTTCAAGATCAAACTTACGGATAAAAATGGAGACAGTCTTAAAGAAGTTCCATATTTCCTGAATGGCAAAGAAGTCATGAATGTGGAAGGTACACCACCTTTACCAGTGGCTTTAGCACCAAATCCTGAAGATGGATTATTCCATATTCGGATGAAGAAGGATGATACTTATACTCTTTATAACCTGCCAAAAGGTGTGAAGTATGAAATCGTTGAAAGTCCAAGTGATCAGTATGTGGTTGAGAATATTCAGGTTTCGGGTGATTACGTTGAAATCACAAATAAGGATCAGGGTATTGTCAACGGAACTATTAACGGACCAATTGATACTACTCCGGAAGCAACAGTCACTTATACCAACAAACTGACTCCAAATACTAAAATATCCATCCCAGTAAGTAAGACACTTACAGGAAGAGAGGTCAATGAAAACGATGAATTCAAGTTTGAAATTTCTGCAGCAGGTGATGAGCAAACTTCAACCTATGCGGATAGTAAAGCCAAGTTAGACGAACTTGAATCCACAATTGTTTCCATTAGAGCAGAACAGGATGCAGACACAAAAACTTATGTATTCAAAAATGCTTCTTTTGGACCACTGATTTTTACAGAAGCAGATCAAAACAAAACATTTGATTTTACGATCAAAGAGTTAAATACAGATCCACTTAAACAGATCACTTACGATGCTTCTACTTACACAGTTTCCATGAATGTAAGAATGGATGGAAACAAAGTGGTTGTTGATGAAACATGGACTAAAGATGGAGAACCTCTTGCAGGAGATGCAGATAAAGTTGCTGCATTCACCAATGAATTCATTCCAGAAGCTATCGTTCCAACGAATTTCAAAAAACAGATTCACGGAACTTCTGTTGCCGGAAATGAATTTGTATTCACTCTGGAAGCTTTAGCAAGTAAAACTCCTGATAACCAGGATATCCCAGTTGCCGATGTTCCAATGCCAGAAAAGAATGCAGTTACGTTAGCAGCTGCAGGTGCTGAAAATGAAACTCTTGAAGGAACTTTCGGGGATATCAAATTCACCAAGCCAGGAACTTATAAGTATGTTATTCGTGAGACAAATCCGAACTTGGATCATGTGGTTCAGGTAGTTGGTGAAGTCGGATTTACAGTGACTGTCACAAAAGACCCAGACAGCGATAATCTGACTTCAGAGGTTGAATATAATAACGATCCTAATACGACAGAAATCGTTCTGGTCAATACCTATCAGAGTACAGAACTTGTGATTCCTGTTCTTAAGACTCTAGACGGTCGAAATATGAAGGACAGCGACGTATTTACCTTCGATTTATATGAAGAAGACGACCTTAATAAACCAATTCAGACTCTGACTTTGGATTCAACAAGTATTTCTGAACTTAATCTGAATTCAATGTCTGGTCAATTCCTGCCGATTACGTTGAACGAAGTAAAAACCTATAACTACGTCATTAAGGAAAGAAAATTAAATGATCCTCAGATTGAATACGACGCTACACCAGTTGAATTATCGGTAAAAGTGATAGAAGATTCTGATACTAAACAGCTCAGAATTGAATCGACGGATTACGTTAAAGACAATCTGAAGAATGAGGGAAACGCCTCCTTCACAAACAAAGTAAAATCGGAAACAACATGGGCTCCAACAACGGTTAACAAACAGGCGATTGGTGTCAGTCCAGCAAACTTCCCATTTGAAATGTCCATTGCTGCTAAGGATGGAACCAATATTGATGTGGTTAAGAATCCTCAAGCGCAGAGTGTAACGAGTGCCGCAGATGGAACTGTAACATTTACACCATTTGTATTTACCGATGAAGGTGAATTTACTGTTACCGTCAATGAAGGAACATTGAATGATGCAACTATCAATGCGGATACGCATTCAGTAACCTACGATCTAAATGTTCTACGAGATCAGAATACTGGAGAGCTGAGTGTAAAAGGCTCTGCAAACAATGCGTCTCCAGTACCAAATGGATCTGAAGTATTTACCAATGATAAAGGAATTCAGATCTATAAGAATCTTCAGTCTGGAACTGGAGAAAATGGTGCCATCACTGATGCAGATAGAAGTGTTGAGTTTAAATTTAAAGCGTCCATTACGGATACAGCAGGAAATCTGCTTACCGGTTTAGACCTGGATCTGTATAAAGTCGATAGAAATATTTATGAAACCGGAAAGATGGATGGAGCAGTCAGCCAGAAATTTACGAATGGAACTGAATTTACTCTTAAATCCACACAGGTAGCTGTTATCAAAAATGCGCCTTATAATTCTCAATATATTATTGAAGAAATTGAATCCGCTCAGCCAGGATTTGTACTGACCAGTACTGCAGGTACTACTGGAACGGTAAATGAGGATGCAGTTTCAGTCTTTACCAACTTGAAAAAGGGAACAGTCAAAGGACAGATCCAGGCTTATAAGGAACTGAGTGGATTTGATGGTTATCTAAACGCTCCTGAAACACTAAAAGATTTATCTCAGTTCAGCTTCACAATTTTTGCAGCTGGAGAAGCACTCGTTGAACCATTGTCTTTAGAAAATGAAGATAAAGATAAAGACGAAAACAACGAAGGTGACGAAGGCAGTAAGGAAGAAGATCCTGAAGGTGAACAGAATAATTCGAATCAAGATGGAACAGACAATTCAAGTTCTGAACCAGTTATAACTGATCCAAAAGGATCGGATCAGACTCAAGGTGAAATCACTCAGAATCCTGCAGTAAATCCAGATACTGATCCTGTAGTTGAATCAGAACAGTCTGAAGATCCAGGAAATACTGAAGGAGCTTCACCAGAACAAGCTCAAAATGGCAATCCAGAAGAGCAGCTACAAACGGATGCGACGAATCAGTCGTTAAGAAGAATTAAAAACCTGAATAAGAAGGAAGTATTGCCAGCTGATAAGGTGCCTCTGCCTAATCCAGCAACAGTCAATGCTTCTGCAACTGGAGAAATCATCTTTGGACCAATCGAGTTCACACAGGCCGGAACTTATAATTATCAAATTGTAGAAAACAATGACGGTAATGATAATTATCAATACGATTCAAATAAGGTGAATGTTGCCGTTGATGTCGTTGAAGACAAAGATGAAAAGGGCAATGTAACTGGTTATTCGATTAAGAGCATTACTTATACGTATCCAGGTGGATCAACCAGCGAAACCCCATATACATTCCATAACGAATATATTGGTAAGCCAGCACTTGAACTGACTAAGACTCAATCTCTGAATGAAACGAATAACTTCATTACAGATCCTTTGAAAGCAATTGCTCAGGATACAGTCACTTACCGGATTACAGCTAGTGTTCCAGCAACTGCCACCGCGGCAGCTAAAAACGTAGTCATTACGGATAAGATTCCTTATGAAGCCGTTTCTGGTGATAAGAAAGCCAGATTGGCTTTAGTTCAGGACAGCTGGGGTGATGGAAAACTGGATGCCGCAAATGAAACCATTACCTGGGAAGTTGGAAGTATTGCTCCAGGAACTTCTGTAACCCGTTCATTCACGATGAAAGTTCCTGAAGTATCGACCATAACAAAATGGTCTAATGCCGCAAATGCTCAGTATAACAACCCACCAACTGGTGATGATGGAACACGAGATACACCTCCTGTTGATGTTGAAACGCAGCCAGCCAAGCCAACCGTTGAAATTGTTAAAGCGCAGGCGATCAAGTTAAGCGATAACGATTCTTATGGTTCTTTTAGCAAAGAAGCAGATTCTGCTGAAAAAGCACCTGGTTTAAGCAAGAAAGACCGTGTTCGCTATGAACTGATCGTAACCAATACAGGTACGGCAACAGCTCACAATGTCATCGTGACCGACAAAGTACCAGTATCTGATGGTAAGTCATTAACATTCATTCAGGCTCTGAATAATGGAGAGTATGATAAAGACACTTCAACCATTACCTGGAATGTCGGTGAGCTTGGACCGAAGGCTTCACGTTATCTGTACTTTGATGTTGAAGTTCCACAGGTTAAGCAAGCAACAGTCTGGGAAAACATTGGACATCTGACCTATCAGGATCCAGAAAATCCAGACAATCAGATTCCAAAAGATACAAATAAAGTCTTTGTAAAAACGGATATACCAGATCTGAGTATTGAAAAGACTCAGTCGATCGATGAAAAAACATTTGTCACTTATAAAGACCCTGCCTTACAGGCTAAAACTTACGATGTCGTGACTTACAATCTGAAAGTGACCAACACTGGTAAGGCTGAAGCTCATGACGTTGTTGTCAAAGACCCAATTCCTGTTACTCCAGTTGAACCGAAAGATTCCAAAGCTGAACTCAGCTATATTTCAGGATCCGCTGTTGTCGTCAAGACCGATGGAACCAAAGTACAGCTTGGTCAGAATGTGGAAGGAACTGTGATCTGGAATCTTGGAACATTGAAACCAGGTGAAGAAGTCAATGTTCAGTTCAAGGTGAAAGTTCCAAAAGTTGAAACCTTCACCAAATGGAAAAACGTTGCTTCTGTAACTTATTCCAATAACCCGAATAATCCGGAAGATCCAGATGAACCTTATGAAGAAATTCCAACCAAAGAAGTATTCGTAGAGACTGATGCGCCAAAGGTAACCATCCTCAAGCAACAGGCAAAGGTGGAAAAAACATCTGGAAAACAGAGTGACTTTACGACTGATTTATTATCCGTCGAATCTGGAGATACGATTATCTATCAGATCACCGCAGAAAATACCGGAACTGGAACTGCAGAAGGTGTTGTAATTACTGATACCTATCCAGTTCCTGAAGGATTAATTCTGATTGAAGATTCATTAAAAGCGGATGGCGGCAAGCTTTCTGCTGATAAGAAAACCATTACCTGGAATGCTTTTGATTTAGAACAAGGGGCTAAAAAGACCGTATCGTTTAAGGTACAGGTTCCTAAAGTCACTTCCTATCAGAAGTGGACCAATGTGGCTTCCTTAACCTATGAAAACAATCCGGATAATCCTGAAGATCCAAAAGAACCGAAAAAAGAAGTACCAAGTGATCCTGTCGATTCAGAAACGAATGTTCCTGAAGTGATCATTAAGAAATCACAGGACAAGAACCATTCTGGAAAATTCCAGGAAACAATTCTTGATGTTGAAGCCAATGATACGATCACTTACAAACTGACCTTAACCAATACGGGTAAAGCCGTAGCTAAGAGTGTTCTGGTTAAAGATGAAATTCCTGCCGGACTGACTTATGTGGATGAAACATTAAATCCAGCAGGAGAAATCAAAGGAAATCTGATTTCTGTCAATGTCGGTGATATTGAAGCCGGACAGAGTAAAGAAGTGACATTCGATGTCAGAGTTCCAGCTGTTAAGAAACTGACACGCTGGAGAAACATCGGTACGGTTTCCTATCCAAACAATCCGAAAAACCCGGATGATCCAGAAGACCCAGATAAACCGGATGTAGAAGAACCATCCAATCCAGTTGAATCTGAAAGTGATGTACCAAACCTGATTATCGAAAAACTTCAGGCTAAAAATGATGAAGAGCTGACAAAAGACATGCTGCCAGTGATTGGCGATGACATCGTGACTTATCAGATCAACATCAAAAACACTGGAAAAGCTGTTGCGAAAACACCAACCATCAAAGATTCAATTCCTGCAGGACTTACTCTTGTAGAAGGAAGCATTTCGAATGGCGGAAGTGTTGATGAAAATGGAGTAATTACTTGGACTCTTGCAGATCTAAGTCCAGAACAAACAGGCAGTGTAACATTCAAAGTGAAGGTTCCATTTACTGAAAAAGCAGCCTTGTATCGCAATGGATCTTCTGTAAGCTATCCAAACAACCCTGAAAATCAGCCAGGACAACCGGATAAGGATATTCCATCCAATGATGTTTATATCTATACTCCAGAATCCGGTGGACCAAAACTTTCTATTCATAAGAATCAGTCGGTCAATGGCTCCACTCCAACTGAAGCTAAACTCAATGCCTCCTCAGGAGATATTGTGACTTACAACCTGACGGTTACGAATATCTCTAGCAAGGCAGCAGGTAATGTTGTGGTTAAGGATGTCATTCCTGAAGGACTGGTATTTGTCAAAGATTCCATTAATGAATCAGGCGTTCTGAATGGCAATGAGATTACATGGAAGTTTGAGAGACTTGAACCAGGAGAATACAAAACCGTATCCTTCAAGGCTCAGATTCCGCAAGTCAAGAAAGCCACAACATGGAAGAACGTCGGAGTAGTGACTTATAACGATCCAGAAGATCCGGATAAGCCATTTGATCCAGAACCTTCCAATGAAGTCGAAGTAGAAACCAAACTGCCAGCAATCCAAGTTGAAAAACTACAGGCATTAAATGGTGAAGCACCAAAGAAAGATAAGATCACCGATGCCAAAGCAGAGGATGTGATCACTTACTTTGTTCGTGTTACCAGTACAGGTGAAGCAGATGCCAAATCTGTCAAACTGACTGACGTGATTCCTGAAGGTCTGATCTTTGTAGAAGGCAGTATTTCAGATCAGGGAATCCTGAACGGAAATATCGTTGAATGGGATCTTGGCGATCTCAAACCGGGCGTAAGTGTAATGCGATCCTTCAAGGTCAAAGTACCAGAAGTCAAGGAAGCTTCGACATGGGTTAACGTCGCTTCGGCCACGTATCCAAACAATCCGAATAACCCGGATGATCCAGATGAACCGGATACTCCAGAACCATCCAATCCGGTTGAATCCGAATCAAATGTTCCTCATCTCAATATTGAAAAGGAACAGTCAGTTAATGATGGAGAATTCACGAAGAAGATTCTTTCGGTTAATCCAGAAGATACAGTGACCTATAAGCTGATCATTACCAATGATTCAGATGCCACTGCAAAGGATGTAACCTTAACTGACCGAATCCCTGAAGGACTGCAGCTGATTGCTGATTCGATCAGTGATCAGGGCAGCCAGAAAGATGGATTAATCACCTGGAAGCTTGGAGATATCGCAGCTAAGGAAAGCAGAAGCGTTACCTTCAAAGTCAAAGTTCCAAGTGTCTCTGAAAAGAGCAGCTGGACGAATGTGGCTAAAGTAAGCTATCCAAACAATCCGGATAATCCTAAAGATCCTGAGGATCCAACAAAACCAGGCGGACCGGATAAGGAAGATCCTTCCAATGAAGTTACGATTGAAGTCCCAGTCGATAAGCCGAATGTGATCCTGCGAAAGACTCAGATCCGCAACCAGGACAAGGCAACCACATCCAAACTGAGTGTTAAGGATGGAGATATAATCACCTACGTATTAACAGCTTACTCAAAAGGAACGGTTGCAGCCGAAAATGTTCGGATTGAAGATGTCATTCCAGAAGGACTGACTTATGTTGAAGGATCCATCTCTGAAGGTGGAATCATCGAAGGAAATAAACTGAGCTGGTTTAAGGAAATTCTTGAACCAGGCGAATCCTTTGAAGTTACCTTCAAGGTAAAAGTACCAGCTGTAAGCAAGGATACTTCCTGGAAAAATATTGCTGTTGTGACCTATTCGAATGATCCAGAAGGCGAAACTCCTCATCCATCCAATGAAGTGGAAATTGAAGAGCCCGTCATTCCGGCAAATCCAAAGTATCCTCCACGCAGACCAAGTTCGTCTTATAATGGAAGACCGACTAAAGCCAGACCATCCAAAACTGCAGCCAATACCCATCCAATCCTATGGACCGGACTAGCCATGGTTGGTTTAGCCGCAGCCGCTGGACTTTATACTTCGAATTCGAAGCGCAGGGATAAGAAATCCAAATAAGTCTGTAAAGAGAAGAAAATTTAGAGACGGATCTAAAACTGTATTTAAAAATTAGTCTTTGAAAAGTTTCAATTACAGATAAAGCAATAAACAAAGAAGAACCTGTATCCAAGTGGTCATGTTGACCACAAAGGATGCAGGTTCTTTCTTTGTCAGCAACAAAGTTCAATTATCCTGGATAGAAGAATTGTCATACAAAAAAATATTTAGCCGAATTGAATTCTGTATCTGATTAATGTATATAAGCAAAAAAATGCATCAAATACACATTTACATAAATCAAAAAATGCATAATAAATGCGTATAAAATCCATAAGTAATGTATAATGGCGTTGTTGGTATGGTAAAACCTGTATACCTCAGAAATATGATGCCACAGGAGGATAATGACAGCTATGTCAGTTCTGCAAATTAAAAATTGTGTAGGATACTGACAACTCTTAATTAAGAAGGAGGCAGCACTATGGAATATATGGTCATCATGATCATTTGCCTGGTTGTTATTGCCAGAATTCTGGGATCTAAGTAAGATCTCTGATAAATAGAGTCTGTTATATCAGATTCTACTGCCTGATTTTTAGTTGTTATTATCCTCAAACAAAAAAGGCCGTGTTCGCAGCACGGTCTTTTCTTATGACTCAATATAGTAAAAAGTTTAGATTACGATACTATAGTAAGCCACGTAAAGCTTAAATTTGCCTAATTAGAAGTTGTCATTAACTAATAAGGACATCATAGTCCAAACAGATTCGTTTTACCAATCTGCCTTACTGATTTCTATAGATATGTTTGATTATAGCGGTATATTCGATAAGATTCCTGGATCGATAGAATCGAATTCATCACATCCTGCCGATCATATTAAGGTTCTCTTACAGTGGTCAGGCAAATTCTGCTGCTAAAACATCAAAAATAAAAAAGTGTCCTGGTGGTGTGGTCTTATATGAACATGTATAAAAGCTTGAATACATTCTGATCGATTTTAAAATCAAGAGCATATTTCCAGTATAAAAATACTTATATTATCTATGTATTTGCTGATAAAAAAGAAAGAGACAAGAAGATATAAAAACAGAATTGTTCGTAGTCAATAAAAAAGTTAACAATTTGGGTGATTTATAAGTTAACAGTTTGGGTGATCAAAATGGGGGCTTGCAGGCTCCCCTCATTCCCCCTCGATCAGGCGGATCTTATCTTTGATTCGATACGAATCTCCGATAATTTTGATGATTTCACTGTGATGCAGCAGCCGGTCCAGGATCGCGTTCGCCAGGACCGGATCTC
>Ga0209694_1001815_pt1 | contig 20500 bp, 10 predicted proteins | sample GluameincwithD2O_FD_187499 | JGI IMG/M metagenome (GOLD analysis project Ga0209694, IMG submission 187499) | Mouse cecum microbial communities from Vienna, Austria - Glucosamine amended microcosms incubated with D2O (SPAdes) (version 2) | ecosystem: Host-associated > Mammals > Digestive system >... | reverse complement strand
ATGGTACACGTCGATATGGTCAATCAGCTCTGCCACCATGCGCTGGGTAATCTCGGTGGCGTTGGTGTACCGCCGGACCGTTTCAAGAAACGTGTCAATGTCCATCCGCTGGCCCTCGCTCTTTTTCAGCTCCAGCCGCAACGCCTTGATCCGCTTGGTGTTCTCCCCCTGCTCCTGCTCGTACCGCTGGGACATTTTCGCAAACCGGGCGTCGCTGATTTTCTGGCTCACGTTGTCCTCGTAAAGCCTCTCGAAAAGCCCGTCAAGCTCTTTGTCCCTCGCCAGCAGCCCATCCAGCTCCCGCTGCTTCCTGGCCCGCTCATTCTCCGTCACCTTTGCGGAACGGCCCATCATGGCCTTGATGAAATCGTCCTCGTATTCGTTGGCGAAACAGGCCAGCCGGTTCACCTCGTACAGCACCACCCGCTCCAGAAATTCCAGCCGGATATAGTGGGTTTTGGAGCACTTGCGGAGGCCGGAATTGTGGTTCTGACAGCTAAAGAATTTAATAGCGTGGTTGCCCTGGTTGAAGTGGAAGTTGAGGTTGCCGCCGCACTCCGGGCATTTGAGAACGCCGGAAAAGACGCTGGGCTCCTGGGTGACGGTGGGCCGCCTCCGGCGGGTCCCCTTTTTCATGCTCTGCACCTTTTCCCAGGTAGGCCGGTCTATAATGGCCTCGTGGACGTTGAGGAAGATTGCCCGGTTCTCCTCCGGGTTCTCAATCCGCTTTTTCATCTTGTAGGACTTGGAGTAGGATTTGAAGTTAATCACGTCCCCGCAATACTCCTGCAAGGTGAGAATTTTCTTGATGGTGGTATGTCCCCATTTGGTGGGCTCCACGGTGCTTTTGGAACCGCCCCGGCTGGTCCCCTTGCTCCGCCAGTAGTAGGTAGGATTGAACACCCCATCCTGCTCCAGCGCGGCGGCGGTTTCCGCCAGCCCATAGCCGTCCAGGGCCATTTGATAGATACGCCGCACAACCTCGGCGGCCTCCGGGTCGATCACCCAAAAGCGGGGGTCCTCCGGGTTCTTGATGTAGCCATAGGGGGGCGGGGACAGCGGTACGCCGGAATTGCCTTTCATTTTGTTCACGATCCGGCGCTTCTTGGAAATATCGCGGGCGTAGTATTCGTTCATGATATTTTTGAACGGGGTAAACTCGTTCTCGCCCTCGTCGCTGTCCACTCCGTCGGAGACGGCCACCAGCCGGACATCGTGGGCCGGGAAAAATTCTTCTGTCAGACGGCCAACCTCGATATAATTCCGGCCCAGCCTGGAAAGGTCCTTTACGAACACCGCCGAAATGTATCCGTTCTCTATGGCCTGGATCATCTTCTGGAAGCCGGGCCGCTTCATGGTCGTGCCTGTGATCCCGTCGTCCACGAAAAACAAGGTGTCCGTATAGCCTTTTTCCTTTGCGGCCTTTTGGAGAATTTTCTTTTGAGAGCGGATTTGTCAAGGGTATTTTCACCATATGGGTTTACTGAGACGAATTTACCAAATTTTATTTCCTCAAAATTTCAATCAGAGCTGAAGCAACCGCTCGTGCATCACTCTCCTGATTATGTTTTCCAAAAGAAATGCGAATAGTACCTCCTGCATATTCATCAGGCACATCTATTGCCTGAATAACATGGGAAATCTTTGCGCTTACAGAATTGCAAGCTGACCCTGTGGAAATGCAAATTCCTTTTAAATCCATTCGGTGCAAAAGCATTTCGCCATTGGCGCCCCTAATAGAAATACTGATATTACCAGGAATTCGTTTTCTTGCTCCATTGCGAAGAAAATCAATTCCGCTCCCTTCAAGTGTCCGAAAGAAGAGATCCTCCATTTTGAGTAATTTTGTCTCAGTTTCATTGATATGTTCGCAGTTTTTGCGGAGTGCCAATGCCATAGCGAAAATAGACGCAATATTCTCCGTTCCAGCTCTCATACCAAATTCCTGTGAGCCGCCATCAGCATACGGTCTGATGGCGGTTCCTTTTTTAATATACAGAAAACCGACTCCTTTCGGACCATTGAATTTATGAGCTGAGGCCGAAAGCATATCTACACCTAACTTTTTAACATCAAGAGGGATATGTCCAACTGCTTGCACTGCGTCCGTATGGAATAACGCTCCGTGTTTATGTGCAATAGCTGAAAGTTCCAAAATCGGCTCAATTGTGCCAATCTCATTATTCGCCAGCATAATAGATACTAGTTTTGTATTACCTGTTATTGTGTTTTGCATTGTTGCCTCAGTCACAATTCCCTGAGCGTTAACTGGGAGATATACAACAGGGACTCCTAATTGCTCTACGGCGGCGCAGGCATTTAATACAGCATGGTGCTCTATTTGGCTGGTAATGATAGCCCTGCCATCACCATAACGCATCATTCCTTTAATGGCCCAATTATCACTTTCCGTTCCACCTGACGTAAAATAAATTTCTTCTGGATAAGCACCAATACACTCGGCAATTGTTTCCCTGGCATCCCTTAACGCTTTTTTGGCTGACCTTGAAAATGAGTATGCTTGGGATGCATTCCCATATTCTGAAAGCAGGAAAGGCTTCATAGCTTCAAATGCATCGACATCTAAAACTGTTGTAGCCGCATTATCTGCATATATCATCGCCTCAACCTCCGGTTCTCACTCGAAGAGTTTGCACCCCTCTTCTTTGAATTCTTCTATCTTGTCCAAAATGTCCTGCGGTGTTACATCAAGAAACTCAGCGAAGCAATCTAAACAATAGAAACCCGATATATCATCTCCGAGTAATTTTTTGTTAATTCCGATTTCATTTCGTGAAAGTCCTGTTTTCCCGCACGAAATACAAATTTTCGTTTTCATTCGTCAATATCCTTTACACTTAATTCGGGAACAGTTTTACCGCGAAATTCATCAGGGTCAAGAATACCAAGCTGAATTTTAATAATAGACCGCATTTCAATTGCGGGCTTCAAGCAGTACAAATTGAACTCATGAGCAGAAATATCCTCGGGATGTTGTACATTAGGGAATAGCAGTTTCAAGTATGCAGTGCATATTCGCTTAATAGCCTCTGTGTCTCTCGTATCAGACTTTTCCGGAACATTCACTCGTGCATCAACAACCGCGCGATAGCTTGGATCATCTCTCAACTCATGCATAATAGACGAAAAATATTCAGAATTTAATGCCCATCCGCAAATTTTGAGATCATCATTCATCCGTGGAAGTTCCCATCCTTTTAGGAATCCATGAAAACGATCAATCAGGGCGCTCTCGTGAAATACACGGGGTAAATCACTAAACATATTCAGGTATTCGTTCATTGAGACTGCCGGAATATTGCCCAGCAGAATAATTCCAGAGTCGGCTGCACCCTCGTGATTGCCTACAGTATATTTTCCATTCTCCATATAGCCTTTCAATGCACCACGCATCTCATCCACATCTGTAAAATTAATAGTCTGCACCTCATCAAGCGCCACATAGTCATGTCCAAAAACCAGTCCCTCTGTTCGTCTAGCAACATCATAAAACATTTTGGCTCTTGACATAGTACCTCCAGAAGATAGCCAGCCATAGCGGCTTACGGAGCCAAAAAGGTAGGACTTTCCCGTTCCCTTGGGAGCCAGTTCAATCATGTTCAATCTTTTTTCAACAAAAGGGAGTAACCGTGTAATCATTGCCAATTTTTGTTGACGGGAATCATAACCTGCTGCGTTGTAGTCAATTGCGCCAAGGACAATATCAATCCACTCATCCAAGGAAAATGATTCGCGGGCGTACTTGTACTCATCCAAATCGACAATGTACGGGCAGAAGTCCTGAAAGTTCACCAGTTTTATTTTCCCGGCATCCTTATCGCTTTCTGGGAACTGATATCCCAATTCAACAATTCCCCAGTTTTCCTCAGCTTTCAAAAGAGCTGTGCTACAACTCTCCCATACATCCCGTGGAATGATTGTATCCCTTTTAGTCAAACCAAAATCGGGCAGTGAGAAAGTAAGTCCCTGTGTTTTGATATCGATATCAACGGAAATTTTTGCAAGGAATCTTACTTGTTCCTGATAATTGACAATGCGATTTTTGATGGATTTCCAATCCTCTTTTTTAGGGATAAATTCCTTTATAAATGCCGTCGCACCATCAACATCAATTTTACCCTCGTCATCCTGAAAACGCTTTAGTACCCAATCACGCATAAAGGACGGGAGTTTGAAGGAGGTTATAAAATTGCTTATCTTCAGGTTTTTATAGACAACCATCTCATCAAAGCTGTCTTTTAGTCTTTCTACCATCTCGGCGGATTGTAAGCCGCTCATTTAGTTCCCCCCCGTTAGAACAAATCCACTTCACGCGTCTGCTTTTGTGCCCTGAATTCAAGGCTCACAGACATATTCTTATCCCCATCGTACACATCAGCCGAGTATATGCCTTTTCTCTTAATCTTGGGAATCTCGAATCTGGCATGCTGTTTATCAGACAAAAATACTCCATCATAGAATTCTCCATCAATGCAGAGACGCGGCTTATTAAGCGGTACATTAGAGTACAATATAAGTTCCGGTGTGCTACGAGGCTTCAAGGCAATGACAGGATTGACAAAGCAAAACTCAATATTCTCTGGGCGTTTTGTTAGAGTAATAATAGGCACCACGACCTCTTCGAGAGTCGCTCCACCGTGTACTTCAACATTAGCACGGCGTCCTCCCTTGAAACGCTCATAGTTCGCCAATACAGAGAAACCGTCTTCATAAGCTGCATAAGGAAGCTCTGGGTCTGTTTCTGAAGGACAGCATCGCCCACTATGTTCGCCATATTCCTCCAGTTCGATCATTGCGGTTATCTCATGTCCATAGCGAACAGCCAGCCTGCTTGAACCGTGATCTGCTACAATAAGAGCTTTTTCCAATGTTCCCCGTACCAACATAGACTGAATCATACGAAGTTGCTCATCAATTATATCCAACTCCTCAAATAAGTGCAGGGGATACTCGCATTTTCGGTAATCATAAATCTGACTATGGTGTTTTACCTCGTCGAGATCATCAATTTTGTTCCAATTTCCATCTGGAAAATATTGAAGGAACTCTTTGTTTTTAACCGTTATGGACGGCAGTTCACAATGTCCAATTGCCACCTCAGAAACCAGTCCATATTCCTCGCACTTCGCAAGAATAAAGGAAAGGTACTCCACACCAAGGGCATCAAAGAAAAACAGCTGTGTATTCTTTTTATCCATATGTGATATAATGCTGCTTCTTGGTTGTAGTTTATTGTATGGTCTAGGAGAAATTGCATACTGGCCTACCTTCTTTAGAAATTCTGGAAAAATGCGATTTGTAAGCTTTTGCAATTTATACTCCTTAAAATATGCTGTTAAGTCATCTCTGAATTCACTGTCTGATTCCGGTAACTTTGTGTTGATCGCATCAAATAAAAAGTCCTGCATATACAGATATAGCATTTTCGACATACTGCGAGTCGCACGACTTATCTCGCCAATTGAAAAATCATAAATACTGAGACAGCGAACAAAATTATACTTTTCCAGAGTACTTCCATCTGTCAGATAAAAAATTTCATTTTTTTGGTGACGTCCCAGCTTGTCGCAGTATTTCTTAATGAGCGGCAGATTTTCCGGTAATTGCGCTATTAGACGTTTACGCTCAAAATAATATCGGTCGAATTCAACATCTGTAATATCAACATCGGCAAAATCTAAATAAATATGCTCCGCAAAAGAATCGATATTAGCGCAATTGTCCAATACATAAGTCAAATAGTGATTGTTGGATTCTCCAAAAATCTTCATGGAGAGCCACAGAAACCATTTTGTATTATCGTCTGAAGACTCCCATATTTCCGCAATGTGAGAGGACAGATTTGCTGTAGCTCCGAAAAAATCACACACTAAAGCGGAGAGGCTATTTTTATTTTCAATCTGCGTGGCAAGCCAACTCCACTGCGTATCTGTTCCATATATCTTTTCTGTAGCACCGGAAATATCTGCGTGCTTTTTTGTCAGCATCTCGTAAATACCAGCGGTGGCAGTAATAGAGTAAATTGAGCTTTTAAACATATCCGCCGGGAACTGACTGAGCATTGTAATAGTTGGACGATGTTCTCTCTTCGTATCGCTCAATCTTTCCAGGTAAACAAGCAAGCTGGGGAAACCGGGTAATGGACTATAGCAGATACATTCATCAGCCGATTTTGCAATTTTTATTTGAGGCAGTGGGGAAGGTTCACCTTCGACTAAAACGACCCGATTCTTCACTCGGACATCCCGGTGGATAAAATTTTGGAGTACCTGTTCACAATGGTCAAGCAGAATAACGCCATAGCCACTGATAGAGAAACTGATTATTTCGTCCAATTTCACTTCCAAAGCAGCATAACTACGAATCATTTGTGCCTGCGACAAACCAATCAAAGCAAAGCAACCGTCACCAGTCACCTTTGAAATGGCCGCATCAACATCTGGAAGGCCGTTGGGAAGACAGTTCTCTGACACACAAACACATTTTTTGCTACCGTCAGCCTCCAATCGCTGAAGGATTTCCTGATAGGTATCATAGCTTTCTGCATTCACAATTAAGAAGTGGCCTGTCTTTTTGCCATCGAAGTAGGCATTTATCTGTTCAAAACACTCGTTTGAATTCGCACAACGCATAAACGCCCTCCTTACTCATTCTTTAGGATTTCCATTCCAACCGTCAGGTTATCCGCTATCAGTTCGTTTAGATAACGGCGCAATTCTGAAGCATCCATTTTATCAATAACGGCCTGCGCTCTTTCGCAGCCGCTCAATTTATACTGCTTCTCAGCAAGCACCTTCAGTCGATTTTTTACAGCAGAATTGTCCATCCAGTTATAAGCTTTGTCAGGGATGCTTCCAAGCAGGCTTTTCCGAATGGCATCCGTATCTTTCAGCATAATCGCATAATCTCCTACCACACGCTCTATAAAGCAGCGATCACGTTCGTTTGGATCGTTCAGACGGCCATAAAAAGAAGCCGATTCCAGGTAGGCAATAGCTCGAGTGATGTCTGCGTCAGAGGCAGCATAAGCAAGAATTGTAGAAAAATTTATCCTTGCTTCACCGCGCTCAGCGTCATCGAACATGCAAAGGATCGGTGTGTCATAACGCTCCGACCAATCGGCGGGGTCTTTCGTCCCGGTCTTCTCCAGCCACAGATTCTTAAGAAGCATTTTTCTGACACTTTTCTGGTAATCGCCCACAGCATTTTCAATGTACTGATAATACTCCGTACTGGACTTGGTAAACTGACCGGCAGGAATCGTTGAGAAAAATCCAGCAACATCCTGTTCATCCAATTCCTCAACAAAGGTTCCTGCTGCTTGTTTGAAATACGGCAGTTGGTCTTTATAGAAATTCTCGAAGCTTTCGCGTTGAGTCACCAGCGCATTATAGAATTTTTGTTTATACTGCTCCTGAAGTTGTCCGCTCTGTTTCATATAATAAAGCTGTCCAAGAAGCTGACTCAGATCGCCAACATATTTACGCAGAACATCATAGGGTATCCGAATATTGTTAGACCGCTTATTCCATTCCAGAACAACATCTCGGAGGCAGGTGCTTTTTGGCAGGCTTCTGTTGCTTTCTGAGATAATGCGATATTCTAGGATTACATCAGAGATTTTCTCGTCCGCAGTCACAGAACTCCACACCCAATTTGCTGCATCCGCATTGAACTTCTGCTTTACCTGGTCGAGGTAAGCACCACCATCTCCGATCTCGTTAGCAAGCTGACGGAGTATACCGCTCTGGAAAATATCAATGTAGGCAAGCATACCCTTGCGGCATATTTCATTCGTTAACAGCTTTTCCAAATCCCGTGTAATAGCTTCATTATCATGGACAACGGAACCAATCTGATCTGCAAGATCGCTTTCGGTGGCTTTGTTGCTGTTTGCGGTATTGGCTATTCCGCAATATGCATCAATAACCGAAACAATTTGGTCGGCAGGGGATTCCAATTCCACGGAATTCAGAATATACTTGATACACCAAATTGGAAAAGAAAGCCCCTTCATCTTAATGCGTATCTGATCGCGAGCGGTTTCAATAGAGCCACACTGTGTCATTGGAATATGGAACACCGTAGAGGTACACTGTAAAAAGCAACGCTGGCTTGTGCTCATAGCAACGATATACTCTTCTTTGTACTTTGACGAAGGAGAAAACTTCTGATTAATTGCATTGGCAATCATCTGCTTCATTTTTTCCGGTGTCATGCTTTCACTGGATGAGCCGTTGCTCCAGAAATAATCAGAGCAGGCATATTCTTTCAGCACAAAACCCATAACAAATGCGGTTACATTGCTTGGCATGAAGCCGTAAGGGGCGTCCTCCAGCGCCTCATATATGGAAAGAACACTGACACGGCCAGCAGCTTTCTCAAAACCACTCTTTATAACTCTTTCCACTTCTTGTTTAATTCGTACAATTGGCAGACTCTTCTTGGTGGGGTCCTCCCAATAACGCTCAACCTTCCACGCCCCTTCCAATGCGGCAGCAAGGCTGGTTCGCTCGTTGGAAGATTTGAAGGTAGACTTCAATTCCTGCGCTATGCCGCACTCGGCTCCCTGCGCCAGAGGCCCCTTCATAAACATATTATCAATCAAATTGAGTTGCTCAAGGCCACAAAAGTAAATCTGATGGTTAATCCTCCACAGCTCCTCCTGCAATGCGGTGAGATTCGCCACGCGAATGCCACTTTTATACTCTGGCGTGTAGATGATAAAAGCCCCGGAAGAAATCCTCTGTTTCCACTCAGTCAAACACTTCTCTGCCTGTCTTTCAAAACCCGTAGCTCGTTGACGGTCGTTTTGAGCATAGTTTTTGCTATAGGCCATGTTCTCCACATATTGGCTCAGGAGGTCATCACCCATTGGTGTCAAGCACTCAACATAGAACAACTCGTTTGATGGCTGCACAATAGCTTTCAGGATTGAATTTTTGAGAGTCACTGCTTCTGAGTCATTCATTGCGAAAACGACAACCGCTTTAAAACGATTTGGTTTACTTTGTCCAGACAGTTTCCCACTCACCTGAGAGAAGTTAGATGCAGCAGCCCCTTCCATCACATAACGAGAACGGATCGCAACGGGAAGCTGCACAGCAGACAGCAGATCCGCAGAAACAATCAAGTCCTGTGTCTTGGTGCCGTTTTGAACATCGGTTTTCAGCTTGTTTATTTTTCCGATATCGCTATCCCGATTTGCAACTGTGTATTCCTTAAGGCCATTTCCTACTGGCTTTTCAAACAATAAGCCCTGCTGGCAGAGGCCGGCAGCAATGTTTCGGGCCTTGCCTTTCTGCCAATCAGTTCCGCTGAATGCAAGGTCAATATTTTGCTCATTAGGACGCAAAAGTTCTACTCCGCCCACTCGCAGAGAAATGGCTTCCAACAAGAGTATAGTTTTGAAAACTCGTTCCTGGTCAGGGTTTAGACTGCCCTTTTTGAGCAATCCAAAGGAATCTAAAATTACACGAACATCATCATTCAGACCGTTCTGATCTTTTCCATTAAAGAAGTCCCATAACATGTCTATCGTAAGTAAATTGATATAATCCAGCGGTCCATACTCATTGATAAACCACTTAAAGCCCCTTGCATCTGTCATATCATTGCTGATAATAAAGTCAAACATACTGCGCGCATTGGAATTAAACGCCACAGACATATGTTTTAAGAGCAGAGCGGCGTAGGGATGAATCGGCACAATGGCCTGTAGCTCTTCATCGGCGATAACGGTCTTTTGGCCCATTGTTGCGTGTTTTTTTGCGCTGGCAATAATGATGTTGCGGACACTGGTTAACTCATTATTTAAATCACCTTTATAGTCCATCCATTCTGGCAGAAGTACTGCATCGCCGGTTGTCTTCATTGCCTGCGCCATCAAACGGAACGCCATATTTTCCGGCATTTCAATACGGACAGTGACATCGCCCACAAAGCGATTCAATATCTTCTTGCGCATATCTTTATCCTGAATCAGGGAACTACTCTCATGGGTCACAATCAGGAAATAGAAGGGATGAGACTCGCTGATTTCTGCAAGAGTTTGGAAACCAGTCAACGAGTTTTGATTATTAGAAAAGTACTCGGTAAATTCGTCCCACACAAACAGAATGGCAGAAATATCATTTTCGTCAATAATGCTCTTGATCCACTTACACATGGCTAGAACATCAAGCCGCAGAGCTGTAATGCCATTATCCTCGGCAACGGTAAGAATACTTCGCATCATTTTGGATACAGCAATCTCATCTTCTGAATTTTTCAGGACAGAGATAACCTCGTCCACATGCTTTCCGCCAAAGTCCCACATATACTTATCTTCCTGAATCAGGCTGTCAAAGTATACCCGGTTTGCCTCTTTTTCCTCAAACCAGCGCAATGCGGATTCTTTTAAAGACGCCTCGCCACGGTTTGAAATTCCATGTACCTGTAACGCGGCCATGATGCTGTCCTGTATTGCAAGAATCAAATCCTGATCGGAACGGATGGAAGCAGAACCGATTCTATGAATGGTAATCAACCGTCCGTTGCTCTTGTCGGTGATAAGTTGCTGACACAAATCATTGCGGAGGCCATACTCCTGAAAATACGCACGGATCTCCTCGTCACTGGCCTCTAACATGGATTTCACCGTCAAAGCGGCATGGGACTTACCAGTGCCATAGGCGCCTTCTACCCAGAGAGAGCGGGAGTCCTTTCCTGAGAGCATAATGTGCGTTTTTTCCAGCAGCTTCACAAAGGTTTCGTGAGGATAGAACGCGTCCCATTTTACCTTGCCGGATTTAATCAAATCTTCCGTAACCGCAGCGTAATATTTCGGGTCGATATTGAAATAGTCCCTGTATGTTTTATGGCTCATTGTCCTTCTCCTTACTCTCCTCAGAATATAGCCAGTACATCCTGCGAGGACTTATCATCACGCAAGCTGATAGTATCCAGCCCCAGCGAAAAACTGGCTGAAATGAAGTCTGGATAATTGACAGACAGCCCATTCAAAATCGGCACCATCGCGTCATAATCCAATCCAAAGATTCTGGTAGGACTGATACCATCGCGCTCAATGGAATCATCCAACAGTGTGGAGAGTGTAAACTGATAGTAGCCGCCGCATTTCTCTGCAAATTTATAAAGGCTGTAGAGGATGACCCTGGGATCTGGCTCGGCCCAGCTACATCTCATCAGCGTGTTTAGTGTAACCATCTCTCTTCCAGAAGAAGATATTTTTTCCTCAATATCACAGCAGGCGAAAATCCTGCCTTTACCAAGCGGGGTCTTGGCCATTGTAATTTTAAGGGAATCAATTACATTTCTCTTTCCTTTTCCCTTGGTATCATTCTCCATTACATCAGTCAACATCAGGTTGAGCAATTCTGGCGTATAGCTTGTCCCAAACTCCAATGCATTCACGAACCAATTGTATGCAGGAGTATAGACCAAATTGCAAAGGATGAGTGCCCATGTTGACTGGCTGTAAGCGCCCTCTTTAATAATCACCTTCGCAAATGCTGTTGGGATACATTTAGTATATTTATCACCGTCAGCGGTTTTATCGTATACAGTAAGGCCTGCATCATCGGCAAAATTTCTGAATGCGTCCTTTTTCTTGTTGGCAACCTGACCGTCGCCATCAGACAGCCAAAATTCACTGCCTCCTTCATGCCGAACAAACGAATCCAGCCATTCCTCACGAGTTCCAAAAGTGAAATATCTATCAATTCCTGCCATCTTTTTCCCCTCCGTTATCTTGTTGCGTATCGAGGCATAGCGCAAGCAGTGTTCCTGCACATCATGACAGCAATAACAATGAGTGCAGTTATCACTAATAATTAGCCCATTTTTCATGTTAATACAATTATGCTTGCACTCAGCCTCACATTCTCCGCAGCCCACGCAATACAAGCTTTTGATAATGACACTTCGCATCAAAGATTGATATTTTATATCCGCTTTTGTGTTTTCACAATTCTCCAAAACGAAAGTCATTTTATCATTACTCTGTACGATTTTTATGATATATGTCTTCCCCTCAAATTGAATTGCGTATGTATTTTCAGCAACTTGAGTAATATCACCTATCGTCTTGCCCCAATGTTGCCATATGAGATTTGGTACATATATATCTATCAGTGGCGGTTTGCTACCGCTGATTACTTCAAACTTGTCTTGGCCGAAATTTAACTCGCGCCCCGATTTACGGGTTCTCCAAAATCCCCCATCTATAAAATCCTTCATTTCCAAAACAGAATAATTTGTTTTTCCGCTGGTCGAAGCTATCATTTCGAGGAAAGAATCTACTTCCTCCTGATAAGAGCAACGCTTGATATATTCATGTTTCCCTGTAGAATTCGGACAGACCAAGCATCCAACTCGCATATTGCCTTTTTTGTAGGCTTCATTAAGAAGTAGTTTCCGTGAAAAAATGTAGCAATATAACTCTGCTGATGTCCACTCCAAAATTGTGTGACAACTCATTTGCCCACTATGTTTTTTTCCGTCACTTACTGTTTCATAGGCACTTCGAGCTAAGCTCTCTTCAGCACGAACTCCGGTAAATGCCATACCGATAAAATCGGTTTTTCCGGTTATTTCCCGCAGCAAGTTAATTTGAGGAGAAGTTTTATGAACACTACAACACCACCGATTACTTGTTGAGGGCGGGCCAAAGTATTGCCACGTGTTTTGAGGAAGCATCTTAGATTCCGCTTGGTAGAATCTTATCTTTTCCTGGTCACAAACGACCTTCATTTTTTCAATCAAATCATATGTGTCAGGAAATTCCATCCGCGTGTTTCCAAACAAGACCAAAAAATCATCATGCGGAAGTGCTCTTTGAACTATATCAAAAGCTACGATACTATCCTTGCCTCCACTAAAAGCAATATAAAAGACATCGACCTTGCTCTTGTATCTGCGGTATGTATTATATACATTCTGTATTGTTTCTTGCACCAGAGTTTCCAATATAGTTGAGTTCTTTTTCAGCATTGCGTCAATATTGACAAAGCGCAATGCATTTCCCATTGGCTCAGGCTCCTCAATAATAATGATCTCTGGTTTGGAGTAATATGATCCGCCCTTTGTTTTTGCAACTGTACGTCCAAAGTAGATATAATTGTTCGCCTCGGCCCACATCAACGGGGCGCGGTCATCCTTGGGATAGCTCCAATACTGATCAAATCCCAAAATATCCAGTTCTTTATAATATACAGGCCGTGGTTCTTTGCTGAATTTGGACTGTTCCGTTGTCAGCAGGAAACCGCCTGTTTCCACGTCCCATATATATTGGTACATTTGAGGTTCCTCATTTCTCCTGTCTTTCTCTCTGTTCCTTTATCAGCTTAGCTTCCTGAATCAGCATTTCAATCCCTTCATAGCGTCTGCGTTGCTGATAGCCCTGATCAACAATATATTGCAGGGCAGCCTTGGCTGATCCAAGCGCATCGGACTTGGACAGTACATCCAGCAGTAGTGAACGGTAGTCGTGAATGCCTGAATCTACACGCACCATTGCACCATAGACACCAGTTTTTATAAAGGACGAATGCAAAAGGTGAAATTTCCGGCTGCAACTGAACAAATAGCTTTCCAACAAGTAGCTATTCCACGGATACCCAACATTAGGGAAGTGTAAGAAGAGTGCTACATCCTTTATCGGAGTGTAATCCCCCTGGCACATTCCATCTAAAATAGCGTCAACTGCGTTTACATCAAAATTTATGAAATCTTTGCGAACAAATTCTGTTGCTGAAACACGGATCATCTCGCTCAAAACCGAGTCCCAATAGATACCGATGTTCATTTCAGCACTGAGACTTGTCAAATCATCAAGTTGCAGAACCTCATGCTCTCTTGAAAACTCCGCATAAACATCGCCCATGCTCAGTTCCTTGCCTTTGAAAGAAATAATCGGGCCATTGAACGCAAACTGATCTTGCAAAATATAACCAAGGCAATTACGCAAGCCATAGGTTGTGTATCCATCTGTATTGATTGCGATGGTGGGGCATTTCTCTTGGATCAGCCTCATCAGCTTTACATCGGTAATATGACTATGATGATTCAGTTCTTCGCGGATCTGGGTAGTAAGCTGTGCCAGTTCTTCTGCGCTAATTGGCAAGTTAGGCGCGTAAAAATAGGTTTCAGATGCAACATTCACAATGGATCGCTCCGAAACAAGCAGGCTCTTCATCTTGGCATAAGGAATAAACCACGCTTTCTCATAAATAGCGGCATAGTCCTGCGGCTGATGAAAGGCTTTCATAATACGCAGAAGGTCTGCTGCCGGATTAACTTCGCCTAAACCCGTGGTCAGATAGGCATACCGCTGTATGTATCGGCCATTTGCCTGTGCCATTAGCAAAACACTTAAAGCGTCCTGATTATAAACTTGCAGGCCGTCTGCCAGCACCTTTTGATATTTATCAAATATAGCTTCAACATAGACGGCAGTAGCGCCTTCTTCAAAAGCGGCCATTATATCAGCAATTATGTTGGCAATCAAATCATTCTGATGCTCATCCTGCTTTGGGAAAATTCTGTCGCCACGCTTTGTGCCGACTATGCTTATAATATCATCAATACGCTCGTCAGGCTCTTCGGGGTCACATCCAAACTTTTCTGCATAATACCGCTTGAATCGACCTTGGAAAATAGCACGCCCCAGCTGATACCCATCCTCGCCAAAGCATTCCGAAAGGATTTCGGTATAACGTGAGCGCTGTTTTTCCGGAAGAGTTGCAGATATGCTGTGTCTCTCCACATCATTTATAGCAGGAACATTTACATCGGGTTGCGATTGTACGGGTGTCATTTGAGGCACTACCACTTCCAGGATATTTTCGCTCCACCATGCCTGTTGACCACCTGTTGATCGTGAACCTTCAGCTTTGTATTTAAAATGGATGCCCAATCTATGGCATTGATCGACTATACTATCCAGCTCATGCCCCCCGATAATCCAGAGACAACCGCCTTTTCTCCTCTGATCGACATACCGCACCCTGTGTTTGTCCAGTAACTTAAAGACCAGATTTTCCTTATTACCTGTTGCCCCCTCCTCAACGGATTGTAATTGCGTGGGCATCGCAGAGCGAAATGCTACCAATTTCGCTAATGCTGCGCGAAAGCGGTTATGTTGTTGAGCATCGTTCTCCTGGAAAACAGGAATATTTAATAACAATGTTTTAATCTCTTCCAGCCTATTTGCATCCTGTATCAACAACAAATCTGTATCGCAAATCCCATATTCAATGGACACCTTGCTAGACTGGCCGATGGCAGACAAGTAACTGAAAATCGTACCAGTAGACGCACCACTCTGTTTCATCCATTCAATAAACCGAATGCGATGTTTGGAAACATCCGCCTTATCTGTTTCGCTACCCTCCATCTGCTGAGCAGGAATAATATTGCTAGCAGTACCATTTTTGCCTTGGTAATGTACTGTGAGATTCTCATAATCCACATTGCACAAATCAAGGAGCCTTCTAATCTTTTTTAGGATATCCGTTGCGCTGATATTCGTTTCCAAGTAGAACCCATTTTCTACCCTTTTGGGAGCAGTCATAGTGCCTACACCAGTCTCGTCAGCAAAATCATATCGCCCCTGCCCACTAATATTACTGTTGAGGTATGATTTGAGGGTGCCTGGATAATCTTCCAACAGACAGATCACGATCTGTACATATAGTTGTGTCCAAGAGCTGACCTTGGCTTGATGTTCTCCAAAATATGAAAACTCTGTTGGCTGCGTGAAAGCAACGGACTCATTGGCGGTAAAGTCCACTACTTTGTCGGCGTTACTCTCTGTCGACCGTTCTCTTCCTGCTTTGGACAAAGCCATTGCAGAAGTAGATTCTGTTGTGAGAGTCTCCGGTTTTTCTTTTTTCTGTGTCGGTTCGGACTGTGCAAACATATCATAGTTTTCTTTCATAAACCGGTAGTAAAATCGCATGGCCGAACTCATTTTGCTCAAACTCCGCTTGTAAGTAAACCGAAAAACACGGTTCGACTCAACCGCAGAGAGGACCTTTCTGATATCTGCAAGGTTATTCAATTCAAATATTTTCTTTGAGATGATCTTGCGGTTTAGACAGAAATCCTCTATATCTGCATATACCACATAGAGTTCAGATAGTTGCGCAGGTGATACTTGTGATGCCAACCATGCAAAGTAAGTATCTTGAATTGACTTTGCATTCGGCATACCCTTTGCCTCCCTCAACACTTTTTCATAAGCTTTCCGATTATGCCGGTATAGATCAACTGCTTCATGAAACGGTTTGGGCATGGATGAATTTCTCATCCCTTGCCTGCCCTCCGTCAAAATGTATTCCATTTTGGACATCTGCAAGGTGATGCCGTTGATATTGCGGAATGCTTCATCTATTTCAATACCGCACTTCGCTGCACGGGTGCGAAGTTCAGAAGATACAGATATAATCGCCTCATTTCGAGTCATTCGTCTCTCTTGAACAGAAATCAAAGCATCCAACAGGATTACTGCCTCGTTTATATCCCAAAGTACCCTTTGCGCCATTTCATCGCTCTTTTCTGGCTATCGTGCATCTAAAACCATTCCGAATTTGCGCCGAAGGCTGAACAAAGGCTCGAAATGGCACAAAAATCCACAATTATTGTAGCATTTTACTTTCGAAGTGTCAACGCGTTTATTCGTACTTTCCGTCAATATGAAGTTTAGGGTGAGTAAAAATACCTAACGGAAACTCCGCTTGCGGGTTATGCACAATGAAAATCAGGAGCAGGAGCAATCAACGCTCCTGCTCTTGACTCTGCCTCTTTTGGGGAATGTGCGTCTGCGCTTGTTGGCGTTTCCGAAGTTGCTGCCGAACAGACCGCCGCTGTTGAGCCTCGCTCAGCAAAACGGCAACATCCTCCTGACTTTGGTGCATCGAATGAGGATCGTATTGTTTTCCATATCCAGTTTGAAGCTGCTGAACGGCTTGGCGTTCTTTATCAAGCCGGACAGCCCAACAGGCAGCTTCCAATTCCTTGGTGTCCATATCCGCCGCTTGCTGCCGTAGCTCGGTGTACTGCGCCAGTGCCTCATCCAGTTCAGCAATGTATTTTTTCTCCTGCTGATTCAGCGTTTCGAGCGAAGATTCCATAGAAGCAATACACTGTTTAACCTCGGTAATGTCATGAGCGTCCGCACAGTTAAACTGATTGAGCAGCAGTGCCTTCTCGCTTTTCAATTCCTCAATATCTTCCGTCAAACCGGAGATTTTCTGCGCCAACTCCCGATGCCGGAATACTTGGATTGCCGGGGTATTTTTCTTGTCATCCAGCAAAACCCGGCGTTCCTTGATTTTAGCCTTGAGATGCTTAACAATATCCTCATACCGCTTGATGTCCGGCCGAACAGCATGGAGCGTATCGGTAATCTGTCTTTTCCCGCTCTTGATATGCAAAAGCTGATACCGGAAGATAATCATTTTCTGGCGTACAGTTTCCATGGCCTCTGCAATAGCTGGGATGGTGCTCTTTACCGCATCCATCAATTTCTTGACCAAGAATTTCAGTTCCTGCAACAAAGCATTGTCCGCCTTAATCTGCCGATTCAGTTCACAGCGGTCAGAAACGATGCCCTTCTTCTCCATCGCACGGGCAACTACCCCCTCATGAATCGTGGGCTGCTCGTCTAGGCCACGCTCCACATGACTGCGGTGATCGACACGCTCTTGACTTCCAGCACGTTCCAGGAATTGATTGGTTATATCAGCCCATGCCGCCCGCCAGAGGACAAGCTGTTCCTCGCTGTTCCAACGTGCGGTGATGGGATTCTGCCGCCCGTACTTGGTACTTTTCGGATACTTGGATACTCGGTCCAACCCTTGTACCTCAGCCTGGGAAGGTGCCATATACACCATTTTCTTGCCGACTTTGTATTGATACTGCTTTTCCCATCCCTCGGACTGCGCAGACTTGAACTCCGCCGCAGTGAAGCCCCATTCCTCGCCATTGCGGACGCATAGATACTCTTTTTCCGTCTTGTGCTGCCATTTGCCATCTTTGGTCAAAGGCCGCACGGTCAGCATGATATGAGCGTGTGGATTGTGACCATCGGTATCATGAATACACACATCAGCGCACATCCCCTCTGCTACAAAATTGATCTGAATGAAGTCCGTCAGCAAAGCGATCCACTCGTCCCTGCCCAGTTCAACCGGCAACGCCACCACAAACTCGCGGGCAAGGCGGCTGTCCTTCGTTTTCTCCGCTTCCTCTACAGAGTTCCAGAGGACTTCCCGATCTGCCCACTCCGATGGTGCCATATCCGGCAGAAACACTTGTTGCCAAACAAGGCCCTGCTTCCGGGTATAATCGTGCTGTACTCCATCGTAATCGTTGTAAATCCGGGAGCAACTCATATAGGCTGCCGCCGCGACAGCGGAGCGGCCTGTCCCTCGGCTGACAACCTTTGCCTCCAAATGATAAATTGCCAGTTTTTATTACCTCCGTCCTTCGTCTCCCGTCCATCGTCCTGCGTCCCCCGTAACAGCGAAAAGCTGCCGGTGGCAGGTTTTCGCTGGCGTATGGAACAGGGCGGCGCACCGGCCTGTTCCATACGCACCGGGAATGACCGCAGTCATTCCCGGCAGGCCCCCGCAGGGGCCGCAATCCCCCTCGCAGAGCGCACGACTGCCGAAGGCAGTACCACCGCCCGCTTGCGGGTGGTGAGTAAGTGCGCCCTTCGGGCCTGGAAAAGCGGAGCGCCCCGGTGAACCGGGACGCTCCTGCTTTGCGTACTTAATTTATAAGTTCGTGCAGATATGTTTCCAACTCGTTCAAGCTCATGCTTACCGTCTGCGGCAGAGTCTTCTCCAAAACAGCCCCCTCCTGGATTAGCCGCCTTGTTCGGGCTTTGCGCTGCTTCACCCGGTCACGGGCTTGAACTTCTTCCAAACGGTGTCGGGCCTGGATCAGTTTCTTTTCATTATCCGTCATAGCAACTCCTTTCCGGCCTTAATCGGCCTGTTAGCACTGGAAACGCCTGATTTTGACACCAAAATTCTGCAAGTTGGTATCATAAAGGACAAAAAACAGCACCAGATACAAATTCCCTGTGTAAATACAAGAAATTTGGTATCTGGTGCTTATATTTTTGGTGTTAATTCAATTCGTTATGGTATCAAAATGGCCCGCTGTGGTATCAAAAACTGTCCACGAAATCCAATGCTGTATCGTCCGCTTCCTGCTGGTCCTCTTGGGTTGCGTTCTCAGTAGAAGCCGGTTGCGGTGGGATATTCTGCAACAGGTTGAGCAGCGTAGCCGCTGAACTGACAGGAGCGGCGTGATCGAACCCGGCCCGGATGGTTTCCAGCACCCGCAGAAGAAAAGCGTCCTCCTTCTCACGGGTTTCCAGATACGGGTCAGAGGCCAGCCGCCCCCGGCGCTCAAAGTAGTCGTTGACGGCGGTAATCACTGCCCTGCTATAAGAGCGGTACTGCTTCTTATCCCTATGCTGAAGATATTCCCAGGCTGTCCGATCCGCCTCTTTCTCCAGGTTGAAGCGAATATTGGTGCTGACAATCCGCCTGCTCATACCATGCCGCCCTTCCTGGCGCGGAGATGGGCCAGATATTCATACCCCTTGGCGGTGGCGCAGATGTCCTCGTTGATGACCACCCGGCCAGCATCAAATTCTCCGAAATTCTTAATCAGACAGCCACCGCCGCCAACCACATACAGCTTCATCAATTCCGGGTCATACTCATGCTCCCGCAGGCGGCGAAAGATGCCCGCCACATACTCCCTGGCGGTCGTCTGGATCGCGGACAGGTAGCGTTTACTGATACTCGCAGCCCCATGGCGGAGTACCTGGTCGATGATCGTCTCGTCAGCGGCAGAACCATAGAGCTTCAACAGATTCTCCCTGACAGCCAGCATACATTGGTGTGTCCCATACTTCTCGGTGAAGCATTTCTTTTCCTGTGGGCGGCGGTCGTTGATATACATGACATTCATCGTGCCATTGCCGATGTCGGCTAGCATATTCACCCCACGGAAGTCCCGCAGATGGTCAGACACAGCGGCAAAACCCTGGGGAAAAATATCCGCACCAACAAAGTCAACATGATACTCCGCGCCCCGAAAATTAAAGTCCGCGCAGTCCCGCTGAAGCAGATACTTCTTGAAAGCGTCCTTCTGCTCGCTGACCCAGGTGAGGGGCAGCCCCGCCGCCAGATGGACACAGGCCGAAGTCTGTTTGCGAACGTTCAGTTCCCGACCGATGGCTGCGAGGGTCAGGATGTAGTAGTCACTGTCCGCCATCTTGTCGGCGGTGAACTCCTTGTGTTCCTCCCCAATCAGATAGTAGCGTCCCTCATAGACCAGCAGATTGCTCTTGAAGGTCGGTTCCTTGTCGAAGGAGGCCACGCCGGTTTTGAAACAGCAGTTGGCAGTTTTGATGTTGCCATAGCCGTGGTCGATGCCGATGATGATCGGCGTA
>Ga0209694_1001813_pt1 | contig 20543 bp, 19 predicted proteins | sample GluameincwithD2O_FD_187499 | JGI IMG/M metagenome (GOLD analysis project Ga0209694, IMG submission 187499) | Mouse cecum microbial communities from Vienna, Austria - Glucosamine amended microcosms incubated with D2O (SPAdes) (version 2) | ecosystem: Host-associated > Mammals > Digestive system >... | reverse complement strand
GGAAGGAGCAAAGAAAACAACCCGGCCCCGAAAATATGATTTATACGATGTGTTTTGTGCGGTGTTATATGTAATCCAGGGTGGAATACAATGGCGAATACGGACAAAATCTTCGACTTCCTCTGGCGGGACGACTTCGCCGCCGCCCGAAACGAGTCCTTTTCCCACGCGGTCATGGACTACTGCCTGTGGCTGGACGCCGACGACGTACTTCTTGAGGAGGACCAGGAGAAATTCCGGGCCCTGAAGGAGGAGCTGGACCCCGGCGTCTCGGTGGTCATGGCCCCCTACCACACCGGCTTCGACGGGAGCGGCCGGGTGACCTTCTCCTACTATCGGGAGCGGCTTATCAAAAACCGGGCCGGTATGAGCTGGGTCGGAGCCGTCCACGAGGTGGTCCCCCCGGTCGGGACTGTTCTGTACGGGGATTTCGCCGTCACCCACAAAAAGACCCGCCCCTCCGACCCGGACCGAAATCTGCGTATCTATCAGAGTCAGCTGGAGGCGGGAAAGGAGCTGGAGCCCCGCCAGCAGTTCTACTATGGCCGGGAGCTCTACTACCATCACCGCTGGGAGGAGGCCCTGGAGGTCTTTGAGGCATTCCTGGAGGAGGGCCGGGGATGGGTGGAGAACAACATCGACGCATGCTGCCACTGCGCCTACTGCCACAAAGAGCTGGGCCGCGGCCAGGCGGCGCTGGCGGCGCTGCTGCGCACATTCACCTATGACCGGCCCCGGGCCGAGGTCTGCTGCGACATCGGCCTCTGGTTTTTCCAGCGGGAGCAGTACCGGCAGGCCGCCTACTGGTACGCTTTGGCCCTCACCTGTACCCGTGACGACCGCCGGGGCGGCTTCGTCTCCCCTGACTGCTACGGCTATCTGCCCTGTATCCAGCTGTGCGTCTGCCACAGCCGCCTGGGCGGCCTCCAAAGAGCGGAAATGTTCAACGAGCTGGCCGCCCTCTATAAACCTGATTCCCCTGCGGTCCTCCACAACCGAGCTATCTTTCAAGCCTTGTCAGCACAGACTGCGTAACGCGGGAATGCATATAGTAAACTGGCCAGTCTTTTGGGACTGCTTTTACTATATGCATTCTTTCTGTCCGCCGAATCCAAAGCCGCTGTCCTTCTGGAACCCCCGTCAGCGCTTTCCCTCATGCTGAACATCTGCATAGTGTTCGCGCAACTGGAGCGAGAAACAATCCAGAAGCGGGTGACGGATGCCTGCTATTCCAGGTGTCAAAGGAGCTGCGCCCGGACTTCATTTCCCAAATGCTCCGCAACCCCATTTACGCCCAGGCGGACCTGGAGCTGTACGAGTTCTTCAAGGGGCAAGCGGTGTTAGTCAATTCACTGTTATTTTATGGGTTTGCTAAAATCGTGCTTACTCTAAAGCGGAGCAGTGATCCTTCATCTCGCTCAGCAGCACCTCTGCCGCCGGGGAAAACACCGCATACTTTTTCCAGGCAAAAAACAGCTTTGAGTAAAGAGGCGGCATCAGGGGCCGGAAGCACAGGGGACTGTCCAAACTGGTGTCCGTCAGCTTATCAAAGGAGAGCAGACAGCCCAGTCCCTCTCGGGTGAGAACACCTCCGTTGTAAGCCAGATTGCAGGTTGCCACAATGTTGAGCCTGTCTACTTTCTCCCGAAACCAGTCTGAAAGCTCCTTTTGCAGACCTTGCCGCGGACAGATCAGCGGAACATCCAGCAGGTCCTCCGGCACAACTGCCTCCCGTTCCGCCAGCGGGTGATCCTTCCGCAGAATGACGCCCCAGGTGTCCGCACCGGGCAGGGGGAGGTAATTATATTTGGACAGGTCGCTGGATTCCACCAGCACAGCAAAGTCCAGCAGCCCCTGCTCCAAACGCTCCGCCAGATCGCTCCGGTCGCCGCTGTACAGATGCACACGGATACGGGGGTACTGGGCCTGTACTGCCTTGATTCGCCGGGCCAGGTACTTAATGCTGTCCGATTCCGCGCAGCCGATGTGGATATCCCCGCCGGAAACCTCACCCAGAGCCTTGAACTCCTCTGCCGTTTTGTCCACCATGTTCAGGATGTCCTCCGCCCGGCGGCGCAGCAGCATTCCCTCATCTGTCAGCCGGACGCTGAAGCTGCTGCGGACAAAGAGCTTTTTGCCCAGCTCCGTCTCCAGATCCTTGAGCTGTTTGGACAGGGTGGGCTGGGAGATATGGAGCCGCTCCGCCGCATGGGTGACGCTGCCCTCCCGAGCCACCTCCAGAAAATAGCGCAGTACCCGAATTTCCATGACCGACACCTCCGGCTATAGTATAACAGGCCGTGTTATTCCCTGCAAGAATAACATGATATAGAAATCAAGTATTTGCTATTCTACTCCCTGTGTTCTATGATATGGGCACAGGGAGGTGGTGATATGCCCAATGCGGCGGACACCGATGGCATCCTGCTTCAGAATTTGGCTGATGCGGGGTGCGGTCCGGAAATCATCCGGCAGTGCATGGCGCTGGTCCAAAAACAGAATCAGGCAGAGCTGATGCGGGTCCTCTCCCGCCACAGACAGACGCTGCTGGATACCGTTCACCAAAATGAAAAACGGATTGACTGCCTGGATTATCTCGTTTATACACTGAAAAAACAACACAAATCCCAATAACATTGAGGAGGAATTTTACATGGATAAACTGACTTTGACCCAGGAGTGGGATAAGACCTTTCCCAAGAGCGAGAGCGTAAATCACAGCAAGGTGACCTTCCGCAACCGCTACGGCATCACTTTGGCCGCTGACCTCTACGTCCCCAAAAGCGCGTCCGGCAAGCTGCCCGCCATCGCCGTCTGCGGTCCCTTCGGCGCGGTGAAGGAGCAATCCTCCGGTCTCTACGCCCATACCATGGCGGAGCGGGGCTTCCTCACCCTGGCCTTCGACCCCTCCTTCACCGGTGAGAGCGGCGGCACCCCCCGGTATATGGCCTCTCCCGACATCAACACCGAGGACTTCCAGGCGGCGGTGGACTATCTCTCTCTGCGGGACGCTGTGGATCCGGAGAAAATCGGCATCATCGGCATCTGCGGCTGGGGTGGTCTGGCCTTGAATGTGGCGGCCCTGGACACCCGTGTCAAGGCTGCCGTGGCCTCCACCATGTATGACATGAGCCGGGTGAATGCCAACGGCTATTTTGACGCCGAGGACAGTGAGGAGGCCCGCTATGAAAAGAAAAAGGCTTTGAACGCTCAGAGGCTGGTTGACTGCAAGAGCGGCGAGTACGCTCTGGGCGGCGGCGTGGTAGACCCCCTGCCCGAGGACGCGCCTTTCTTTGTCAAGGACTATTACGACTACTACAAGACCCCGCGGGGTTATCATCCCAGGTCCCTCAATTCCAACGGCGGCTGGAATGTCACCGGCTGTATGTCCTTCCTCAATCAGCCCATCCTGGCCTATGCGGAGGAGATTCGCTCCGCCGTTCTGGTGATGCACGGGGACAAGGCCCACTCCTGCTATTTCAGCAAGGACGCTTTTGCCAGGCTGAAGGGGGACAACAAGGAACTGCTGCTCATCCCCGATGCCGTCCACACCGACCTCTACGACCGGACGGATATCATCCCCTTCGACAAGCTGGTTGAGTTCTTCCAGAAAAACCTGAAATAAAAGGAGGTCCCGGCATGGTAAAACAGACTGCGGGCAGGGATGCCCTGAATGATTTTGCTCCCAAATTTGCGGAGCTGAACGATGATGTGCTGTTTGGCGAGGTCTGGTCGAGGGAGGATAAGCTGTCGCTGAAAACACGCTCCATTGTGACCATCACCGCCCTCATCAGCAAGGGGATCGTGGACAGCTCCCTGACCTATCACCTCTCCACCGCCCGGAAGAACGGCGTGACCCGCACCGAGATGGCGGAAATCCTGACCCATTTGGCCTTTTACGCCGGGTGGCCCAACGCCTGGGCCGCGTTCCGTATGGCAAAGGAGGTCTATGCCGGGGACGGCGAACAGGAACAGCACGGCGGCTTCTTTGGGCAGGGTGAACCGAATACAGCCTTCGCGCAGTATTTCACTGGCGGCAGTTACCTCAAGCCCCTGACTGATCCCCAAAAGACGGTGTTCATCGCCAACGTCACCTTTGAGCCGCGTTGCCGCAACAACTGGCACATCCACCACGCCCAAAGCGGTGGCGGGCAGCTCCTGATCTGCGTGGACGGCGAGGGCTGGTATCAGGAGGATGGGAAACCTGCCCAAAGCCTAAAACCCGGCGATGTGGTCACAATTCCAGCTGGTGTGAAGCATTGGCATGGGGCCAAGGCAGACTGCTGGTTCAGCCATCTGGCGGTGGAGTGTCCGGGTGAGGACACATCCAATGAGTGGCTGGAGCCGGTAACAGATGACATCTATGATGGGCTGTCTTTGCGCAGAAAGGAAGAACCAAAATGAAAAACAGATTTCTTTCCCTTTCTATGGCAGTCTGCATGATTTGCCTTCTCATATTGACCTCCTGCTCTGCGGCGGAGGTCCCCGCTGACAATGGCGGAACGAACTTGGGTAGCGCAGTGCTCACCTCTGCGGCTCAGCCTGCGGCAGCTTTTACCGATGTGCCCTCTGACGCCTGGTACGCCGAGGCCGTTCAATACTGCCAGGGGAAGGGCTTGATGGCCGGCACTTCCAACACCACCTTTGCCCCGGAGGCCACCCTGACCCGCGCCATGCTGGTCACGATTCTGTGGCGGCAGGCGGAAAAGCCGGTGGTGAATTACCTCATGCAGTTTTCCGACGTCCCTGAGGGCCAGTGGTACAGCGAGGCCGTCCGCTGGGCGGCCAGTGGTACAGCGAGGCCGTCCGCTGGGCGGCCAGCGAAACGCTGGTGGCCGGCTATGGCGATGGCCGCTTTGGTACCAATGATCCCATTACCCAGGAGCAGCTGGATTTGATTTTTCAGCGATATACAGACCGGCCCGTCACTGACGGCATTCCAAGCTTTGACGGCAGCTCCAAACCCGTCACGCGGGCCCAGGCTGCGGCGGCGGTGATGCACTATGCCCAGCTTTCCCAGCAGGGGACAACCGGCGGAAAGGTGCTGGTGGCCTATTTCTCCGCCACCGGAAATACCCGCCCGGTGGCGGAAAAAGTGGCGGAGGTGACGGGCGGCGACCTCTTTGAAATCGTCCCCGCCCAGCCCTATACCGCCGCCGACCTGAACTACAACACCGACTGCCGGGCCAACGCTGAGCAGAACGACCCCAACGCCCGGCCAGCCATCGCCGGCACCGTGGAGAACATGGAGCAGTATGATGCGGTGTTCATCGGCTACCCCATCTGGTGGGGCCGCGCGCCCAAGATCATCCATACCTTCCTGGAGACCTATGACCTGAGCGGCAAAACCGTCGCCGCCTTCTGCACCTCCGGGAGCAGCCCTCACGAGGACGCCACCCTCCGGGGCTATGAGCCGGACGCCGTTTGGCTGGAGGGCCGGCGGTTCTCGGGCACATCCCAGGTGGAGGACTGGGTAAACGGACTTGACCTGACGAAATCCAAGGGGGATCACACAGTGGGCATATTCAACTTTGACAGCAGGACCGTCACCCTCAACAGCGGCTATGAAATGCCTATCAACGGCCTGGGGACTTACAGCCTCCACGGTGAAACCTGCGTCAATTCGGTAAAGTCCGCTCTGCAAAGCGGGGTCAGGCTTATTGATACCGCCTCCGCCTATGGCAACGAGGAAGAAGTAGGCCGAGCCATCCGGGAGGCCATTGACGAGGGCATCATCAAGCGGGAAGATGTTTTCGTTATCACGAAGATCTACCCCGGCAGCGAAATGGCCAACCCGGAGCAGTCCATCCAGGCGTGTCTGGACCGGCTGGACATTGGCTATGTGGACATGATGCTCCTGCACCACCCGGACCGGAACGATGTGCAAGCGTACAGGGCCATGGAAAAATTTGTGGAGGACGGGAAAATCCGTTCCCTGGGCCTGTCCAACTGGTATGTGAAGGAGCTGGAATCTTTCCTGCCCCAGGTGACAATCACCCCGGCCCTGGTTCAGAACGAGATCCACCCCTACTATCAGGAAAACGATGTGATCCCCTATATCCAGAACCTTGGGATTGTGGTCCAGGGCTGGTATCCTCTGGGCGGCCGTGGCCATACGGCGGAGCTGCTGGGGGACGAAGTGATCTCCGCCATCGCCCAGGCTCACGGCGTATCCTCCGCCCAGGTGATTCTCCGCTGGAATCTCCAAAAGGGCGTGGTGGTCATCCCCGGCTCCAGCAATCCCGACCACATCAAGGAGAATACCGAATTGTACGGCTTTGAGCTGACCAATGAGGAAATGGCACAGATCAACGCCCTCGACCGGAACGAAAAGCACGATTGGTATTAAAAACAGCCTTTCTATGTGCCACCGCCTGATGGTACATAGGAAGGTTTTTATCTCTGTAATTCTCCATAAATGCGAGCTGTGACTCCTTTAACCACTGGACTGACAGGGTTGTTCTTTTTCCTATCGACGAATCTTTTCCCTTATGGTATAATTCCCTTATCATATGTTACAGTCAACGAGGGGAGGCGGCTGAAATGGGCGGCGAGCCGGGAAAACAAATCTGTGCAGGCCTGCTGGCCCATGTGGACGCGGGCAAGACCACCCTGTCCGAGGGACTTTTATACCTCAGCGGGGCGGTGCGGAAGCTGGGCCGGGTGGACCACCGGGACGCCTTTCTGGACACCGACGCCCAGGAGCGGGAGCGGGGCATCACCATCTTCGCCAAGCAGGCGGAGCTCACCTGGGGGGACGCCGTCCTCACCCTGCTGGACACCCCGGGGCATGTGGACTTCTCCGCCGAGATGGAGCGCACCCTGTCCGTGCTGGACTACGCCGTGCTGGTTATCAGCGGCACCGACGGCATCCAGGGCCACACCCGCACCCTGTGGCGGCTGCTGGAGCGGCACGCCATCCCCACCTTCCTCTTTGTCAACAAGATGGACCTGGCAGGGGCGGACCGGGACGCCCTCCTGGCCCAGCTCCAGGACAGGCTTGACGGCGGCTGTCTGGACTTCTCCCAGGGGCTGGAGCCGGTCACAGAGGACCTGGCCTCCCTGGACGAGGACCTGATGGACCGGTATCTGGAGGGGGGACCGGTCACGGCCGGGGACGCCGCCGCCCTCGTCGCCCGGCGGCTGGTTTTCCCCTGCTTCTTCGGCTCGGCGCTGAAGCTGGAGGGGGTGGAGGAGCTGCTGGACGGCCTGTCACGGTACACCCTGTCCCCCTCCTACCCCACCGGCTTCGGGGCGCGGGTCTTCAAAATCGCCCGGGACGGAGCCGACCGGCTCACCTATGTGAAAATCACCGGCGGGTCGCTCAAGGTCCGCACCCTGCTGCGGGAGGAGAAGGTCAATCAGATCCGCGTCTACTCCGGGGCCAAGTACCAGACCATCGACGAGGCCCCGGCGGGAACGGTGTGCGCCCTCACCGGCCTGACCGGGACCCGGCCGGGGGACGTTTTCGGTGTGGAGCCCCCCGCCGCCGGGCCCGAGCTGGAGCCGGTGCTGACCTATCAGGTCATCCTCCCCCCTGCCTGCGACGTCCACACTACCCTCCGCAATCTCCGCCAGCTGGAGGAGGAAGACCCCCAGCTCCGGGTGGTATGGAACGAGGCTCTGGGGGAGATCCACCTCCAGCTCATGGGAGAGGTCCAGCTGGAGGTGCTCACCCGGCTCATCCGGGAGCGCTTCGGAACGGAGGTCTCCTTTGGCGCCGGGAACATCGTCTATCGGGAGACCATCACCGGCCCGGTGGAGGGAGTAGGCCACTTCGAGCCCCTGCGGCACTACGCCGAGGTCCACCTCCTGCTGGAGCCGGGGGAGCGGGGCAGCGGGCTTCGCATCACCTCCGCCTGCCCCACCGACCAGCTGGACCTGAACTGGCAGCGGCTGATTTTCACCCACCTGATGGAAAAGCGCCACCGGGGGGTGCTCACCGGGTCGCCCATTACCGACGTGAAAATCACCCTGGTGGCCGGCCGGGCCCACGTGAAGCATACCGAGGGGGGCGACTTCCGCCAGGCCACCTACCGGGCAGTGCGCCAGGGACTGATGCAGGCGGACAGCATCCTGCTGGAGCCCCACTACGATTTCCGGCTGGATCTCCCCCCCGACTGTGTGGGCCGGGCCATGAACGACCTCCAGACCATGGGGGGCAGCGTGGAAGGACCGGAACAGGAGGGGGATCTGTCCGTCCTGACAGGCCACGCCCCGGTGGCCGGCCTGCGGGACTACTGGCGGGAGGTCACCGCCTACACCCGGGGCCGGGGGCGGCTGTCCTGCGCCCTCCGGGGGTATGAGCCCTGCGCCAATCAGGAGGAAATTGTCTCCCGCCTGGCCTACGACCCGGAGCGGGATGTGGACAACCCGCCCGATTCGGTGTTCTGCTCCCACGGGACGGGGGTAACTGTCAAGTGGAACGAGGTCCGGGACCACATGCACGTGGACAGCGGCCTGCGGCTGGGAGAAGAAGCACCCCGCCCGGAACCGGCCGCCCCCTCGGGCGGGGAGCGGCAGTACCGGGGGGGCAGTCTGGAGCAGGATAAGGAGCTGCTGGCCGTCTTCGAGCGCACCTACGGCAGGGTGGATCGGGGGACGGGCGCCTTCCAGCCCCAGAAGAAGCCCGCCCGCACCAGCCTGGACGAGGGGAAATACACCATCCGGGAGCAGAAAACCGGCCCGGAGTACCTTCTGGTGGACGGCTACAACATCATTTTCGCCTGGGACGAGCTCACCGCCCTGGCCCGGCAGGACATGCCCGCCGCCCGGGGGGCGCTGGAGGACATTCTGTCCAACTACCAGGGCTTCCGCAAATGCGTGGTAATTCTGGTGTTCGACGCCTACAAGGTGAAAGGAAATCCCGGCTCGGTAGAGAAGAAAAACAACATCTACGTGGTCTACACCAAAGAGGCCGAGACGGCCGACGCCTACATTGAAAAAGCCACCTACGACCTGGGCAAGGACCACCGGGTGCGGGTGGCCACCTCCGACGCTCTGGAGCAGATGATTATTCTGGGCCACGGGGCCCTGCGGCTGTCCGCCCGGGCCTTTCAGGCGGAGGTGGAGCAGACCCAGGGGGAGATATCCGCCCTGGTGTCCAAGCTGAACCGCCGCAACCCCGGGGACCGAAAGCTGAAACACACAGCGAACATTATTGAGAAAAGATGAGGAAAGCAGACACGCGATGCGTGTCTGCTTTTTTAATCCTTTGGCTTCAAGAGAAGATAAGGCTCTACGTTCAACGCTTTTGCGATATCGCACAGAGTATCCATAGAAATCCCAACAACTGCCCGCTCAATTTTGCTGATGTGACTTTGGTCCTTATCCAAGAAATCACCCAACTGATATTGGCTCATATCATTTTTGTTGCGATAGTAAATGATATTTAACCCAATTGTCTTATATATGTCGTGATATTCTGGCTTCATCAATATCACCTCGACATATAGTTTATATATTTTGTTGTGCCGCAAATAGATATTGATTTTTCATATAAAGGTAATTATAATCATTATACAGGTAATCATAAATCATATTCTTGTCAAATGGAGTCCTAAATATGAAAACAACAATGAACTTTTGGAATAGGCGCAGCAGTTATGAAAAAGCGATCCTGGGCCTATTTACCGCTTTTGTACTATGCTGCCTGGGGTATTTGGGCGGTAGGCTGTACTATGGCTCCAAATGTGATGTGTGCAGACAGACATTGCGGAATGGGGAACATTATATTCTGGATGTCCGAACCGGAGAGATACTGAACATTGCCGATTATGTGAATCAGGAGAGCAGTATTTTTTGGTTTTCTCCAGTCAGCCACTGTCCTCAGGAGGTCTCCGCCACGAACCGGGCAGGCTATATGCGCTTTCCAAGGGAGGCCCCCAAAACAGCCCGGTACTGTGCCAACCACGCATCAAATCTGGATTCAGATTTTTTGGTGCTGTCGCCGGTGAAGGACGCCACTGTCTGCTATACCGTGCTGGATGGGCAGATACTTACCCCGGACGATCGGATTATGACAAAGGGTCTCAATGAAAAATTGGACTGTTGGGAGCTGGAAATACAATGGGCTTTACAACGCCCGCAGAGCCGCCCCCGCCAGACGGGCCAGTGATCCGGCCACGGTAAGCAGGTCCTGGGGGTCGGCGTCCAGGGCGGCCCGGAGGACCCCGGCCAGATACCTGGGTTCCAGGGCCTCCTTCACCGTTTTGGCATCGCCGGAGGACAGCAGCTCATACAGGGTATCCGCCACCGTCTCCCGCTGGGCGCCGGTCAACCCGGCCAGCCAATTTTTCAGGGTCCGGTCGATAAGGCGGCTGCCGGCATCCACCTCCTCCAGCCGGACAAAGTCGGGCCCCAGCACCTGCCAGGAGTAGGGGTCGTGCTGGAACAGGCCCTGCTGGTCGCTGTCCACCACGGTGTGAGGCTCCTCGTGGGCCAGCAGCAGCCCCACTACCGACGACCGGGGCACAAAGCTGCGCAGACGGGTGCGCAGCTCCTGATAGCCCGGCCGGGCCAGCAGGTAGGGGTTGAGACCGGGGCCGTCGAAGGACCACACGCTGGCAATCCGGTCCCGCACCTTCACTGCGGACAAAGCGCCCCCCGCCGCCGCCAGATTGCCCCCCTTGGAGTGGCCCCCCAGCCGCAGCTGTCCGGGGAAGGACGCGGCAAAGTCCTGAATATACCCCGCCGCCTCCAGCTGAGCGGGCACCACGTCCATAAAGCTGAGGTTAAAATCCTCCTTCCAGCCCACCAGGGTGCCGTCGGTTCCCCGGAAAGCCAGAAAGGCGGAGCCGTCGTCCAGCAGGACGGTGAGGGCGGCAAACTGGGTCTCCTCTTTGGGGACAAAGCGGTCGGCACAGCGGCACAGCCCCAGCCGGGCAAACCGGCGGGCACGGACCAGTGCCCGGAGGAGGGCAAGGTCCGACTCACACCGGCAGCGCCCCCGCCGGGCGGCCGGAAGGGCCAGGTACTCCTCCGCCGCCTTCCCCAGGGGGACGGGCTCCTCCCCCTGGGCCGGGCCGTCGAAGTGGACGTAGGACAGCACGGACAGGACCAGCCCGTCCACAGGACCGAAGGGGACCCGGTCCAGAGACAGGTCCCCCCGCCAGGCCAGGTAGTCCAAAAGGTTGCCCACCGCCATCACTCCTTTTCCCAGTCTATGACCGGGCGGGGAAAAGGCTCATAGGTAGAACAGCAAAATAAAACGCATACCTGTCCACCTGATGGACAGGTATACGTTTTTTATAGCTTGAGGGCATTTTAGGACAGCTTTATCTTTCCAGACTGGTTTTCTATGCTTTGATATGGAGCCGGAGGCTTGCCGCACCAAAGGCGTTTTATGTCAAATTGATGCTCTCTCAGTTTACCAGCCAGGTTGGAGACTCGGATAAAGTCGGCCTTGAAATCCTTTTTGGATCTGCTGTCCAGCAAGTCCTCCGCCTTTTTTATGCAGCAGCTGCGTACCAGCTCCTGTTCCAGGTTTAAAACCTGGGGGACCGTAGCGATTTCTGACACAGCGGGGCATTTTTTCAAAATGGTCAGGTTCTTGTTCAGAATGTTGATGCTGCCGGCGTCCGTGTCGAAAACCAGCACAACCATGGTGCCAGGACGAAGGGTCATGAGGCGGGCGTTTGTAATCTCGTGGGCCACCACATTCAGCTTTTGCACCTTTCCGGGCCGGATCGCTTTCAAGTCGGTTTTGAGCACGTTAATAAGCTTTTCCTCGTCCTCCCCCTCCACATAATACTGCACAAATTTACTTTTCACCTTCGCATCTCTCCCCCTCAAAGCTCCGCAATTGCGTAGATAAGGTCCACCGCTGGAGAGGTGGAAAACAGGTCGTTTTCCACCGCGTTCTTCAGGGAATCAGAGCTGCGTTTCAGCAAACTGGAGGCGCTGACACAGGAGATGGGATGCTCAACATTGTTAAGATCCTTCCGCAGGAAGGTAAAAGCGTGCTTGGGCAAATTCATATCCAGAATATCGGTGTTGTGTGTGGTAAAAAACAGCTGCTCATTGGGTCGGATGGAATCCACCATAAGGGAGAGAATGGCCTTCTCCATGTCGCTGTGGATGTAGGAAAACTTTTCGTCGCAGTAGTAAAACGTATTGCGGCCCTGGATGAGTGAAGAGAGAACATCGGCGATCTCCACACCGGCCTTGGTGCCGCTGGAGAGCCGGTCTGTATCGAAGGGATTCCCGTTTTGCAGGATAATCGATTCGTTCTGAAAGCGAATCACATAGGCGTCGTCCGTATCCCTGGACTGTTCCACCTTTTGGATGGAGGGATCCAGGGCCTTTAAAATATGCTCCAGAATAAGAGGGAATTTTTTATCTTTAAGGTTAAACTGCAAAATTCGGCCGGTATCTTCGGGGTATTCAAACAGCCAGGCCAGCCCCTCTACCTGATCCAATTCCTCCAGGTAGCTCTCACAGGGGAAGTAGGGGGCCTTTTCCAGACGTTTTTTACAGGACTCATAGCTGTCCCTTGCCCAGATTGTCTCCTTTCGGATTTCCAGCTTGATATCCTCTGTGCTGTATTTTCCGTCCTTACCAGGAGAAACGGTGCAGGCGATGCAGTAGAGGGTATTGCCCCGGCATACCAGGTCAATGGCAAAGGAGGCCTCCCGGCTCTGGTCATGAATTGCGTCGGTGATGTAGGTATAATTTTTTTTGTCCATAAAGTTGAAGATATTCTTGAGCACAAACCCCAACGTGGTTTTTCCTGAGGCGTTCGCTCCCATGATGATGTTGACCTTCTTATAACGAAAATTGGGGTGGCCGTCCAAGTGTTCGTCCTTGATGTAGGAATCAACGATCTTTTTGGGGTAAGTCAGATTCATATGAAAATCTTTAAAAGCGTAAAAATTGTCCAACCGGATATTTAAAACAATCAAAATATCCCTCCTGACAGATATATTTTCCGATTTCACGAAGAAATCCACCTCCTTTATTTTAGCACCAATTCCCTTTTGATGCAAGCATTTCCTTTAAAAGTATGTCCGATTTTTAAGCCGAAATACAGGCCGCTGTTTTCCTATCTCATATCTCGGGTCCGCGCCGCATAGGATGGAACAGCAAAAGTCGGGGAGTGTTGTGCTTTGAAAGGAAATATGGAGGAACGGGCCGAGCGGCTGGCGCTCTACATTCTGGAGAACCGGGCGACGGTGCGTTCCGCGGCACAAAAGTTTGGGATATCCAAGTCCAGCGTACACAAGGACCTGGCCGAGCGCCTGCCTACCTTCAACCGGACGCTCTATCTCCAGGTAAAGGAAGTTCTGGAGCAGAACAAGGCGGAGCGCCACATCCGGGGAGGCATCGCCACGCGGAAGAAATACAAAGGCGCATAAGAGACACGGCGGGGCTTGCGCCTCGCCGTGTTTTATGCTAAAATTGGGCTACTTTATGAAACAGAGGAGAACTATCCGCCATGAGCTACGCCGACCAGGTATTTATTCAAAATTGCAGGGATATTCTGTCCCATGGGGTGTGGGACACCGATCGTCAGGTCCGCCCCCGGTGGGAGGACGGCTCCCCCGCCCACACGGTAAAGCTGTTCGGAGTGGTGAACCGCTACGACCTGCGCCGGGAGTTCCCCATCCTTACGGTGCGCCGGCAGTATATCAAATCCGCCGTGGATGAGCTGCTGTGGATCTGGCAGAAGAAGTCCAACAACATCCACGACCTGAACAGCCATGTGTGGGACGCCTGGGCGGACGAAACCGGCTCCATCGGCAAGGCCTACGGCTATCAGCTGGGAGTGAAGCACCACTACCCCCAGGGGGATATGGACCAGGTGGACAAAATCCTCTGGGACCTGAAGCACGACCCCGCCTCCCGGCGGATTCTGGCAATCATGTACAACCACCACGACCTGAGCGAGATGGCCCTCTACCCCTGCGCCTACTCCATGACCTTCAACGTGTCGGGAAACACCCTCAACGCCATCCTGAACCAGCGCTCTCAGGACATGCTCACCGCCAACGGCTGGAACGTGATGCAGTACGCCGTCCTCCTCCACATGATCGCCCAGGTGACCGGCTTCGAGGCGGGCGAGCTGGTCCACGTTATCGCCGACTGCCACATCTACGACCGCCACGTTCCCGTGGTGGAGGAGCTGATTTCCCGCACCCCCTTCGACGCGCCGGTCTTCCGGCTGGATAAAGCCGTCACTGATTTTTACGGCTTCACCCCCGCCAGCGTCTCCCTGGAGGGCTACCAGGCCCACCCCCTGGAGGAGAAGATTCCGGTGGCGGTGTAACGCTTAAAGCAGACACAGCGCCATGTATACAGAGAGAACGGACGCATCGTGATGCGTCCCTACGGAAAGAAGGGGCAGCGTGAACCTGATCGTCGCAGTTGACCGGAACTGGGCCATCGGAAAGGATGGCGACCAGCTGGTGTACCTGTCTGAGGACCTGAAGCACTTCAAGGCCCTCACCACCGGCCACCCGGTGATTCTGGGCCGGAAGACCCTGGCCACCTTCCCCGGCGGACGGCCCCTGAAGGGCCGCCGGAATATGATTCTGTCCCGCAGCCCTGGCTTTGCCCCGGAGGGGGCGGAGGTCTTCCAAAATCTGCCCGCTCTGCTGGAGGCCGCCCCCGAAGACGCCTTTGTGCTGGGCGGGGCGTCGGTATACGCCGCCCTGCTGGACAAATGCGGCACCGCCTACGTCACCAGGATCGAAGCCAGCTTCCCCGGGCCCGACTGCTTCTTTCCCAACCTGGACCGGCTGCCCCAGTGGCACGTCACCGACGAGGGCCCAACCCTGGAGGAGCAGGGGCTCCGGTTCCGCTATGTGACCTACCGCAGGACGTGAGAATTGCCGGAAGGAGGTACTGTCTATGCCCAATTTTACCAAAAAAGCGATTCAGGAGACCTTTATCACACTGCTGGACGAGCGCCCCCTGAACAAGATCACCGTGAAGGACATTGTGGAGACCTGCGGCATCAACCGCAATTCCTTCTACTACCACTTTGAGGACCTGCCCGCCCTGCTGGAGGAGATTATCGCCCAACGGGTGCAGCTGCTGATGTCCGACCACCCCACCATTGACTCCATGGAGGATAGTTTTGACGCGGCCCTGGACTTTGTCCTGGACCACAAGCGGGCGGTGTTTCATATCTACAACTCCCTGAGCCGGGATGTCTTTGAACGCTACTTGATGGAGGTCTGCCACTATGTGGTGGCCACATATATCGAAGCTGCCTTCGCCGGCCGGGAGGATGAGGACAAAAACAAGGAAATGCTCATTCGTTATCACAAATGCGCCTGCTTCGGCCATATTATCGACTGGCTGAACAGCGGCATGAAGGACGACATCTCTGCCTATTTCCACCGCATCTACCAGCTGAAGCGGGGCTGGGAGGGGGAGATCCTCCGCCGGGAAAACAGGGGATAGCTCAAATGGAAAGTCTTCGCGCCGGGACAGGCGCGAAGGCTTTTGTCTGTCACAGGGCGCCTGCCCTGTGAGGGACTTGCTTCTTTCTCACCGGCGGCTCCTCCCGCCAGTGGAGGCTGGTTTTGGCGAACAGCGGCTCGCACACGCACAGCACCGCCGGCATCAGGAAGATGCTCACCAGGGCGGAGACCAGGGCGCCACGGGCCAGCATGGTGCAGATGGCCCCAATCAGGTCGATGGAGGACACAAAGGAGACCCCCAGCGTGGCGGCAAAGAGCACCAGAGCGCTGGTGACGACGGATGCGTCGGAGGAGTCCGCCGCAATCTGGATGGCCTCCAGCCGGTTCTTTCCGGCGCGCAGCTCATCCTGAAAGCGTGAGGTCATAAGGATGGCGTAGTCCACCGTAGCCCCCAGCTGGATGCAGCTGATGATGCAGGGGGCGATGAAGCACACCTGGGCTCCGGTGAAATAGCTCAATCCCTGGTTGATCATGATGGCCAGCTCAATGGTGGCTACCAGCACCGCTGGGATGGTGATGGATTTAAAGACCAGGGCAATGATGACAAAGATGGCGATGATGGAGATGATATTTGTCACCATAATATCCACGTTCATGGTCTCAATCAGGTCCCGGTACATGGCCCCCTCGCCGGTGATCATGGCGTTGGGGTCGTACTCGTCCAGAATTGCCTGCATCTGCGTAAGCTGCTCCGCCACCTCGTCGGTGGCCGGCTCCCGGTTGGAGTTGACCATCATCAGCTGGTAGCCGCCCTGCTTCAGGATGTCCCGCACATCCTCCGGAACAAAGAAGTCCGGGATGCCGGTCCCCAGCATTTTGTGGTAGCTCAGCACGCTGGTCACGCCAGGGACGGCGTCCATTCGTGTCTCGATATCGTTCATCTCCGCCGGGGTCAGATCGTCCCGCAGAACGATGAAATGGGAAACGGCCATGTCAAAATCGGTTTTCAGCTTTTCGTTGCTGATTATGGAGGGCAGATCCCGGGGGAGGGACTCGTCCAGCTTGTAGTACATCCGGGTATGCTTCTGGGAGTACCATGCGGGGGCGATGAGCAGAAGGGTCAGCGCCACGAAGGCCCTCCGGTGGCGGAGCACAAAGGCGTTGACGGCGTGCATACTGGGCAGGTAGGGCCGGTGGGCATATTTGACAATTTGCTTGTCAAAAATCAGCACCAGCGCGGGCAGTACAAAGATGACCGTGGCGATGCCCAGCACCACGCCCTTGGCCATAACCAGGCCGATGTTTTTGCCCAGGGTCATCTGCATAAAGCACAGGGCCAGAAAGCCGGCAATGGTGGTGGCGCTGGAGCCGGACAGGGAGCGGAAGGCCGCCGCGATGGCCTGGGTCATGGCGTCCCGCTTATCCTCATAGCGGTCCCGCTCCTCCATGTAGCGGTGGTAGAGGAAGATGGAGTAGTCCATCGTAACGCCCAGCTGGAGGACGGCGGCAATGGCCTTGGTGATGTAGGAGATCTCCCCCAGAAGGATGTTGGTACCAAAGTTGTAGACGATTGCCATGCCGATGCCGGACAGAAACACCAGAGGCAGGGCGAAGGAATCCAGGGTAAACAGCATAACCGCCAGCGCCAGCACCACCGCCAGGAGCACGAACACGGGCAGCTCCTTGTCCATAATGGCGCAGGTATCCCGAACCACTACGGAGAAGCCGGCCAGGAAGCACTTTTCGTTGCACAGGGCGCGGACCTGGTCGATGGCCTCCATGGTCTCGTCCGAGGCCCCGGGGTAGTCGTACTGGATGATCATCATGGTGGCGCTTCCGGAGAAAAAGATGTCCCGGAAGGAGGCAGGGATCATGTCCGTGGGAATTTGAATGCCGACCATGTTGGAAATCCACAGGGCGTTGGACACGCCGGGGACCTTCTTAATGCTGTTGAGCAGCTCGTTGCAGTAGCCCGAGGGCATACCGTCCACCACCAGCATACTGGTGGCCGCCATGTGGAAGGGCTCCTCCAGCAGCTTCTCTCCCTGGGAAGAGGGCAGGTCCTCCGGCAGGTAGGACAGGATGTCGTAGTTCACCCGGGTGCCCACGTAGCCCATGGCGGAAGGGATGAGCAGCAGCACTGCGATAAGCGCGACCAGCTTTGGCTTTCGGGTCAGCTTATGGGCGATTTTTTCCACCATCGTCTAGTTCCCCTTTCCACGGAAAATACGGGTGACGGCCTGCCAGAAATCCTGGAACATCTGAGCCACCCGGCCCCAGAAGGTGGTCTGCTCCGGGGCAGCGGCGGCCAGCGGCTGGGCAGTGAGCTCCTCCGCCTTGATCTCCTGGGTACGAATCAAAATCTGAACACTGGAGGGGGCGGGGTTGCGGCTGTCGGTGAGGGAGACCGCCTCCGCCCCGGCGTCCATCATAAGGATGTTGTTCACATCGCCGGTGTACTCCAGCCAGGTGTCCTCAATGATGGTATTGATGGTGGCCTTGGCGTCCCGCACGTCGCCGGTGGCGGCCATGGCCTTGGCGGTCTGGCGCAGGGTGGCGGACAGGCCCTTGAGGGCCTGGTGGGTGCCGTCGTCCAGCTGGCTGCCCGAGGTCTTCATCAGGGCCTCGGTGTCGGCCAGCAGGGTCTCCAGGTCCCGCAGGGTGGAGACGGCGGTGGTGCTCAGCGTCCCCACGCTGGCCACACTCTCCTGTAAGGTGGGCTCATACTCGTTCAAAACCAGCTGCAGGGCGGCCACGCCGTCCAAAATGCTGCGGATTTTCCCGGAGGACTGGCGCAGGGCGGCGGACAGGTCCTCTGTGTCGTCAATGAGGTCCACCAGTTCGTCCAGCTGGGCGCACAGGCCGGCCAGGTCGCCCACCACCGCGCCGGTGGCGCGGGAGACGCCGCGCAGGGTGCTGTTCAGCTCGCTTTGCAGCTGGTTCAGCCGGTCGCTGGCGCTGTCCAGCCGGTCCACAATCACGTCGGCCATCGGGTTGTCGCCGCTCTGGCTGCCGCCGGCGTCCTTGCCATCCGACAGGGAATCACTGCTGTCCGGCGCGCTGCCGGCTCCGCCGTCGGGGGCGGGGGCCTCATCAGCGCCTCCGCCGTCGGGGGAGGAATCCGCTCCGCCGTCCCCACTGCCTCCGTCTGAACCGGAGCTGTCCGGTGTGGAATCGTCCCCTCCCCCGGAGTCCGCTCCGCTTCCGGCGTCTCCGGTACTCCCGGGAGCGGGGTCGGCCGGCACGGGGGCGCTGTCCGGTGTGGAGGGCTCAGAGGACCCGTCCCCGGCGCTGCCGGATTCCGTCCCCGGTTCGGGCATATTCCCGGACTCCTCCGCTGTCCCGCTGGACGGCGGCGTGGGCAGCGGCTTGGGCACATCCACCTGACCGCCGCTGTACACCGTCCACAGGTCGCTCATATCCTTGCCCTTGCTGGCGCTGCCGGTGATCTGGGTACAGAAGCCCTCGAAGGTCATGTAGTCCTTCCCCTGAAAGAGCTTCGCCACCTCCTCGGGGCTGGCCCCGCCGGTGGACCCGCTGGCCGCCTGGAGCTTTTGCAGGGTGTCCGCAAAGGTTGTCATATCGCCGGTAAGGTAGGCGCTGTGGGCCAGCTTCACCAGCCGCATGCTGTCGCCGGTGTTGGTGGGCAGGTCCACGCCGCTCATGCCGCTGCTGCCCAGGGTTCGCTGGAGGGACCGCAGGCTGCTTTTCATGTCGGCGGCGGTGCGGATGACCTCCTTCACATCGCCGGAGCCCTTCTCCAGCCCCTCCAGGGCCTTCTCCATACTCTCCAGCTGGGCCTGGAGGGACACCGCCGTATCCGCCATCCCGTTGAGGGCCGCCTTGGAGCCGGTGATGGTCTGGCTGAGGGCCAGGGTCCGCTGCTCCACCGGCTCCAGCAGGTCAGCCAGGTTGGACAGGTCGCCCCGGAGCACCCCGGCGTCGGTATAGAGCTGGTCCTTGCCCTGGGAGATGGTGCCCCGGGCGGTATCCAGCCGGTCCAGCCCGCTGGCGGAGGCATAAAGGCCGTCCTGTACCTCGTTCAGCGCGTCCAGAAGGGCGTCCAGGCTGCCGGACAGAGCCCGGTAGTCCTCCTCCAGATCGTCCTTGCGCTGGCTCAGCTTGGCTATCTCCTCCAGCTGGGCCAGGGTGGCGGGCACCATGAGGATGGTCATGCCGTTAAAGGAAAAATCGTCGCTGCCCACCCGGATGGTGAAATGGCGCTCCTCCCCGGGCAGGCACATGAACAGCACGGTGCGCAGGTTGCCCACCAGCTGGACCTGGGCTCCCTGGGCCTCCAGCGACAGAATGTCGTCCTCGTTGAACAGGGCCATGGCCTCCAGGGTGTAGTTGTACCGGGCGTAGCTGCTGGCCCGCGGGTTGGGGACGATGTCCAGCAGAATCTCCACCACCCCCTGTTTTCCAGCCAGTTCCTCCGCCCGGGCGGGCACGCCGTTGAGAGTGTACCGCAGGGTGACGGTCCAGGGCAGCGCCTGGAAGGGCTCCTTCGTCTTGCCCTCGAAGTAGAAATGACCGGGGGCCTGTTCAAACTGGAAGGCCGCCCTCCCCTCCCCCAGCGACACCGGGGTACCGTCGGTGAGGTTGACCACCTCGTCGTAGACCCCGTAGTCGGTGAGCTGCCCGGCCCCGTTCAGGGCGTAGCTTTTCACCACACTGCCATCCAGCAGGTTGCCATAGTAGTCCAGGGTAGCGTAATAGGCCTCGTCACAGGTGGGGGCCACGCCGTCCTGGATGGGGACCGCCCCCGCCGGAACCACGCAGGTGGCCGCCATCAGTCCGGCCAGCGCCAACGCCAAGGTCCGCTTTTTGTAGTTGTGTCTCGCCATAAGTCATTCCTCCTGATAAAGTCGCCCGGCAGCTGCTCGCCTGCCGCCAGGTCTCTGATTGCTTCTGATTTTAACCAGAGTGCCCACTCCGTTCAATAGACAGGCGCTGTGGAATGCCTAGTTTTTCACCACACGACCGGCAATTGACAAAGCGTCTGCCTGCCGCACCGCTTTCGCTGCACCCCCGTCTACCAAATGTCTACCAAAAAAGCCGTCGATCCCCTGCACCGCAGGGGGTTGACGGCTTTCCATATTTTAGGACGTCTACCGGATGTCTACCAGTTTTACTTTTTTACATGGAAAGGGGCGTCTTTGACGGATTTTCTTC
>Ga0209694_1001808_pt1 | contig 20629 bp, 22 predicted proteins | sample GluameincwithD2O_FD_187499 | JGI IMG/M metagenome (GOLD analysis project Ga0209694, IMG submission 187499) | Mouse cecum microbial communities from Vienna, Austria - Glucosamine amended microcosms incubated with D2O (SPAdes) (version 2) | ecosystem: Host-associated > Mammals > Digestive system >... | reverse complement strand
GCCAAAAGAGCGATAAGAAGTCAGTTTTCCTGCCTTCTCCCATTACTTGAGGGTTTGGAGAGAAACACCGATCATCAGCGCGAATTCACCAATTTTATATCTCTTTTCCATAACTATATAATAGAAATGAATAGATAAGAATAGAAAAAATATGAAAATAAGGCACTTAACATGTCACCTTTCTGTCCTTAATAGACTTGGAGACTATATCCGGAATAAAAGCAGATAGAAAGATAAAGAACGGTTATCAGGTATTTTATATATTAGCGCTAGCTTATTATTGTGCACATTACAACTCGACAAAAAATCAAAATAAATCATGATCTCAGAGATATTCTAGATCTGGTTAGTGGAACTCTATGGTCGTTTTTTGAAACAATTAAAAACGGTTTATGGTACTCAATATTCCGGTTAGGTGGGACTAGAACTCCGGATTTTACAAGATTTTACTGAATTTTGTTAAGGTTCATGCTTGATAGAAAAATGAATGACAAATGGTCATTTCAATATTTCATTAAAAAAAACTCGCCATAATACAAGTAAAGATAAAACGAGACCACTTGAGTCAAAGTTTACTGATCTGAACATTTTTACAAAAGATTACCCTGAGGACTTGAGAGATCTCAAAATGGCTAAGGAGAAATGAGCTATGAATAAAGCGCAATTCAAAAAAGATCTTGAAGGAATTCTTGGCGGATCTGAATATGGCATGGAAGTCCTGAACGACCTCGTTGAACATTACGGATCCACTGGTGAATATGCCCAGAACACCAAAGACAGAATTGATGACCGCATTGGTTCTCTGAAAGGCTGGCAGAAACGCCACGAAGAGAGCGGCAACAAAGAAGCAGCAGCTGAAGAAGGCGAAAAGATCGCTCTGCTTGAAAAAGTTCTTCAGTTGGTTGAAAAGTAAAACAAACACCAGAAAATCTTACTCGTCCCTGAATCAAAGAAACGAAATCTCCTATCGATCTGGTTGTTGAGACTTCATATAAATATTCCTCAACATGACGAATAAAAATCAAAGCCGGTCCCTGACTTCATTCAGGTACCGGCTTTTTCTATCCCTGATCTTATTCTTTCTTACAGATTAAGATCCAAACAAACTTTCAATCAGAAAATCATCCCATCAGGTGAAGATGTTCGAAGGCTTTATACAGACCATCATCGTTGACATCAGCGGTAATATAGTCAGCCGCTTCCTTGATCTCTTTTCCTCCATTTCCCATCGCTACGTTGTAATCGCAAAGCTCAAACATAGAAAGATCGATTTTTGCATCACCAAATGAGATCGTATCCTTCTGATCTGCATTCAAACGCTTCAATAAGACGTCGATCGCATGTTTCTTGGTGATTCCAGTCGGACCTAGATCACCATATAATGCATGCTCACCTTTACCGCCCCAGGTATTGGCTACAAGTTCCGGAAAGTCTTTTTTCGAATCCAGGTGATCCTGATAGCTTGAAAGGATAAAGCTGATCTTATTAACATCATCGCGATACAGGTCATCACCTTTCAGGTGAATCATCTGGGAAAGAAACATCTGCGAACTCGCACTGGCGTCTTCTAAACTGGCACCTTTGCCCTGGGCGTATTTAACCATGACTTCCGGTCCCTGCTCGATCATGTAGTCATTGCAGAACATCCCCTCATTGCTTTCGAGATAAAAACCAAGATGATGTTCATTGCACCAGTCGACTATTTTCCTTGTATCTTCAGCACTCAGGCCCTGATGCATGACCACTTTTCCTTCATCTTCAACATAGGCTCCGTTCCCACCGATCATTCCATCTAATTCAGGCAGATCACGCTGTAAAATTTCAGCTTTCGAACATCCGGTGCAGATATATACTTTATTGCCGGCAGCTCTGGCTTTATCAACTGCCTCTTTGGCACTGGCCGGACATTTGGCTTCATAGTCAATCAATGTTCCATCCACATCCAGAAATATGATTTTGCTCATAGATTTGTTTTCCTCAATTTTCGATTCATTTTTGTATTTTTTCTTCACAGCTTCATTGAATCTGTCAGCCACCAATTGATTATCTGCAGGAATTAAATCACAGACTCACTGAAGATTGAATTCAAAAGAAAGGCAGTCAGTATGGCTGCCTTTTAATTATGTTTATGCTGCTCAACGATTCAGAGCAAAGCGATTACAGTTCTTCTCCGTTGGTTTCAATGACGTGTTTATACCAGTCAAATGACTTTTTACGGGAACGTTCAAGAGTACCGCTGCCATCATTGTTCTTATCGACGTAAATAAATCCATACCGTTTTTTCATCTCACCAGTTGATGCGGAAACGATATCGATCGGAGCCCACATGGTATAACCAAGCAAGTCAACGCCTTCATAATCAACAGCATCTTTCATCGCCTGAATATGGTTTCTCAGATAATCGATCCGATAGTCGTCATGAATGCTTCCATCTTCTTCAACGGTATCGACCGCACCAAATCCATTTTCGACAATCATCATTGGCTTATGGAAATGATCCCAGAACCAGTTCAGAGAGTAGCGAAGCCCCATCGGGTCAATCTGCCAGCCCCATTCAGAGGCCGGTACATTTTCATTGCGAACCAGATCGCGGCTTTCATCGTAGTCAAATCCAGGATTTTCACCCTGCACCGCTGTGGCAAAGGACATGTAATAAGAGAATGCGAGATAGTCGATCGTTCCTTTTTTAAGAATTTCTTTTTCTTCTTCTGAAATATCGATCTTGATTCCTTTTCTTTGCCAGTATGCCACGATATGCTCTGGCAGAAATCCGCGGGCATGGACTTCCGCAAACCAATAGCGCTTATGCATTGCGCCAACATGCATCATGATATCTTCTGGTTTATCTGTTGCTGGATAAACCGGGCACATGGCAATCATGCATCCAATCATGAAATCCGGATTAATTTCGTGACCAACAAGCGTAGCCTGTGCTGAAGCGATCAGTTCATTCACTGCTGCCTGATACATCAGCTGCTCCTGAATTGGACGCTGTTCATCTGAAACGATAATGCCAGAATCCTGAATCAGGTGATGATCAGACTTCCAGTCAGTCTGGTTATTGATTTCGTTAAAGGTCATCCAGTATTTCACTTTGTCTTTATAACGTTCAAAGCAGACCCGGGCATATTTCACAAACAGATCAATGACTTTCTTGTTGGCAAATCCGCCGTATTTATTGACGATACCCATCGGCATTTCAAAATGACAAAGAGTGATCACGGGTTCAATTCCATGTCTGATCAATTCATCGAACATGTCATCGTAAAATTTGAGACCTTCTTCATTGGGTTCTTCTTCGTCACCTTCAGGGAAAATTCGGGTCCAGGCAATCGAAGTTCTAAAAGCCTTGAACCCCATTTCGGCAAACAGTTCAATATCTCCTTTGTAATGATGATAAAAATCAACGGCTTCATGGTTTGGGTAATTTTCCCCTTCAATGACGCCATTCGTAATGCGGCGGGGAACGCCATTGGCACCGGCAGTCATCACGTCCGCTACACTGATTCCCTTACCGCCTTCCTGCCAGCCGCCTTCGAGCTGGTGAGCAGCCACTGCGCCGCCCCATAAAAAATCTTTTCTCAGAGCCATACTATTCCTCCATTAATTTGTTCTGTGATTTCATTATGAATCACGCAATTTTAAAACTAAAGGTTTGTTTTTGCCGGATTCAATTGAGTTTTTACCGTATCATCCAAAATGAATGATTTAAAATCCGATTTAGATAAGATACATAAAAATCTTTCAAATGGATATTTCTGTCTTATCCATTCGAAAGATTTTTGGCTGCTTATTATTCAAACAGACTGTAAATGAGACTAACTCTTATGAAAATACTAATCTGCCTTTAGATCCTCGAGATTGTAATGATCACGAAGTTCCCTGAAATAACAGGCTAGAAACTTTCCAGCCAGATCGGATGATTTCTTCTCGAATTCGGTAAATTCCATCTGGTTTCCATCGTGATGGACCACATCCGATAAAGTTCGAAAAACGATAAATGGAACATCGAAATCAAAAGCAACCTGAGCGGTTGCTCCGCCTTCCATTTCGGCACAGGCAGCATCCGGAAAATTTGCCAGAAGTTTTTCATAATCTTCCTTACGGCTCATAAAAACATCCTGAGTTGTGACTGCGCCAATACACCAGGGCAGATGCATCTGATCTGCTGCCTTAATTGCTGCTTGAGACAATTTCGAATTGGTATAGTACATCTTGCCTACACCATCATCTCCATCAATCGGTGAAGTATCAAAATCAGCCTGAATGATTTCATCAGAAATTACAAGATCCATCACATTCTGATCCTGTTTTAATCCGCCGGCGACCCCGATATGAATCAAAGCTTTCAGATCATATTTATAGCAGAGCAGAGTGGCTGCCATCGCTGCAGCCACTTTCCCCACCCCGGAAAGAACCGCAACCGTATCGAGGCCTTCAAGTTTTCCTCTGACAAAGACCATCTTTCCAATATGGTCTTCATGCTTTTCACTCATTCGATCCGTGATCGCCTTTAATTCTGAAGGCATTGCTGCAATGCATCCAATCATGCCCGAACACTCCTTTCTGCCAGATTTTTTATGAATCTGTTTTATTTCTTTTTGCAGACAAAGAAATACTTTTCTCCTTCATCTGCTCCTTCGATTTCCCAGTCTGTCGTTAAGGACAAAATCTCAAAATCCTCTTTTAGGACCTGAATCAGCCACTCTGGATCATAGACTCTCTGAATATGATGTTCTGCAATCGTCTGATCCGGCAGATAAAAGGCAAAATCCTGGTAGATCAGACCTTCAGGAGTAGAAGCAATTTCCCATTGAACATTGGTTCCATCTTCAAAGGTTCCAGCCTCCGAGTAGGCATGATCCAGAGCGAATTCGTCAATTCGCGCTAAGGCATGTGAATCAAAGAAGAAGAGTCCGTCCTCTCTTAAATGCGCTTTGACCTCTTTAAAAAAAGCTCTGACTTCCTCTTCTTCAAGCAGATAGTTAAAGGAATCACAGAAGCATCCAATGGCATCAAACTCTCCGAATTTTGAAAGGTCACGCATATCACCGGTTTGAAAGTCCACCTGATGGTCGATGTCCTTGGCTTTTGCGGCTTCAACCATATGATCGGCCAGATCCAGGGCGCTTACCTGATGATTTTTTGCCAGCTGCAGTGTAATTTCACCCGTTCCGCAGGCCAGTTCCAAAAAATCCTTTTTGGGGTTGTAGGATTCAATCCAGTCTACCCATTGTTTTGTCGCTTCATCATCCCGGACTAAATCATCGTAGTATCCGGCAAGAATATCATAAATCATAGATCGTATTCACTCGATGGGCAGTCTGCATAAAGACGATCGAGCTGATAGAGATCCCGTTCTCCCTGTACAAACAGGTGAATGACGATTTCCTTGAGATCAACCAGGATCCATTTGGACTCCCTGGTTCCTTCCAGCCGGTAATCACCGGTGTACCCCGCTTCATAGAGCCGGTCCTTAATATTCTGAGCAACGGCATTGTTCTGAATGACGTTGTCGGTACTTGCCACAATCATGTTATCCATGTATGGCGTCATTGAAGTTGTATCGTAATTGATGATCCTGTGCGCCTTTCGTTCAGAAATGGCCTTCAGGACTGTATCAAGCACATCCTTTTCATCCATAAATTTAGAAACTCTCCTTTTCAGCCAGTACGCGTTTTTCCCGATCAAGGAATTCCCTGTTTTCACGCTTTACAAGCATGAATCCGTTATACAGATCAAGCATACAGGCGCTGATTAATGGTTTCGAATCATAACCCCGCAGCGGGTCGAGCTTATCCGCCGCAAAAACGATCATCGCATACGGATCATAGCTGGTTCCTTTAACATGATTAAAGATCGCATTCTGAATCACTGGATCTTCAATTCCAAAATTTCGTCGGACAATTTCACTGCCGGCATAGCCATGCCATATGGCGTGATGTTCGGACAAACCAGCCGGATTGATTGCAGCCACCCACTTTTTCTGCTCATTGATCGGCATATCCTTGGCAACATCATGAAACAATCCTGCAAGCCAGGCCTTATGCTCATCCAGGCCATGCGCTTTGGCAAACATACGGCAAAGCCTTGCCACTGAAGCTGAATGGGCCAGACGTTTGGCCGAAACGTGCCGGGATACCCAGGCAACCAGATACAGTTCATGATCGAGCAGATACTGCCTGACCGATTCAGGCAGAAAATTGATCTTTTCTCCTTTGCGGATTTCTGAAGAAGAAACCGGAGTGTAGACCATGGGAATTCGCTTAAAGTTAAATCGAGAAGACTCTGGCTCTTTGCCATCACGATCTACAACCGCAAAATCAGCCATTTCAAGCAGCTGATCGGCGTTTTTCCATTGATCAAACTGATTGGCCTGATCTGCTCCCATCAGCCAGGTAAACTCAACTTCCGGGAACTGTTTTTTTAATATTTTTAAAGTATCAAAGGTATAGCTTTTTCCATTTCGGGATAAATCAACTGTACTGATCTTAAATCTTGGATCCTCCTTGAGTGCAAGCCGCACCATGGCCAGACGATCCGCTGCCGGACTCAGGACTCTGTCCTTAAGCGGGGTCTGATTACTTGGAATAAACCAGACCTCGTCCACTTTCAGATGCTCGAGCGCGGCTTTAGCCATGTTCAGATGTCCCCAGTGGATCGGATCAAAGGATCCTCCAAGCAGAGCTACTTTCTTCTTTTTCATAATCCCTTTTATAATCCCAGTTTATTTTCTTTTGACTGACGATAGAGAAGGAAGGTTCTTCCAATGATCTGAACCACCTCGCTGCCTGTAGCAGCTGCCAGTTCAATCGCAGCTTCCCTTGGTTCTATATCAGCCGTTTTTAATATGGTCACTTTTACGAGCTCATGAGCTTCAAGATCATTCTTTAATGAAGTGATCATGTTTGGTGAAAGTGAACCCTTTCCAATCTGCATCATCGAAGACAAAGAATGTCCGATCGTACGCAGTTTCTTTTTTTCATCCTGACTCAGCATCAGATCATCGCCTTTCTAAAGGAGACCTGAATTCCCTTTGGAACCCGGATATCCGCACGTTCAATATCACCGCTCAGAGTAAACCAGCCCAGTCCATGGATCACAATATCCATCTTCTGGTTGACTTTCAAAGGCGGTGCCTGCCAGACCTCCATCTGTACATTTTCTTCATTCAGAACTGGAGAGAGCATTTCTCCATAATGTTTCTGCCACAGTTCATCCGCCTTCGAGAGTTTGCCACGGTGAACCGGAAGGTTTCTTGAGAAGTAAGCTACAATATTGCTTTTTCCTCTTGGAATTACATCGAGCCTGGCCAGACCGCCTACCGCAAAAGACTGATCCTCATAAATCTGAGTAATCAGAGGTTTAACCGGTTTGGTTGGAATGATGGTCTTCAGATCCTTTGGATTGACATGAGAAAGGACCGAATATGGATTCTCAAGCCCCGGTGTATCATAGAGCGTAAACCCATCCCCCTGCATTTCGACTATATCCAGAGTTGTTCCCGGGTTTCTTGAAATCGTCAGATCTTCACTTTTGGCCAGACGGTTGACCAGCGTACTCTTTCCGGCATTGGCCGTTCCCATAAAGATCGCCTTGCCGTTTTTGGCATATCGTTTAATATCATCAACAATTTCATCAAGCACCTTGCGGCTCGCATCATCCTTTTTAAGCATGTAGCCGCCAATAATGATGTCCTTGACTGTAATATTTTCTTCTTTCAGTTTGCGGCGGACAAAGTCAATGATTTTGGAATCGGAGACGGTTGCTGGAAGCACGTCCCGTTTGGTTAATACCATGACAATATCCTTACCACTCAGCCTCTGATTCAGACGGCTGATCAGATTGCTCTCAAGATCAAACAGATCAGCCACCCAGAATACGGTTCCGTCGATGTCATTGATTTTTTCGAGTGTTTCTGTATTTTCGATGCCCTGCTGCATGTTAATGGTTAGATCCCCATAATGCCGGATCTTGTAGCAGCGCTGACAATAGGAAGAATCAAGACTTGGAACATAGCCCAAAGCCTTTGGATCTTCATTTTGCAGGCGCACACCACACCCTTTGCAGAATTCAGTCATCAAAATCCCCCCTTTTCATAATTCCCTTTTTCTCATAATGATGAAAAACAAACCGTTCGAGTGTTCGCAAAGCTTTTGTATCGAGTTTGTCGCGTTCCACAATCGGAGCGGTCAGAATCGTCGTAATTCCTGCGAGATTGCCGCCAAGCATGTCCGTAAATAACTGATCGCCGATCAGAGCTGTATGATCTGCTCTGACGCCAAAGTCCTTCATCGCTTTCACAAACGTAAACGGAAACGGCTTGCATGAAAAGGAATAAATTCGAACACCTAATGCCTGACCGAATTTTTCAGTCCGGCTTTTTACATTATTGGACATCAAGGCAACCTGGATTCCCGCGCTCTGAACCATTTCGATAAAGAAACGGACTCCTTCATTGGAATGAGGTTCATCAAAGGCGACCAGCGTATTATCAATGTCGCATAACAAAAGCCGGATATTCATCTTCTTCAGCCGATTGATATCCATATATTTAAAGCTTTTTACATAGTAATCCGGTTTGAATAAATGCATTGGCCACACCTCATTTCAGTATGGTTAATCTTGATCTGAATGTCAAAAAACCATCCATCGTTTATTTACTTCAAATTCAAATCTGAAGGTCTTTCAAAGCGGTTCATTAAAGCCATCGCGCATTTTAAACCATCAATCGCGCTGGTCATGATTCCACCGGCATATCCGCTGCCTTCACCGCATGGATAAAATCCATGAATGTTGGATTCAAGAGAATCCGATTGTCTTACAACCCGGATTGAAGAAGACGAACGGGTCTCCATTCCGGTTAAGAGAGCATTTTTCGTAAATCCAGGTACCTTCTGTTCAAAGTGTATCAGCGCATCTTTTAAGGACTCTGCAATCTTTTCCGGCAAAATCGTATTGAAATCGGTAAATACTGTTCCTAATTCATAGGTTGGCTTCACCTCTTCAAAATGATCACTGATCTTTCCTTCAATAAAATCAGAAACGAGCTGTACGGGCGCCTTATAGGATCCAGACAGATCAAACGCCTTCTTTTCGAGTTTTTGCTGAAAGTCCATCCCATCAAACAGACCAGATCCATAATCTTCAGGTGTCACCTGGACAAGCAAAGCGGAGTTGGCCTGATCTCCTGCCCGGTCCGAATAGGACATTCCATTGCAGACCACGGTATGAAGCGCGGAAGAGGATGGAATCACATAACCGCCTGGACACATACAGAAGGAATAGACCCCTTTTCCGGTATTCGCCGTATGAGTCAGCTGATAACGCGCTGGAATCAGATCTTTCTGATGGCAGGCAGAGCCGAGCATGGCTTCATTAATATAACTTTGCAGGTGTTCAATTCGAAGTCCGATGGCAAAGCTCTTCGGTTCCATGCAGATCCCGCGTTTTTCAAGAGTCCGCAGGGTATCTTCAGCGGAATGACCAGAAGCAAAGATCATCGCTTCTACAGGCAGGGTTTCTGTGATTCGAGTGCGAACATCGACATCATCGAGTTTTCCTTCAAAATTTTCATCTTCAAGTCTTGATATCGTCATTGCGCATAAGGAGTCATTAAAGACTTCTATATCATCGAGTCTTGTATCAAAGAAAAATGTTCCCCCCTGCTCTTCAATTCGTTTTCTGGCATTCTTTAAAATCGAAATAAAACCATCTGTGCCGATATGCGGATGCTGATCAATCAGAATATCCGGATTGGCTGACAGAGAAACCAGATCTTCAAGAACTTTTCGTCCTAAAACATCCTTGCTTCTGGTCGTCAGCTTGCCATCACTGAAAGCACCAGCTCCACCCATTCCAAACTGAACGTTGCTTTCCGGATCGAGTTCTCCGGTTTTCCAGAAATGGTCGACATCCTTCGAACGTTTTTCGATGGCGCTGCCCCGTTCGATGATGATCGGTTTATATCCATATTCAGCCAGCAGCAGTCCAGCAAAAAGTCCGGCAGGACCCATACCAATTACAACTGGCCGGTTTTTCAGTCTTTGCTCTCCTGCCGGCTTAAAACGGAAGGTTTCATCGGGTGTCCTGAAGACATCCCGGTTTTTTAAGTATTTCTTTTCATTAGCCACTTTTGCATCAACAACATATGAATACTGAACCTGATGTTTTCTGGCATCAATGCTGCGGCGATGAATTTTCCAATATTCAAGATCCTTTTTTGGCATATTGAGCTTTTTGAGGATCTGCTTTTCAAGATCCGCCGGATCGGCGGTCTTCACCTGATGAATTCTTATCATACCTTTTATTTTAATCGATTCGTCGATTGATTGATTCTACGATGAATAATCAGCTTTTGTCAGGCTCAATTCTGAAGGTTAAACGGTATGATTTTTCTTGCAGAACATCTGATGGATCCAACCTGTCCACAAAGAAAAAAGCCAGCCTCAGCCAGCTTTTCATTTCATAATTTCCTAATATAGACTGCTTTACATCAGATACTTCAGCCATGGGATCTGCTTTCGATAACGAATCACCGGGAAGGCAAACATAGATGAAAAAGCGAGAGTTGCCAGGTAAACAACCAGATGCGCTTCAGGCAAAACCAGAAGCAGCAGCCGGGCAAAAAGAATATGGCTGACATAAATCAGAGTTGAATCTTTCCGTAAATCCCCATATACCGGCTTATATTCCATTTTCACATCCAGAAGCAAGTTCATCAGGAAGTAAGTGGTTGGAACTAACGAAAGAAACATACAGGACAGATCCTGCAAAATTCCAAGGGAATAATAAGTCATGACTTCAATAATCAGCAGCAGAAAACTTGCCGCAAAGCCCACGCAGGAAGCCTTCAGTTTCGGTCTTGGCATTTTAGCCATGTAGGCTCCTAAAGCGATAAAGATGGGTGCAAAGAAAAAGCCATCCCTTGCCGTGACGAGCGTCTTCGTAAAAAAGCCATATACAATGCTTACATAGGGCAATGACTGCCATATGGGGGCGTAAACATTAATAAGATAACCGATGAAGTAAAGAATCATCGAAATAAAAACCACTTTGGAAATTCTTTTCTTTTCTCCAATCAGATAAACAATCAGAGTTCCGGTAATTAAAGCGGGCAAAAACCAAAGATGGTAATAAGAACCATTCAGGAAGAAGTCCCGAATCCAGCCGGCCAGGCTGATCAGAGAAAAACCTTCTGACATATAATTCCAAATGGTATATGGAATGTAGATCACCGTCCATACCAGATACAAAGAGATCAGACGCCATAAATACTTCTTTAAGCGATTGAGATTCTGCTTTTTCGTTCCATTGAGTTTTCTGAAAAGAAAATACCCCGAACTCACAAAGAAAAACGGGACTGCCAGTCGGCAGACAATTGCGATAAACAGAGTGTTAAAGGTTTCAGAAATCTCAAGAAACGGATAGGTATGAATGGCTACGACCAGCAGGGCGGATACATATTTTGCAATATCGACCGCCGCATACTGCTTCGCCTTCACCATGAATTATTTCCTCCTTCAAACTGAAAAACGTCAATAAAAGACGTATTCGTATTACGAACTTATCCATACTGAATACTCTTCTGCCTGTCCATGATCAAATTCAACGATAAATACAGCTGAGCCTTCTATGAAAAGTTCGGTTCAGTCCTATTATGACAGAGAATAAGCCAAATCCTGCAAGAGAAACAGATCAATGTTTAAAAAATTTTTCAAGCCGTTTCCATCAGCCAGGCAAATCAGCAGAGTGAACCGAGTCAGTCTTTGCTTCCTGTCTTCAAGCGATGGACCATGCTCCTCATAAAAAAAAAAAACAGGAAGTGCTTTGATATGAATTTACACTTCCCGTCTGCCCGGTTAATAAACACTGGCCAGGATTTTCTGGATTTCGGTTGTTGTTTCGATATACAACTGAAGCTCTTCTGGACTCAGTGCGCTTTCATCGACCTGATCCATAGCTTCAGCCACTTTGGTATACTGGCTCATCATGCTGGCGTACTCTGTCATCATTGACGCAATGTCATCCGAGTTCTGATAATTTTTCATAAACTCAGCGTATTGCTGGTAAAAGGCTATGAACTCGTCCATTGACTTCTGAAACTCAGGTCTGATACCGGCAGCTTGAGTATTCGATTGAGCTTCTGCCTGCTGACGTTCCTGTTCTTCTTTTTCTTTTTGTTTTTCCTGTTGTTTTCTGGAATCAACGGTCTGCTTTCTCTTAGCAACTGCCTCTTTGGCCTGTTCAACTGCTGTTTCTTCCGATATGTCACAGGCACTGTTCTGGCTGACTTCGCCAAACTTCTGCAGTATTGAAGTCTGATAATCCTTCAAATTCTTCTGGTTTCCGATTGATGAATCAAGTTTGTAAGTTTCTGTTTTACCAATGAGAATCAGCTGATCGCCATCACGAACAATTTCTTCGATATCATCAAAAGAGCTATGGATCTGCTCATCACTCCATCCTTCATCATAGAAGTATTTGATCAGCTGGCTTGTTGCCTGATCTGAATCAAATGTTGATTTTGTATAGATATAGGCGGGATTTGAACCATTTTCTTCAACAAAACTCCCGCAGATAGTTGTTATGGGATCTTCCTTTTCTGCTTTTTCATCTTTGGCGAAACATCCAGCAAGCGTTAATGAAGCTATAAGAACACTCATCCCCGCAGCTGCTGGTTTCTTAAACCTGTATTTCGAATTTGTCATTTCTTCTTTCCCTCTTCTGAAAATAAATCTTTTTGATTGATCGGTAATCAGAGTGCATCTCTGATTAATCGGCATTCTGAATTTTTCTAAGATCCGCATTCAGAGCATCATCGATTGCGCTTATGGCTGATTTCCATTTTTCCATACATTCCAGAGTCATCTGATAATCCCAGACCGATTGTGTCTGCAGTTCGAAGAACTCTTCGGCTCTTTTTTGAAGAGTCTGATAGGCCATCAGAAGAATAATACGTTTTGCTTTTTCATAGACAGCTTCACTAAGTTCTTCATCAGCCAGGCATTGCAGCGTTTCAATCTGCTGCAAACTCAAAAAATCTTTCAGTTTTAAATTCTGTTCCATAGCAGAACCTCTCTTTCCACTAAAGAACACGGAAAAATTGCGAGGCCTTCATCTGTCTTGAATGTCTAAACCAAAGCATGATTCAGATCATTTTTCGATTCATCCCTGCTTTGTTTACTGAGTGTTTTCAGCAGATAAGCTTCTTTGAAATTCGAAAGAAACTTTTCATAATCTACCTGGTCCGTTTGCTCCAAATGGATCATATTCCAGAAACTGTCATAAGAAATTTCTTCCTGATTATTGATCTGAAGCAAAAGAGCTTCGGCGAAAATCAGGCCCTCAGATTTGGTCTTTCTGATTTTGGTCATGTTTTCCATTCTCTTTAAAAGAATATTGCCAAGCTTCTCTGGAAATTCCTAAAGCTCCTGAAGATCCTTTACCGTCAATCCTGCCGATCGAAGAACCATCAGACACTTCAGTTTTTCAATATCTCGATCAGTGTAGTTGATGCGGCTGCCGTTTACTGATGGATTTTCCGGAGAGAATACATTGCTGCGGATATAATCCTTAATCTTGTTTTCTTCGATACCAAGCAGTTGAACGATATCTTTTGTCTGCATCTTCAGGTCCTCCATTAAAAAAATTCTAAAAGAAGTGAGAAAGTCACTGTCAACATTAGACTGTGCTGACAATTTTTCAATCAGCTGATTCCAACAATTTGCAAAACCTGGTTTCATTTCTCGATTCCTTACATTCTGAATAATCAATGGTTGTTTGACAGTTACTCCAGAATGGATGGCAAAAATCCATGATATCTCATATAAGCTCTCTAAAAAAAAAACGGCTGGATCACTGATCCAGCCTTGCCTTAGGCAATATGCAAAGAGTTTCTAAATAGTAAAATCTGATCTTATTGAGGAATAACTCTCGTAAAATTCAATTCGAGCTTCGGGTACTTAAATCAGGAAAAGTTTATTTACCTTCGATTTCCTGTTCGTTTTCCTTAAGATGAGCATCATGCTTTTCAGCATCATGTTCTTTGCGTTCGATGGCTTTTTCATCATGTTTGATTTCATGTTCATGCAGATCTTTCATCATTTTAGATTTATCATCTTTAATCTGCACTTCGTGTTCCATGATATCTCCGCGTTTTGCATCGATCACATTTTCGTCGTGACGAACTTCTTTTTCTAATACTTCATCTTCTAATTTCTTGAATGTTTCAGCCATAATTGATTGCCTCACTTTCGCTTTCCTTCATTATCGCCGCTTGATTAAAGAGGCAAAAGCTAAAAGCCCATAAACCATTTCAAACCAGTAATTTTCATTTTAGATGATTTTTAAATCTGTTTTTTTAATCCGATTTTTCAAATCTTTCCAATTTCCATATCCGGTTTTCAGGTCAGATTCCTTTTTTTAAAATTCAGGATGTAAAAAATGGCAGACCTGAATCAGGCCTGCCGCAAAAGTCTATTCATAATTTTTATGGATCAGAAGGCCTGTGAAGCTGCAGTTTCTGATCTTTCTTCAGATGTCTTTTTCCTGATCATTTAATGCTGCAAGATCAAAACGCTCAACGCGGGAAGTAATGCTTGTCAGCGTTTCATTATTAATCGTGTGGGCCAGACGTGTAATCGTATCTAAAGTCACAGTTGTTCCCTGATCTTCTCCGATCAGGGTCACGATGTCGCCTTCCTTGATATCATCAAATCCACTGATATCTGCCATGCATTGATCCATACAGATGTTTCCAACAATTGGAACCAGGTGTCCTCGAATCAGTACTTTCAGATCCTGATTGGAACAGATTCTCGGAAGCCCATCGGCATAACCGATTGTCAGAGAAGCAATTTTTGTTGGCTTTTTTGCTTTGAAGTGTCTTCCATAGGAAACAGTTGCTCCCTGTGGAATCGTCTTGACCATACTGACCTTGGCCTTAAGACTCAGAATCGGAATAAAATCCGGATTGCTTAAGATCGGTACGGAATCATCACTGGTGACTCCCATATATAAAAGTCCGGGCCGGCAGTAATCATAGCCTCGATCCTGATAGTTCAGAATTCCATATGAATTCTGAATATGACGAAGGCCAGGATGATATCCAGCCTTTTTAATCTCTTCGATGGCTTCGTCGAAAAGATCCATCTGGTGTCTGGTAAAGTCAGCCGAATCTTTCTCAAGATCATCACTGACTGGAAAATGGGAAAAGATCCCATCAATCTGAAGACCTGGCATATTCCAGGTATCAAGCAACTCTTCTTTTTCCTTCGCACCATCCTGATATAAGAATCCGGTGCGGTTCATCCCAGTATCGAGTTTGACGTGACCTTTTAATTTTGTGTGGTTTTCAAGCGCCCATTCATTCATCTTCTTTGCATAGTCATAGGAAAGAATGGACTGATGCAGATCGAGCTGATCGAGGATCTCAAAGCAGGTTGGTGGTGTATAACCCAGGATCAGGATTGGATCCTTAATATTTCCTTCTCGAAGTTCAATGGCTTCCTGCAGACAGGCGACACCAAAATAATCAACCCCCGCTTTCTGCAAGGCTTTTGTACAGGCTAAGGCACCATGTCCATAGGCATTCGCCTTAACAATTCCCATCACTTTCGTATCGCCAACAAGCTTCTGAATTTCCTTTACGTTATGCGCAATAGCGTCCGTATCGATTTGAGCCCAGCAGCGCAGGCCGTCAGTTTTTAACATACGCCGACTGGTTTCTCCATAGCCAGATCAATCAGTTCATCGATCAGCTTATTGAAAGGCTTTCCAGCCTCCTTCATCATGGAAGGATATCGGCTGGTTGCGGTCATTCCTGGAATCGTATTGATTTCATTGATGATAATCGAACCATCCTTTAACCGAAACATATCCACTCTGGCCATTCCCTGACAACCCATCGCCTGATAAGCCGCTTTAGCCAGCCCTCTTGCCTTTTCGAATTCTTCTTTGGAAATACGAGCTGGACAGTAAATGTGGGAATCGACCATATCGTATTTGCCTTCAAAATCAAAGACCGGATGGGACGTTTCGATTTCATCGACACTTCCGGCAAAGAGATGCTCATTGCCCATCACGGCACAGCCGATTTCAAAGCCATCAACAGCCTTTTCTACCAGAATCTTCCCGCGGCCATCGTATTTGAATGCATCTTCAACAGCTTTGGAAAACTGAAGTTCATTGTCAACAAAATGAACGCCATAGGAGCTGCCCGCATTGCATGGTTTGATCACCCATGGCAGTTCAATCAGATCCGCGATTTCTTCAAAAGAAGGTTCTGGCTGATCTTTTTTTAAGCAAAGATAAGGAGCGCATGGAATTTTTGATTCATCTAAAACGATATGCATTAATTCCTTATCCATGCACAGCGCACTCGAAAGCACATCACAGCCAACATAATGAATGTTCAGCATCTGAAGCAGACCCTGAATGGCTCCATCTTCTCCATTCTTGCCATGAACGACCGGGAATACGACATCAAGATGAATTTCTTCTGAGTCTTTAGAAGGATCTAAAGGAAGAATCCCCTGATGAACCCAGGCCGCCTTAACGGCATCTTTTTTCCAATGATCGTGTTCAAGATCATCAATGGATCCATAATAAACCCAGGGCTGTCCCTGTTTGTCAATTCCGATCAGAGTCAGGTTATAACGATCTTTATTCAGATCCCGCAAAAATGAAGCGGCTGAATGCAGTGAAACGGAATATTCGCTTGACTGCCCTCCAAACACGACACCCAGATCAGTTTTTTTCATTACAATTCTCCTCTTCAAGCAAAGCGTTTACAATTTCATCCATCTTAAACGCCCGGCTTCCTTTGATTAATACCGCTGTCTTCTCATCAAAGAGCGGCCGCAGCGTTTCAATCAGTTCTTTTTTATCATCAGATTTCACGGCCTGATCGCCAAACCCATCCGCAATAAAGCATCCGGGTGTTTTATATGTATATAAAAGATCTACGCCTTTTTCCCTGGCGTATTTTCCCACTTCTTCATGCAGCAGCTTTTCATTTTCCCCTAAGTCAAGCATTCCCGCAAGCACAGCCACATGTTTGTTGGCTGGAATGGCCATCAGCGTATCGATTCCCGCTTTTGCGCTTTCTGGATTTGACTTATAGGAGTCATCTAAAATCGTTCCCTTTTTTAATGGATAAAGACGGGAACGCATTTTTGTCAGCTCCGTTCTGGAAAGACCTTCAAGAATCTGGTTTTCATCCAGTCCCGCAGCCTGTCCGATGGCAATGGCGCATAACGCATTGCTGGCCTGATGTCTTCCGGCAGCTGGAACAAAGATATTTCTTAGAATTCCATCGGCGTTAAATTCAATTCCATCATGGCGATAGGAAATATCCGATGTCACAAACAGATCCGCATCCGGGTTTCCTTTTCCTGAAAAGGAGATTTTTCGAACAGAAACAGGGGCCGGATCATCCTGAAGAACTTCTTCAATTTCCTTTGAATCCTTGTCGTAGATTAAGATACCGCGTTTGCGAAGACCATGAATGATTTCACACTTGGCTTTGGCGATATTATAACGATTGCCAAAGTTTTCCATATGGGCCGAACCGATCGATACAATCGCAGCGATATCTAAAGGCGCAATAGAGCAGAGAAAATCAATTTCTCCATAATTTTCCATTCCCATCTCCAGAACTGCAGCTTTGGTATCTTCTTCAAGATCAAAAATGGTTAATGGAAGACCAATTTCATTATTATGATTGCCCTGCGTCTTGATCGTCGGATATTTTTCAGAAAGAATGCTTGCGGCCATATCCTTGGTACTTGTCTTTCCATTGCTTCCGGTAATCCCAATCGTTAATGGATCAATTTCACTCAGATAGCTTTTCGCCAGTTTCTGCATGGCAGCTAACGGATCCCGAACGAGAATCAGGGGAATAAAGTTTGGATACGGAATCCGATCAATCGCCCACAAAGCCGCATCAGCGCCATTTGTATACGCCGGAGCTATAAAGTCATGACCATCCACTCGGGCTCCTTTTAATGGAACATACAGATTTCCAGGTTTTACAGTTCTTGAATCAATCGACACTCCGCAAATGCCTGCGTTTTTATCATCAGGCTGATTGAGTATCGATGCGTCGAGTACTTTTGCAATATGTTTAAGAGTTCGCTCTATCATCTAACAATCCTTTTCTAATCCTGTGGGTTTACACGATAAACCTGCCTCAGGAGTATTTTATCCTTTCTGAACGGACAATCATCATCCCTGAACCTCTGGGCGATGGCTGATCATGAACTTAGGTCAGTTGCCTGCCAGAACAGGACAGATTCAGGCCATTTCTCCTGATTTTTTAATTCACAGGGCAGTATACCGGAATTATACGCATCTTTTGACCAGAAATCATGAAAGGACAAAATCTCTTAGAAACCATTTTCGGCGGACCAGATTTCAGACCTTTTTCTCTGAGGTCATCTGCCGCTCTTTAATTCCTTTCACTTTCATGATTCCTTCTGGTCTGATCGTCCGAAACCTTCCAGATCAAGAAGTTTTTGTTTCCTGAACAGTCCGCCGGCATAACCGGTCAGTTTACCATTGCTTCCAATGACTCTATGGCATGGAACAATTAATGAGATCGGATTGTGCCCGATTGCATTTCCTACTGCCTGAGCTGACATTCGGGCTATTCCTTTTTGTCTGGCGATGATATCAGCAATCTGCTTATAGCTCATCGTCTGCCCATAAGGAATCTCTAACAGAATATCCCAGACTGCTTTTTGAAAAGCAGAACCCTCTAACAGAATATCCGGTCTGAACTTTGGATTCTGACCAGAAAAATACAGATCAAGCCATAACGCAGTCTGTTCAAAAACTGGAAGATCTTTTCTTTCGTAAATCGGATCTGAAAGCTTGCCAGGATACTGGAGCTCATATTTCTGATTTTCAAACCAGAGCCCAATCAAATGTCCATGTCTGGCTGCCATCGTAAGCCGTCCAAGACAGGATTCATAATACTGAATATAAATAATATAAGAGTCCTGAGTGACAGAGTTATTCATAAACGTTTCCCTTTTATATAAATTGATATAAATGGCGGCAGACATTGACCATTCGCTTCATCTCAGTCATTGATGTTCTGATATCTGCTTTCCAGGATCAGAATTTTTCGCCATCTGTACTTGCTGGTTTTATAATATCTCAAACTCGTTTCCAGAATTTTCAGATTGTCCTGATCCCTTTGCCCGCAGCGATTCAAAAACAACAGGAAAAGCTTTACTGAATTCACTCTTGAAAAATCCGACTCAACTTCCTGTGATGGTCTCAAATGAAAAGTCTCACATTTCACACAAATTGGATCACATAAAATAACTTACTTTGGTTTATTTTAAGTTTATTTGTGTGATTTCTGTTTTCGATACAAATGAGTCCTGAATATATGCCCGATAGGTATCGCATCTATGAGCTTAAACTACGCCCAAAGAAGCAGACAGCACCATAATGAGGAAAAGATGGGATTATTCATTTCAGATTTTGTTGCGAGTTTTGCCGTAATCTGGTCAGAAAATGATCAAAATCCCCCTATGAGTGGGGACTGCATCCCTTGAAATCGCTGTTTTTCATCCTTTATCACACTGTTTCCCACACTTTTGTCTAGAAAGTGTGAATATGGCTATGCTATAATCTTGGTAGCAAGGAAGAGACCCTTGCCGGTATGTTTATCATGCGATATTCATACTATTTTCTATCCCCTTAATAGTAGAGAAGTCAGGCATCCCCTTAGCCTGACTTTTCTCTACTGTACCGTTAAAAATCTAAATTGTTAAAATCTTTAAACGCAAGCCGGTTTCGACTTGTGTTTTTTTGTTTTTTACGATTTCTGGTTTTTCGAATACAATAAGCATAGGTCTTCATTGAAATCGAATTGCTGCCCAGTCGTCTGTCCTGATGGTACCTGGCGTTGGAATTCAGGATCCATTTTCTGATTAAGGGATTTGTTTTTACAGATTTATTGATAACTGGCTGATATTTCATTCATGTCTGATTCAGGTTCCTGATTCTACGCAGCAATCGATTCGTTCTAATTCAAAGAAAGGAGTCCTGATTATGGACTGCATATTCTGTGAAATCGCCAATGGCAATATTCCAGGAAAAACAATTTATGAAAATGACGAAGTACGCGTTATCCTCGATATCAATCCGGTATCGTATGGTCATGCGCTCGTTTTACCCAAAACACATTGTGATTCTTTACTAGAATGTTCTGAGAAAACCCGTAATGCGGTTTTTGAAGCAGCTCAGAAAGTTGGACGTCATATGGAAGACGTTCTTGGATGCGATGGAATCAATGTGTTAACCAACATCCGCGAAGGCGCTGGACAGACAGTCAATCACTTCCACGTTCATCTGATTCCCCGCTATACAAAAAAGCAGAAGCCTGATCAGCTCATCCTTGAATTCGGGGAAAATGATCCAATGGATCTTGATCAGATTGCTTCTGAACTGATCATTAAGGATTAAACAGGTCCAGGATTACAAAAGGGGCTGTTAAATTTCGACTGATTTTTCATCAGCGAGATTTACAGCCCCTTTTTCTATGCTTTTTATCTGATTCAATCCTGTTTTATGATGTGTTTTTCCGCTCAAGTCAATTTTTGAACGCACT
>Ga0209694_1001806_pt1 | contig 20638 bp, 25 predicted proteins | sample GluameincwithD2O_FD_187499 | JGI IMG/M metagenome (GOLD analysis project Ga0209694, IMG submission 187499) | Mouse cecum microbial communities from Vienna, Austria - Glucosamine amended microcosms incubated with D2O (SPAdes) (version 2) | ecosystem: Host-associated > Mammals > Digestive system >... | reverse complement strand
CGGCATAATAAGGTTATTCCTTTGTGTAAATCGGCACGATAGAATATATTCGAGGTGAATGATTATGCCGATTGATGATTTAACCGCTTTAGGGCAAAAAATGCGGGAAGCCCGAAAAGGAAAAAGCTCTACACCTGACACAGCAGGAGCTTTCTGATTTGAGCCATGTATCTGTAAAGCAGATTGCCAAGATTGAAAAAGGGCAGATGAATCCGTCCTTTTTGATTTTGAAGGCACTGGCAAAGGTACTGCCGATTTCTCTGGATTCTTTAATCAATCCAGATGTTTCCCCGGAAGATGAGGGAGCCGGTCAGATGAAGATGTTGTATTGCAGCTGCCCGTCAGAAATGCGTGAAACCCTCTTGCACCATACGCAGGAAACCATGAAAGAACTAACCGAACTATCCGGGAAATTTGAAACGAATTGAGCTTGTTATTCCCCGGAAGTAAACTTGTAGCCTATGCCTAAAACTGTCTTTATGTAGGTGGGGCGGCGGCTGTCCGGCTCTATCTTTTTCCGTAGATTGCATATCACATTTGCCACGTTTGACTGGCAGCTTTCACTCTCCATGCTCCACAAGGCTTCAAAGATTTGCGCCTTTGTGAATACCCTCCCCGGACTGGCGGCAAGGTAGCAGAGTGCGCCGTATTCCAGACGGGTGAGGGAAACGTCAATCCCGTCTTTCAGTACCCGACGTTGGTGCAGCCTTATTTCCAATCCCGGAAAAATAAGTGCCGGGGAGTGGGGCGGCTGTATGGCTTCCAGCGGTATCATATCGGCAAGGGCGGCTATGGCTTTCTCAACCGCTTTTTCCTCGGTATCATTGAATATCAGCATGGCTATTTTCCCGACAAACCTCACCTCCTGTCATGCTGCCTTTTCAGTCAAAGCGGAACTGGAACAGGGCAGTGATAAGCCGTTGTCTTATGCTGTCCTCGGTGTCTGTGTTGACGTGCCCGTTTTCAAGGGCGGCAAAGCGTATTCGTTTGCTGTAATGCCGTAAAACCTCGTCCACGGCTTCCGGCTCGCCGTTTGTCGCCCGGACAATGGTTTCATATGGCACAAGGTTAGTATTCCCCATGTGAAAATCCCTCCATTTCTTTCTGCAACATCTGTAATGCGCTGTGTATGTAATGCCATGCCGTACTCTTACAATGCCCGTATAAATCCGCGATTTCCTGCTGTGTGTAATTCCCGAAAAAGTAAAGGTAAATGATTTCCCTCTTTTTCTCTGGCAGGGATAACAGGGCGGCGGCAAGTTCCCCATTGGTGAGGATAATTGTCTGACCACAGATTGTAACGGGGTATTGTTCGTAAGGTGATTTGAGAAATTCGTCTGATGTGCTTAGAGGGTAGAACTTTTCTTCTGTGAGGTATTCAAAGGATATTTCTCTTTGCCGCCGCCTGTTCCTGTCGCGCCATGCGTTGATAGCAGCATAGCGTATGACGACTTTGCAAAAGCCATTGAAAGAATACATGATGTGTTCCTTGTATGCTTCTGTACAAGCCATAGAAATTCCCCCTTTCTCCCACAAAGGGCGGTGCATGGTTTACAGTTGCTTTATATAATACAAAGGACAGCACTTTAGACTGCTACCCTATGATTATCTTCTGGCATACTTTTGGTATTTCATTTTCAAGAAAAATAGCCGACAAACTGTGATTTCTCACAAATCTGTCGGCTCTGCGTCTGTGCGTCTGGCTCTTTAATGATATACTGTCTTGATTGAATAATTCAAACAGGGTACTCTGTTAATAAATTCTTCCCCTTAACATTTAACCCTCTAATAACTGTTATCTGAAAGTTCTTTGCGTCAATTAAACTTTCTTGCTTGCACTTAGGGCAATAAAGAGGAAAATTTTTTAATTCTGTATCTGCTTGTATCTGCAATCGTGTTTTATTTCCACAAACAGGACAACATATCCACTGTAAAACTCTCATTGAACTATTACCTCCCTCTACGCTTATTTGTAAAATCTCACAAATTTATGGTCTTAGGATTACTTTTGAATATATCAAACGCATTGCTTGCAATACCTAATATGTTCTCTTGGAAAAATCTTCTGGTAAAAAATCGCATTGACTATTGGGAACACCTAATTTTTTTGCATAGCTAATCAGTTCATTCCAATTTTCTTTATCTTCTGCATGGGATATATCAAGCATTTTTCCATGAATAGGTGTAATACCTTTTCCAGATAAGTCAAATATTCTTGTACGGAAAATGACAATAACCCTTTCCCTATTGTGAAAGGTAATATACCATTCTTTTTTTAGACTTGTACTCATATTAGATTGAAAATCCTTTGCTATTTCCTCAATTTTTTTACTTGGAAGTTCTACAGTATAAATTTTAACTAACCCTAAGAAACGCTTTTTTATATCAACTATTTTAAACTTTTTGAGCATAGAAATATCTCTAAGGCTTAGATTGATTACTTCTCCATAATAGCGTGACATATTTTTTCCCTCATATTAAACTGTTTTATTCACTCCAATTCATTTCATTATCTGAAATTCCTTGTATTCTACATTCATTACAAACAATAGCTTTTTCTTCTTTATTCCCAATGGTATATTTCAATATTTTGTTTTTGAAAACGATATATTTTGTATTATTGCATTTGAAGTCAACAAACCAATTTACACCTTTTTCATGGTCTGCTATTAAAGCTCTTGAAGCTAATTCCGGGAAATTTGGAACGCTGGATGTAAAAAAAATAACAGTCCAATATTTGGGTACTCCACCAGTATTCCATAATTCAACTTTATGAACCCGAATATAATCCAAAAGTGTTTCATCTTCTATGCTTTCTTTAATCAACGCACCCTCATATAATTTTGGGTATTGTAAAGTATTACAATCCTATTTTTCTTAAAAACCTCATGTTTTCAGGGAATTTTTAGCTTTTTACAACTAAAAAAGCAATGATCCCCTATTTTCGTGTATAATGTAAGCACCACACTCAACAAAATACGAAAGGTAAATCATTGCTTTATGGATAACATTATACTATATTTACTTAAAATCATTCAAGAACAATATCAGCAAATTTGCTGGCTCATTCTTTTTATTTGCAGATACATTCCTCTTAAGCAATGGGCTCACGATGAACTCCACAGCCCTAAATACCAAAAGTTCCTCACGGATAAACTTCCTGTCATCAAACCATTCATCAAACAGGACTGGCAACTCTGGAACGGATACTACCTCCTCCGCTATGGCAAAGCCGTAAAACCAGTCAAACCCCAGAAAGGCAAACCCCGTAACGTTCCGACTGATACCGCCTGCCCTCTCTGCGGCGCCCCTCATGACTATATCTATGACAACTCTGGCGGCCGCGGACAGTTTAAGTGCAAGATCTGCGGGCAAACCTTTGTCAACGGTGAAAAAGTAACATCCCCGTTAAAACTACAGTGCCCTTATTGCGGGCATGCCCTAAAGCCTGTCAAAGACCGGAAACATTTCCGTATCCATAAGTGTGTCAACGACAGCTGTCCTTACTACCGGCGGAATCTCACAAAGCTTCCTAAAGGGCTTCCGCAATCCGAATACTGGAAATATAAACTACGTTATCTTTACCGCGAGTTTTCTGTAAACTTTTTTGATATGGAACTAAACCAGCTCCCAAAGTGGGCAACCTCCTTTAGATATAAGAAAAACAACGCCTATATCATGGGGCTGTGCCTTACCTACCGGGTAAACTTAAAACTCTCTCTCCGGCAGACCGTACAGGCCCTTAAAGAAATCCATGGTATTGACATTTCACATACCATGGTCAACAATTATGCCAAAACAGCCGCTGTCATCATCCGTCCCTTTGTAGATTCCTATGACTACAATCCTTCCAACGAACTTGCTGCTGATGAAACCTACATCAAAATCAAAGGTATAAAAGCATATGTCTGGCTCATCATGGACAAAGTAACTCGCTCCATCCTCGGCTATCAGGTCTCAACTTCAAGAGATGTCGGCCCCTGTATTCTTACCATGCGCATGGCATTTGATAAATTTAAGGAATTCCCTGACAGAACCCTGAAATTCATTGCTGACGGATACAGCGCGTATCCGCTTGCCGCCCAGCAGTTCAAGATTGAAAAAGGCTGGGACGTATTCATCACGCAGGTGATCGGCCTTACCAATGACGACGAAGTATCCAAAAAATTCCGGCCATTCAAACAGGTGATCGAACGCTTGAACCGTACATTCAGGGAATCTTATCGTGTCACCTGCGGTTACGGTACGGATGGCGGTGCAATACACAGCGTTTCTCTCTGGGTCGCTTACTATAACTTCCTGCGTCCTCATGAGAAATCCGGCGGCAGGGAACCGCTGAATAAAGTGGAACTGCTGGAAGGCGCTGGGAATATGCCCGGCAAATGGCAACTCCTGATCTATCTGGGCCAACAGGAACTCTTAAAGCAGCAACAGGGCTAAGCCCACATCTGTTCTTAGATTCCGAGCCAGAGGTAATTACCTAGCCATCCCGAAGGGACCTGCCCTTGATGGCACGCCAAAACAATGCTACAATGCTGTGAATCAGACGGAGAAACTGGTATCTGTTCTTGAGTTCTTCGCCGTCGGTAAGACGTTCAGAGCATTGTTTTGGTGTGCCGTCAAGGGTGGCGGACACTGCCAAAATCTATCGTATCTACAATTATCAAAGTTCTAATGGAGCCTATTTTTTTGACTCCAGTTTTTCATAGGCTACTTTACACTACCCACGGTTCTGCATCGCCAAAAGAAAACTGGATGCGCTGAAAGAGGTTTTATAGATGGTGGATTCCTTTAACCCCCGCTTTTTTCCAGAATCCCTGTAAATGTCTATCAGTTCACGAAAGACAGGGTTGAGCTGCCAGTAAGAACCACGTCCCGCAGATGTTTCTGCATATGCGTTTTGGGTTGCCGGTTCCTGAGCCAGGCCAGCATCGGTATTGTTTGTTTTTTCTAATTTCATGTGTTGATCACCTCCTGAATCCTATGGTAACGGATTCAGAAGGAATCAAAAATAAAATCCAAACTTTTTTGCAGTAAAAAGCCGGATTTGTAATCTTTTTTGCAAAAAGTTTGGATTTCTCCTAAGTTTGGATTTCAGGAAGAATGAATAACATAAGGGCGTGTGCGAGGGGGATTGTGAATAACGAAATAATCTTCGTATAAGTGCTAAAAGTGGCAAGGTATAAAAACTTTGCCACTTTTAGGTTTGTTATCTTAGATTATCATCAATGAAAGGTTCTTGAATTTATAGTACCAAAATGATAATATTATCAAATAGACCGAATTATTGGAGGGATACGCATGGATAAAAAAATTATGGATGTATTGACGAACCCGATTAAATGCAAACTATTTCTGGAAATACAGAATTGTGGGGAAACTACCGCTAAACATTTATCCGAGACCTTTTCGGATATTCCGCCCGCAACGCTTTATCGCTATTTAAAGAGGATGACAAATGACAAAGTATTAAAAATTGTAAATCAAACGCAAGTCAGAGGTGCTTTAGAAAGGACTTATGCGATAGATATTGATATGACAAAAGATTTTAAAGAAATTTTAGACAGCAACTCTGGTGAAGCCTATATGCAGTCGTTTATGCAATATATCATTGGCTTTGCGGAGTTATTCCAAGATTATTGTAAACGGGATGATATAGACATTGTAAAGGATAAATCTGGTTTTTCCTTATCCCCTCTTTATCTAACAGATGGGGAACTTGAGATGTTAATTAGAAATATTCGAGATGCAATAAAGCCTTATGGAAACAACGCACCGGCAGCGGGTAGAAAGCTGCATTCTATTGGCGTTATTATTTCTCCGCCTAAAATGGATTAAAAATTTCCCGCCTGTCCTCAGTGATGGACGGGATTTTTCTTGACTTTTTAATATCAGTATGATATTATTATCACTATGATACCAAAAAGGAGGCAAGACCTATGAAGAAAAAATGCATCATCATTACATTTGTAACTTTTGTTGTATTAGCAGCACTAACTTTTTTATTGCCGCAGGAAATCCCATTACACTTTGGAGTGTCTGGTTCTGGTTCGGTTGTAAATAAATATTTTATTCTATTATTTACCCCTGTACCCGCAATCCTTTACTGGGCAATTGTGAAAAAGTACAAAAACTAAAATTCAAAGGAGGCTAATAAAATGGACGCCGTATTAGAAATTAGGAATTATTCTAAAGTTTATTCTGGAAATAAAAAGGCTGTTGACAGTCTGAATTTGAGTGTGAAAGCAGGAGAAATCCATGCTTTTATTGGTCACAATGGTGCGGGGAAAACAACAACAATCCGTGCGGTTGTCGGGATAATGGACTTTGACGAAGGGGAAATCCTCATAAACGGTCATTCTGTAAAGGACGAGCCTGTAAAATGCAAATCTATTACAGCTTATATTCCAGACAATCCCGACTTATATGACTATGTGACAGGCATCCAATATTTAAACTATATGTGTGATATGTTTTCTGTTCCTGCCGAAGAAAGAGTTTCAAGAATACAAAAATATGCGGATGTTCTCAATTTAACGGACAGTCTTGGGGATTTAATCAGTTCCTATTCGCATGGTATGAAACAGAAGCTTGCATTAATAGGCGCATTTGTACATTCTCCCAAGCTTTTAGTGTTGGATGAGCCGTTTGTAGGTCTTGACCCTGAAGCATCTTTTCATTTAAAGAAGATTATGCGTGAACTTTGTGAAGCTGGAACAGCCATTTTTTTCTCTACTCACGTACTTGAAGTTGCCGAAAAATTGTGTGACAAGGTTACTATCATCAATGACGGTAAATTGATAGAAAGTGGAACAATGGAAGAAATCAAAGGAAGTCATAGTCTTGAAGATGTATTCATGGAGGTAGTTGAAAATGAAAGGCAAGTATAAGTATCTTTTGAGGATGCAGTTATATAATCTTTTTGGAATTAACCGATTGACTCATTCTCGTGATAAACAGGAAAAACAACGTTCTGCGATTGTTGGTGCTTTAGGACTTACCACCATTGCTATTCTTGTAGTCTATACGGTGAAATTCAGCAACAGCATGGCAGAAGCGGGACTCAGCAAAGCATTGCCAACGCTCATGGTAGTGGTCTGCTCCTTAGCAACTTTGACCCTTACATTCGTTAAAAGTACAGGGGTTCTTATTGGATTAAAAGATTATGATATGGTTATGTCCATGCCTGTAAGAACGATTTCTATCGTAACAAGCCGTATAACGATGCTGTATCTCATCAATCTGATAATTGGCTTTATAGCCATGCTGCCGTCAAGCATTATCTATGTCCTATACGAACATCCGCCGATTTTTAGTTACCTGTTTTTAGTGGGTGCGTTATTTTTGACACCGATTATTCCTATGATTATTTCTCTATCATTAGGTGTTCTAATTGTTGCCGTTTCATCACATTCAAGACACAAAAATGTTTTTTCATTGGTTTTGAGTACGGCTGCCGTACTGATGATTGTATTTGCTTCCGCAAAAACACAATCAATGGATGAGGCGCAGATAACTAATTTAGGCGTTGCAATGGCAGAAGCGGTAAACAAATTTTATCCGCCTGCTATTCTTTTTACAAATGCCTTATTACATAATGATTGGGCAAGCTTTGTTATCTTTGCCGCTGTTTCCCTGTTGCTGGGCATTGCTTTCATAACGATTGTTTCTCATTACTATAAAAGACTGAATACAGCGGTATTCTCACATTATGCAAAAAAAGATTATAAAATGGGAACATTAAAATCTTCATCTCCGTTTATGGCATTGTATAAAAAGGAGCTTCGCCGATTAAGTTCATGTACGATTTATGCCTTGAATTCATGTATTGGAATTGTCCTGCTTTTCATTGTAGCACTTGGTGCAGCATTTTTTATGCCGCCTGCTTTACGACAGCAAATAGAAACGATGGGAATCATGAGCATCATTCAAAATATTATGCCGATTGCGCTTGCCATTTTTGTGACTATGACTTCTACCACGGCAGCATCCTTGTCTTTAGAGGGAAAAAACCGATGGATTATGTGTTCCGCTCCAACGCAGGCAAGGACAGTGTACAATTCTAAAATTGCGGTAAATTTAACAGTGATACTTCCTGTTTTATATGTTAGTGCAATTTTTATCAGAATTGCGATTCCGTGTTCCTTGATGCAGACTGTACTGTTGTTTATTATCCCTACGGTATATGCTTTTTTCATTTCAGTTCTTGGTGTTTATCTGAATATCAAGTTTCCTAAGTATGATTGGACGAGTGAGTATTATGCGGTAAAAGGTGGGGCAATTTCAGTTTTAGCTACAGTTGGAGGTGGAATGGCAAGCAGCTTAACGCCATTGTATCTTTGTATAATCTTTCCGCATTACCAAATGATGATAATGTTTGGCATTACTTGTCTAATACTGCTGGCAACTTTGGCAATCTATCTTAATGTTTGCCGAACACAATTATATGTATGAAGTTGTGAAAAACATAGCTTTTTAGACTTGAAATTTAAGGCTTTGACAGATAAGAACAGATGAAAATTTTTATTTGAAAAATGGGAGCAGACTGCGGGTGAGATTGCAAAGTAACTACCCGTTTCTGCTCCTTCTGTATCGTATCATTTGTCAACCCTTGAAAAAAGTCGATTGGTTTCTTCTTGTTAATTGAACAGTTACGTTTTTTATCAAATCAATTTTTTTGAAATTGATGAAGTTATTTCATAGTTAAAAATAATTTATAGTACCGAAGAAAGGAGCCACTATGGAACAGGGTATTGAATTACATATTTCGGAAGTGTTAAAAGAAGAGCGGACGAAAAAAGGAAACTCACAAGAGAAACTTGCAGAGTATTGTGGCGTCTCAAAGTCAGCAGTATCTAAATGGGAACAAGGAATATCCCGTCCTAGCATTTATCAGTTCCCTCAAATAGCTGATTTTTATAATATAACAATTCAAAGACTATTAACAGGGAAAGAAAAAGATGAATAAAAGATACAAGTATCAGGAAGTTGCAGAACGAATTAAAATGGATATTTTTGTAAATTATCAAGCACCAAGTAAACCGATACCGAGTATAAGGGAATATGCGGAAGTTAATCAAGTAAATCCCCATACAGTAGCTTGTGCTTTAAGGTTGTTGATGGAAAAGGGTATTATTTATACCAATGAAAGAAAAGGTTATTATGTTGCTGTTGATATTAAAGATGTAAAGAAAAAATTAGTGGATGAAGCTAAGAAAGAGTTGCTATGTAAATTGTCCCAATTGGGATATAAAAAAGAAGAAATCGCTATGCTCATTAGGCATTTTCTAGAGGATTATTAGAACATAAAGAAATCATTATTGGAATTTGAAATAGGCAATACAAGCCCGCCATATAAAAAACGGTGTTTTGGTGGGCTGATTTGCTATGCCCGAAAAGACTTAACAGACACTCTCCAGACCTGTTTTAAGTTTGGAGGGATTTTTTTATGTCCTTTTTTCGGGCAGTAAGCTATCTGCTCATGCAACGCAGATTTGACTTATACATAGCATATTGGGGATTGGCAGGAAACCCGTTAAAAAAGTCCCTGCTTATGCAACGCTACTTCTCACCATGAAACCAGAAGTAGAATCTCCGCTTAACAGAATATATTTCTTATAACCGTAGAGGTCACAGTACCTTTGCGGTTTTTCTTTTGTCGTTTTTTATCGGAATGTGCCGCAGGGCTGTTTCTGCTGTTGGATGCCGTTCGCCGCCTTTCCAATCTGGATTATTACATTTCAAAAATTCAGATTGGAGGAAAAAAGAATGGCATACAACAACGGACGTGAGAACAGGAAATGGCTTATCTGGAAAGAAGCCGAGGAAAAAATATTGCGGGAGCATGGAGTTGATGAAAACACCATTGAACAAATCCGCACAGACGACAGGGCAGACTTCAATTCCAACAGGCGGTTTTACCATTGGACAAGCGACTTCGGCGAATACCTTGAGGGAATGGCAGACAGGGAGCGGGATACCGAAGTAAAGTCGGTTGCCGATTTACTGGATGAGATTGAGGACGAGACTCTGTATCGGGCATTGCTTACGGTGGACATGCGTACCCTGCAAATTATCCTGCTGAAAATGCAGGGCTATTCCACAAAGGAAATTGCCCCGCTTGTTGGATTGACAACGGGAGCTATCTATGCAAGGCTAGACCATCTGCGGAAAAAGCTGCGGAAGATTTTATAATCATCTAAGATAGACGGTTTTTCGGCAGGCTATTGGGTGGGGATAAAATTTCCCCACCCAATTTAAAATTAAATGAATAAAATTCCCGTCCACAGGGAATACTAAAAAGTTTGCTCAAAATCTTGACATGGATACAGCCGCTATGGTATTTTGAAACATTCGTAAAGGAATTGGAAGATTGAAAATTAAATAGCACATAGATGGAAGAATGAGATGTCAGCCAACGGACAAGGCTGACCGCCGCCGAATTTATGCTACCCTTTTCATCTTTTTCTTCCCTTCGATCATTCTATCATATCCTCATTCGGCAGACATACGGCGTTTTTGATGTGTCCGGAATCATATTCCTCCTGAGTACGGACATCCAGAATGATCACATCCTTTTTTGTTTCTATTCTCTCTTTTGCTTCCTGTGGGCTAATCTGTTCATAGGTCATCGCTGCATCCTCCTGCTTCTGATCCTTATGAGCTTCCGTCAGGTCTAAAATGGCATCCACCGTCTGCTTCTGTTGTTCCTTTCGGCTGATCCCCGCGGTATGGTCGCCCTTTTGTTCTCCGTAGTTTCCAAACTGTGCATGATTTCCGCCTTCTATGCAGATTTCCGTATAGTCTGCAGGCATTTTACCTTTCCCTTCCTCCACCTTCTCCATGTTCAGAACGCCGTCTTCACTGCCATAGATTGACAGCACAGAAAAGGAATCCGATTTTAAGCTCTTCGTTGGATACGCTGCCAGAAGCACCAGACCATCAAGACTCTCCATATGCCCGGAAGCATAGGAAGCTGCCATCGCCCCTCCTAAAGAATGCCCGGACAGATACCATTGGTCATACTCATAAGAATCCATAATCTTTTTCGCTTTATTCTGCCCGAAAAATGCAAGATTACACGGCATTTTTATAAGGAAACAGTCAATCCCACGTTCAGCCAGATCACTCAAAAGAGGTAGATATGCCGTATACTCCACTTTCGCACCTGGATAGAAGATCATTGCCGCGTTATCTCCCGGTCCATCTAGATATAGACCATCAGACATTTCCGTTACCGAAACGCCCCTCTTCTCCTGCAAATATATCTGTACATTCTCATCTCCATGATAGTAGTCATTTACATACCATATAACAGTAATAAAAAATATCATTCCCACCAACAATAGAAAAACTATTTTCTTCTTATTCCAAATCTTTTTCATCCCCTGATATCCTTTATGTTCATTTCAAATAAGCAAGCAACAAAGCATCAAAATTCACACGTTTCTGAATATATTCCTTTGCAGGCACAGACCGTGCCAGTGCCAGGCGCTGCCGTTCGGAAACCAGGTAATGATTGCCAACAAAAGTCGTGACCGGTTTGACATCATATCCACCCTTCTGCTCATCGTTCTCTTATCCCTTTCCGACATTTCCCTGACCTGCGAATACAGCCAATACCCCCAGCATAATACTGAGTACGGTATATATGACTGCCAGATATATCTTTCCATATTATATCAGGTCTTCCGGCTCCAATGCAAAAGAAGACCAGTCCCTTACTTCTTTATCCATAACAGATTCCTCTTTATCTTTTTTAATATCCCCACTGCAGAAGTTCCCATCCACTATCTGAAGTCCTTGCCAAAATCCACTGCCAGTCTTCATATTCAAAATCCGGATTCCATGCACCGCCTCCTTCTCTGGGAGAGTGAAAACTTGATTTAAAAACAATTCATCCTCTTTCTGCCCGATACCTTCTTTGGTTTTATCATCCTTTCAAGCCTCTTGCCTGTCCATGTCTTCCACAACAATATCATAAATTTCTCCCAAGGAAGCACAATATTCCAACACCTCCCAGGGTTCATTTGTATGGAAATGGATTTTTATTATTTCTTTTGCCAATCAGGACAAAGCCAAACAGAGATTTCGCCGGCTTATTTCATGTTCAACAGAAATTCCTCAGGACTATATACTGTTAGAGCTGCCTTTTTATAGTCGCTAAGGTTTCTTGTAACAATACAGTCCATTTCCTCACGGATTGCAGATTCTGTCATAACTGCGTCCTCAAAATCCAAAAGATTGGACGATATTGCCTTACGGCAGTCCATTCCAGCCGTATCCAATAATCCAAACAGGCAAAACAGCTTGTTTAGAATTTGTCTGGTTTCTTTACCGCTATGTGTGCATCTATGTGCGAGATAGTAAATATCAGTAACAGATTTAGCAGTCAGGAATCCTTCAAACTGCTTATTTGCCGCTCCCAGAAATATCTCCTGAGCCTCCTTAAAGAAAGGCTCCCGGCTCTGCAGTGCATCAATCACAATACAGGTATCTATCAGTGCTCTCATATTTTATTTCGCCTTTCTTCCTGGGCTTCTTCAAGTGTCATTTCAGCAGGTACGCTGCCAAATAATGACTGTGCCATGCTGACCCGGTCCTGAAATGGATTCGTCAGTTTTGCAACTACTTTCCCGTTCTTTGTAATAAAAACATCTTCTTTTTCTGCAAGAAGCAGATACTTGCCAAGATTAAGCTTTAATTCTGTAGCCGTAATAGACATTGTGAATCCCTCCTTCATTTGATGTTACTTTTATTATATCCTATTCGAACGATTCTAACAATAAAATCGTTCGAAATTATCATATTTTATTCTTTGGTTAATTCAAAAATCTATATATAGATTTTTTCCATTAACTATAACTATATCTTTTGTTGTTATAATCATGTATTTAAGTTTTTGTGTTATCCCACATCGGGAGCCTGGACCATTCCTCCAGAACACACGCGAGTTTAAGTTTGGAAATCAGAGTCATTAGGATAGCCGCACCCTGCGGTCACTTAATGACTCACCTTGCCACCTCACAAAGAAGCCAGAACGCACAGAATAACCCGGAAAATCCGTATGAATCCGTTTTTTTATCAGTGTTATCTGAACAAGCATCTGGCAGAACGGCTTCTGAAGGCGGGAGTCAAGAAAGGGACCTGCCTGTATATCTATGGGGAACTTGAACTTCATCCCTTTGTTTACAGTCAGGGACAGAGAGCAGACCAGGCCGGTTCCGTCGCCAAGATCAATGTACGGGACTGGCAGTTCTTAGAGGCAATGGTTCCGTAATCAAGGAGGATTAAACGTGAATTTTATCACTTTAATTTTTCCCATTCTTCACTGCGTTTTTTTGACAAAAAATAGTTTGTCTGATTTTGCGGATATAAAAATAACACGACGGTACCTCCTGATACCGCCGCATTATTAGTCATGGTTTCTAAAAGTCCTCCGCTGTCCGTTTTGAAGAAACGGCGGCTTATGAGTGTTACCAAAAAGAAAGATCCGGTAACCGCATTTTTAACCTTGTTTTGCTTTGGCATATGGGGCATATTATCCATTCGGTATTCATGTTAAATCCCCCAATCCCTGCTAATCATTTGCAGTTTTACCATATGCGGGTAAATCCTGCCTGTGTTCATCAGTTTTTCCGGCGTTCCCTGTTCCGCAACAGAACCGTCTGAAAGCACAACCACTTTATCCGCGCCGCTTACGGTACGCATACGGTGGGCGATAACAAGTACGGTCTTATCCTTTATCAGCCTTGATAAAGCAGCCTGTATCAATGTTTCGTTTTCCACATCAAGGCTTGCCGTTGCTTCATCCAGTAAGATGATAGGGGAATTTTTAAGGAAAGCGCGGGCGATTGAAATTCTCTGCCTTTCCCCGCCGGACAGTTCGCAGCCATTTTCACCAATCATACTGTGATACCCGTCCGGGAGCTTTGCCGCAAATTCTTCACAATTTGCCAGCCTTGCCGCTGCAATCACTTCTTCGTCGGTTGCGTCCTTTTTGCCTATTCTGATATTCTCCATGATTGTGTTATTAAACAGCGTCACATCTTGAAATACGATAGAATACAGCGACAACAAAGTTTCCGGCTCTATCTTCGATATATCCATGCCGCCGACAGTGATTTTCCCCTTGCTTATATCCCAAAACCTCGCTGCAAGGCGTGACACCGTAGTTTTGCCGCCGCCGGACGGTCCGACTAAGGCGGTGACTTCTCCCTGTTTCGCCGTAAAAGACACGTCTTTCAATACGGTTTCCCCGGTATTATAAGCAAATCCCACATGGTCGAATACAATGTCATATCCTTTATTTGTCAGCCTGTCTGTTCCTGTCTGGATAGGCTGGTCAAGGATTTCATTCATACGGTTTATGTTCGTTTTGGTGGAGATTACCGCCGCAAGATTTTGCAATGCGCCCTCAAGCGGTGCATACAGCCTTGAAGCCACAAGCAAAAACATAAAGAACAGCGGAATATCGATCTCCCCACGAATGAGCAGCGCAGAACCTACAAGCGCAACCGTAGCAATCCCAAACTTTAATATCAACGTTGAAGAAACAACAAAAAGTGCTGTCCCAAGTTCTGTTATAATGTGCCGCTTTTCCACATAGTCAATTTTTTTGCCAAGCCCTTTCAGATAGCTTTCTTCCGCATTGTTCGCCTTTAAGTCCTGTAAACTTTCGATACACTCCTGTACGCCGCTTTCAAGCGCGACATTTGCCGCTACGGATTTGCGGTTGAAGTATTCCTGTATGCGGGCTGAAAAGAATGTGATTGTAAATGCAATCGGCAAAACCCAAACCGCCGCAAGAGCCATTCGCCAGTCGTAAGCGAAAAGGCAAACTGCAATCAGCGTTGTAGAAATAAGGGAGCCTGCCAATGCGGGTACATAATGGGAAAATGCCTGTTCAAGAGTGGCGCAGTCGCCCATAATCGAATTTGTCAAATCAGCAAGGTCTTTCTTGCCAAAAAAGGACAATGGGATTTTACGGAGCTGTTCTGCTAAGGATATACGCCTTACACCGCTTTCCACATAAGTCGCTAAGTAAGTGGCGTTATACTGAAACCATGTCACAATAAAAATAAAGCATAAGCAAACCAGAGCACCAACCGCGTAGAAGAGGGCGCGACTTCCATTTATGCCCCCGTTCATGGTATCAATGACAAAGTAATAGAGCAGTCCGACGGGAAGCATAAAGGATATATCCTGTGCGACACAAGCAATACAACCCTTTATCAAATCGACAGCCCCCTGTCTTGATAATGCAAAACGTCTTTGCAATGTCTTAATCATGCGTTTACCTCCAATCCCTTACTTTCATTCAAAATCTTCCATTCTGCCGCTTCGGAATAATTCTTCCACATTTTTGTAAATATGCCGTTTCGCTCTATCAGTCCGCTATGTGTGCCGCTTTCGACAATTTCACCGTCTTGCAGTACATAAATGCAATCCGCGTCTGTGATTGACGACAGCCTGTGTGCAATCATAATGACGGTCTTGCCCTTTGAAAGAGCAGATAAAGCCTGCTGTACGCGCACCTCATTGTCGGGGTCGGCAAACGCGGTCGCTTCATCAAGAATTAGGATAGGCGCATTTTTCAAAATTGCACGGGCAATGGCTATTCTTTGCTGTTCGCCGCCGGACAGGTACACGCCTTTTGTACCGACAACTGTATCTATGCCATTTGGTAATTTTTCGATAATATCAAGGCATTGTGCTGCTTCCAGAGCATGGGCGATTTCTTCGCGTGTAGCGTTAGGTTTTGCCATACGCACATTTTCCAATATGGACGTTTTGATAAGGCGGCTGTTCTGAAATACAAAAGATACCTTATTCATCAATGTTTCTTTCGGAATGTCGCGTATGTCGGTATTGCCTATCAGTACGCGCCCTTTTTGCGGGTCAAAAAACCTTGTAACGATATTTGCAAGCGTTGTCTTACCGCCGCCGGATGCTCCGACCAATGCGACTGTCTGCCCCGGCTTTATAGAAAGAGATACATCATTGAGCGCATTTTTTTCTCCGTCACGGCCCAGGCCGACTTCCACCCCAGGGTGCTTTCCCGCCCTGACGGGCTCCCCTTGTCTGTCTCCTTCGGAGTCATTCACCTTGTAGCTGTAACTAACGTGTTCTAATATAATCCCATTATCTTTAGGGATATTATTCACTTTGCTTGTCGACAACGACTTTTCGTTCAGCACTTCATCAATCCTGTTAATTGCGTCCCCTACAATCATTGCGTCCTCACTCATAAACATAATCTTTGTGAGCGTCGTACCGATAACAGGCGTAATCACAATATAGAAGATAAGATTTAACAGAAGTTCATTTGTTACGCCGCCCCTTGTAAAGAGAATACCCCCGGCAATCAGAAACGCGAATACGCCGTTAATTGCCGTTGTATAGAACATCATAGGCAGACGCAGCCCTTTTGTGTATGCAATTACCCATGTTTCGTAATTGTCTATCGCGTCTTTGAAGCGTTTGAAAGAAAAAATTGTCTGCCCGAAAGTCTTTACTACGGGTACGCCCCGCACATATTCAACAGCTTCATTTGACATATCAGCAAGCGCGTTTTGATATTGCTCCATTCGCTTTTCCATGTCTTTCCCTGTCATTTTCATCATAATCAGAAAACCAAGCACAACGGGAACAAGGCTTAAAAGCCCTAACCGCCAGTCAAAGGCAAGCAACAGGAAAAGCAGCCCTATGGGGGTGGCAACCGCCCCTGCTTTGTCGGGGAGCCTGTGTGCAAGATATGTTTCCGTAGCGGTACTGGAAGTATTTACGATTCTCCGCAGTTTTCCGCTTCCATACTTTTCTGTCACACCAAGCGGCAATGCTGCAATATGGCGCATAAGCTCTTTTCGGATATTTGCGGCAACCCGGAACGCGCTCATGTGCGAACACATCAAAGCGGCTATATAGACAACAATAGAGATAACCGCAAACAATACCGCAGACCAACCGTAGCCTGTAACATTCCCCGCTTCCACGAAGTCCGGGGAAACTTCCAGTATGTCGTGAATGATACGCCATATATACCAAAAAGGCACAAGGGCTAACAGCGCACTCATTACGGACAGTACCCAAGAAAGATAGGTCAATATCCTATGCCCTCCGGCATAGCCCATCAGTCTTGATAGATTAGACTGTTTTTTCATTGTAAAAAACCTCCTTGAAAATTTTTTATGATATGAGGACTAAATAACTGCCCTCGAATATCCTTATTTGATTAGTGGTGTCTTTATAGGGTTAGCTAAAACTAACCCTATGCGTCAAATATAATGGAAAGTGTAAACTTTCCATTATCAAATCTTATTGGACATTTATTTGTAATCGAGCCTGCTCGATTTATTATTGCCCCATAATTTTCATCCACCCGGCGGTATAGAAAGCTCTCATTTCTTTCAAATAGTGCTTTGCTTCTTCAAGCGGCATTTCATGTATAATCAGCTCAAAAAAAGTATTAAACATTCCTGTAATCAAGATATGCTCCAACCGTTCATCAATAGGTGGCGCAGGTCTGCCTAACTTTTCAAGAACTGCTAAATAATCATGTGTTCCCTTTGTTTCGATTTCCACCATTTCATCAATCAATTTTGAAAAACGTGTTCCCTCCGAACAGCAAAGTATGAGCTTAAATTCATTCAAGTGTTCATAGGCGTACATAAGCATTTCATACATATACACGCCGGAAGTAGAGGTAAGATTGTCGGGCTGTTCCTCTGGGGGAATTTCTGCAAATTCTTTTTGAGCCTTGCAAAATCGTTCCAATAAAAAGTTGTAATGTTCGCCTACCAGTGCTTCAAACAAGTCCTCTTTGCTATCGTAGTAGCCATAGAACGCACCCGTTGTCACGCCCGCCGTTTTGACAATGTTCCGCAAGGAAGCAGATTTATAGCCTTTTTCAAGAAATTCCTGCATGGCGGCTGAATGGATTAAATGTAGTGTTGTCTGCTCTGCTTCGCTCATTTTCTCACCCCCCCCGTATATAACGGTGTTATATATCACTGTTATATAGTACTGCAAATTAGAGAATTTGTCAATGGCTCAAAAAAATTTTTGCTGATTTATTCTGTGGCATTGGCGTTTTTTATGCCATTATGTCCATGGTTGAAGCAGGACTTGGTATCAGTATTCTTCCAATGAATTTTTAATTTGACAATCTTTGAATCATTTTAAGTATCCGCCCCGCGCTGCACCGTATCATTTCTTCCGATAGTTTTCCTTGTTCATAAGCCTCACGGATATTTGCAGCATCTTTCGGATTTCCGGGCATAATGATATCATTTCCAGCAGCAACGCATTGCCATGGCACGCTTCCATCTTCTGGCACTGTTGTATTCCAATCAGACATGATTACGCCTTCAAATCCCCATTCTTCACGTGCAATTATCGTACAAAGCTCTCTACTATTAGCCGCATGAACGCCATTGATCAAATTATAAGAAGACATCATAGCAATCGGCTTACTTTTCTTTATTGCAATTTCAAATCCACGCAGATAAATCTCTCTGAGAGCCCGCTCAGAAACACAAACATCCACCCCCATTCTATTATCCTCCTGATTATTGCAGACAAAATGTTTGATTGTTACGCCACATCCTCTGTGACTCTGTACCCCATCCGTCACAGATGCCGCCATAACCCCTGACAGAAAAGGATCTTCCGAATAATATTCAAAATTACGTCCGCATAATGGATTCCTGTGAATGTTCATACCGGGCGCTAACCACAGATCAACATGGAATTCTTCCATCTCTACGGCAACAGCCTCTCCAAATTCCCGCATCAAACCTGTGTCCCATGACTGCGCCAATGCTGTTCCTACCGGAAATGCAGTACAATATTGATAATAAGTATCTGCATTTTCATGATGTTTTGTTTCTTCCAAAAAACCATTCTCTAAAGATCCTAAAACACCGGCGCCATATACGGAATTCGTATCACAATCTACTTCATAGCTCTGCCTTAAACGAAGCCCTGCCGGACCATCCGCCATAATCAAAGAACGTATGCCATACTTTTCCTCCAGTGTTTCTGTTGTTTCTCCGGCAGAACCAGGCACTCGAATTCCGGCCGATCCAAGAGTGCTGGTGCCCTGAGTAATATTTCCATACAAGAGTGGTATCAGTTCTGTAACAGGCTGTTCTTTTGCAAAAGTTATCTGATATGTATTCTTCTTTTCTTCCTGCGGTATAAATGAAGAAATCGGAATCTTTTGTTCCTCTGTCTTCTTAAGCCATTCCCCAGCTCTATTCTTGGCAAATTTAGCTATGCCAAGTTCTTCAACAGATTCTTTTGGGGAACAAACGCCCTTTGTATGTTCCAATATCGTCTGCTGATGAACAGTAAACAATTCTGCAAGCTGCAACGACGCGGAATGCTTCCCAATCCATATACCATATGTTCCGGCTTCCACGAACCATGCATGCAGCTGTTCCGAAAAACTGGCAAGATTTGACTGGTCAATAGATATCACAAGTTTTTGTTTTTCCTGCGGCTTTAAAGTGTTTGTCTTTGCAAACCCAACTAACCTTTGATATTCTTTTGCACAAATTGTCTGCGGTAATGTCACATATACTTGTACGACTTCTCGTCCGGAATATGATTTTCCAGTATTTGTCACAGAAACCATGATATCCATGCCTCTAGCCGTTCTCTGAAGCCCTTCATATCTTATAGAAAAATCCGTATAGGACAGGCCATAACCAAATGGAAACAATGGCTGTATACCGAAGCTGTCAAAATACCGATATCCAACATAAATTCCTTCCCTGTATTTCTCCGTTTCTAAATTTCCATTCAAATAACCAAAACTGTCTGCCGACGGATAATCTTCATAATGCTTTGCCCAAGTGGCAGTCAATCTGCCTCCTGGAGCCGCGTGGCCAAACAAAACATCCGCAACTGCATGGCCTCCCTCTTGCCCGGGAAGAGAAATATTTAAAACCGCTTTAATATTTCCGGCTTCTTGTAAAACATCGGTTAGCTCTATCGGTGATCCGACATTTAAGAGTAGTATAATCGGTATATCCGTCTGATCCAGATATAAAATATCTTCCCGCTCTTTTTTACTTAAATAATAGTCTCCTTCTATCTTCCGGCGGTCTTTACCCTCTCCCGCAATACGGCTGATCACATATACTGCTGCTGAAGCGTCTCCTAAATCTTTTAACATAATTTTTCGTCCGTCCGGCATGGAAAATGGATTGGCTGAATAAGCGTCAAATGGATTTTCTACATGCCTGGCATCTTCTAAAACTCTTTCCTTCCATGCAGTTCTGGCCGCTCCGTAACGATTCTTATAATCTGCAATCCAGTCTTCGCTTGTAATCACTGCGCCTGCCGTCTTTAAACCTCTATATATTGATATATTCTCTCGGCTATTAACATCGCCTGAACCGATCCCTCCCTTAACCGTACAGACAGCGCCTCCGCCAAACAATGCAATAGACATTGGAACCTCAAGCGGAAGCAAATTTTCATTTTTTAATAAAACCATACCTTCGGCTGACGCTTTTCTTGCTAATCTTGCATGATCAAGCTCCCGTTTGGAAAGCTTTGTTTTCAGTGTACCGCTATGATTCATAATTTTTACTTTTATCCTCCTTTTTAATATAATAACTTCTCGGAA
>Ga0209694_1001801_pt1 | contig 20698 bp, 28 predicted proteins | sample GluameincwithD2O_FD_187499 | JGI IMG/M metagenome (GOLD analysis project Ga0209694, IMG submission 187499) | Mouse cecum microbial communities from Vienna, Austria - Glucosamine amended microcosms incubated with D2O (SPAdes) (version 2) | ecosystem: Host-associated > Mammals > Digestive system >... | reverse complement strand
AACTTGAACTTCAACTCCTCGAACGTGAACCCGCTCAACAATACGAACCGTGCGAACGGCTTAACGGTGCGCTGTGTCCGAGTATTTACCGCTGCTTGAAAGAGAATTGCATTTTATGAAAAAGAGTCAGTCCGAACTATTGGGCGATCTCTTCCGGGCCTATTTCGACACACGAAAGCACAAACGCAACACCAACAGTCAGTTGAAGTTCGAATTCAATTTCGAACACAATCTGGTCGAACTCTGCAATCAGATCGTCACCCGGACGTATCGACCCAATCCGGCCATCTGCTTCATCACGGAAGTGCCGGTCAAACGCGAAATCTTCGCCTCGCCCTTCGCCCACCGCATCGTCTGCCGGTTGTTGTACAATTACATCGCGCCGATGTTCGAGGCACGCATGATCTTCGACAGTTACTCCTGCCGCGAGGGCAAGGGCGTACTGGTTGGCATCGAGCGGTTGGAGCATCATCTGCGCAGTTGCACCCACAACTACACCCGCAAGGCGCACGTTCTCAAACTCGACCTGCGGGGTTACTTCATGAGCATCGACAAACGCATCCTGCACCGCATCCTGATGGAGAGTCTGGACAAGTACTGGCCCCGTCCTTCGGGCGACGGCCGTCGGTGGTGCGACCGTCTCGACCGCGAATTGATCGACTATCTGATCGAAGTCATTCTGTTCCGCAATCCCACCGAAGGATGTTACGTCTTGGGACGTGCCTCCGACTGGGACGGTCTGCCTGCGTCGAAGAGCCTGTTCAACACCCCCGAGAACGTCGGACTGGCCATCGGCGACATCACCTCGCAGTTGTTCAGCAACATCTTCATGGATCATTTCGACCAGTTCATCAAGCGCCAGTTGCATTGCCGGCATTACGGGCGTTACGTCGACGATTTTTATGTCATCCATCCCGACCGGCAGTATCTCGAAGCGTTGGTCGTGCGGTTGAAGGAGTTCTTGGAGGCGGAGTTGCATCTGACGATCCATCCCAAGAAGATCGTCCTGCAACCCTACAATTACGGCGTCGCATTCTTGGGAGCTTACGTCAAGCCGTTCCGGCGTTATGCCACGAAGTCTTCGGTCAAGCGTTTCCACGTCCGCATGAGCCAGTTGGAGGCCGAGTGCCGGCACGGAGCCGTCGCTTACAATCGATTGGTCGAGATTCGGGCCGTGCTGAATTCCTATTGCGGACACTTCGTGCACTTCAAGGCATTCCGGATGTTGAAAGCGCAGTTTTCGGATTCGCCCCTGCGCAAATACTTCGACTTCTCGGGCAACTTCCGCAAGGCTGTCATCAAACAGCATTTCCTGCCCCAGTGGAAGATGCCTTTCGAGGAGGACGAGGGCGGTTGAAGAGCCATCCTCGCTTCCTTCTGATAATCAGGTCCGCGGTGATACTTCGGGAACGGCGGTTTCGGGTATCGGATACGGACGGTATACGAATTCCGACCATGTACTGAGGTCGGCCCAACTGGCAATCGTGGCTTGTCGCTTGCCGTTGTGTGAGAACTCACCGTCCTTCAATCTGTCAGATTCTTTATGCCGATCCCCCAAAAAACAATACACCCCCCCTAATTATTGCCGCGGACCTCGTTTTTGAAGATAATAATCGACAAAAACAAACTTTTTTGATGAAAATCGTATATTTGTCCTATAAACCGTAAAATGTAGTCGAAAATTCAACATATCGAAAATTAAAGCGTTAGCTTTTATTCTTGCTTATTGAAAATCGCCAAATCAAAAAGCTGTCAAGAATAAGGTTGATGTTCACGTTGTATTCCGACGTGGGCTTTACTTATTTGGTAGCAAGGTGTTTGGCGATACCTCAATAAGCAAATAAGTTTCAGCCCACGTTTTTATTTTGCCCGAACAGAATGCCATATTTTGGCATTGTGACAGTCTAATTTAGCAATCCAAAACTACTGACATGAAGACTCGACCTTGATTCCATGCTGGAAAGGCCCTCAAATGCTTTGGTAGAGAGATGCTCCAAAAAGTATAAAAATGATGCTCGCTATTCGTATGCCGATGAAATTCAACGCAGACTGACCACGAAGTTTGCAGGAGATTATGAAAGCATCTTATTAGCGGTCGTATTTCTTAACCAAATTTACAGTACCAATTTGTATGATGTTTACCGAGTGGCAGATCATATTTATAAAAAGAAAGATATGATTTTGCCTGCTATCGAAACAGGCAAAATAGAAGCGGTCGAAATGATCGCAACCGGTCATGGAATCGGCAGAAAAGGATGCAAGGAGTCGGTATTTTATTCTTTTTCTACCAAATTCTGCAACTACTTGAATCCTAAGGCCTATCCGATCTTCGATAGCCATGTCGAAAAGATGTTGAAAGCCTATAACCGAAATTTCGGATTCCATACTGGAGCGCAAAACAATCTTCGCGACTACGCCATCTTCAAAGAATGGATACAATCACTCATGACGTTCTTCGATTTGAATTGTACACTTTGGGAATTGGATAAGTTCCTTTGGTCTTACGGGAAAAATTCACACAAGTAAACGACTGCGTGAAAGGAGTATATGTCCAAAATAGGTTGGCTCCACAGATATGTTCTGATTGTCGATCTGATCAGAGCGAATCGGTATATCAGCCTCGAAGATTTGCTTGTTCTGTTGCAGAAATCTTTGAAAGATGTGGATGGGGTTGCAATCTCGAAAAGGACAGTGCAGCGAGACTTGAAAGACATCGATACCAATATCATCACCATCAAATGCTCCAAAATCAACAAAGGGTATTTTATTCCGCCGGACGAAGTGTCGGAACTGGAACGAATGCTCAAGGTTTTCGATGTATTGAAATATAATAAATAAGAGACATGAAACATTTTTTACTCGTTATCGTCGTAACGGTCGGTTTATCTGTCAAGGCACAGGATAAAGCGATCGATTATTATTATCCGGAAGGGGTGACCCAATTTATTGACATAGGATCACTTCCCGATCTTACGAATATGAATCAACTTTGGAAGCATTCGAAAGAGGGGGGGGGTAATAGCAAACTTTGAGTTTGTTCACAATCATTGGGGTGGCAATTCCAATCTTTCGGAAGAAATGTTATTTTATGATAAACGGCATGGCCGGTATACGTCAATAGGAGATAAAAATAATTGGATCATAGAGATATCTGCCAATCGAATTAAAGAAAATGGAAAAATCGTATTGATTCTGCCTGATGTTGGAAAAGTAGAAAAGTGGAATAAATTGGAATTTGGACATTCTACGAATTACGAAGCGAGATTGGTTACAATTAATGTTTGCATAGGGGGACAATGGCAAGATATAAATGCAATTGCAGTAAAAAATTCGCTTTTTAGTATATATTATTGGGCAAAAGGATATGGGCTGTTGTGGCACGAACTAAATGGAAAAATTACCATGTATAATAGTATTCTGACACCTAACGATATATTCGAGAATAACCTCAGATTCAAGGAAGTACCCTATTATAATGTAGAACAGCGTCAACGCGAAGAACAAGCAAAGCGAGAAAGAGAAAAAAAGAGTTTCTAGGAGTGTCGAAACTATTCGAGATTAGGCGGAGTGATCGGCGGCATTTATTCGATTAAAAAATACGTTCATCTATATTTGGGTGCCGGATACGGCCGATGCGAAATCGCATATTCGAATGAAGAACGGACTTTGCATTATCAATCCACTCCCATACGAGGTATTGAAGCAGAAATCGGTATCATCGTAAAACCATGGAAACATATCGGTCTGTCAGTCGGATACGATGCTATCGCGAATCTCAATATGGACAGCAGAAACAGATTTTATGGAGATGTCAATTTCGGCATTCTGATTTTCTTATGATTTCAAGCTTATGAAAATAGTATATTTTTTTTATTCTGATAGGTATAATCTCGCTGCTCGGTGGTTGCGAATATCCTGAAAACTGTGTAGAGGATGCAACGGTGAAAATTGAAGTCACAAGTAATGCCCAAACCAAAAATATTCATGTAAAAGCTACTTATTCTTATATAAGCGGCGTATCGGAATGGGGATTCTGTTACATGTTGCATCACGGTTACGGAGTGGATATTCAAAGAAAAGGATGTACGATTTATGAACCCTTTGCTTGGGATTTTCAATTATCGAATAGTTTCAATGTACAATGGATAAAGGCTTATGTCGTTATCGATGGCATATTTGTATACAGCGATACGGTTGACATTGCCGATTTGGGGATATTGCTGAATTAAATACGGAAACTTTTCAATATGTAGCAGGGCAGCCCGAATCATGATTCGGGCTGCCGATTTGTTTCGAATTAATGAAATGTGCTATTCGATGCCGCGGACGTGCTTCTCCCAACGCCAAGCAGCGGCCAACGTCTCGTCGAGCGACCGCTCAGCCCGCCAACCCAGTACAGCGTTGGCGCGAGCAGGATCAGCCCAAATCGCGATGATGTCGCCGGCCCGCCGCGGAGCAATCTTGTAATTGATTTTTAAGCCGTTGACTTCTTCGAACTTGTGCACCAACTCCAAGACGGAGACGCCGCGACCGGTGCCGATATTGAATATCTCGTACCGCTCCTCGCTCTTATTTTCGACCATACGAGAGATGGCGGCGACGTGAGCTTTGGCCAAATCGACTACATCGATATAATCACGGATACACGACCCGTCGGGTGTCGGATAATCATCGCCGAAAACCGACAGACATTCGCGCAATCCGGCAGCCGTCTGGGTGATGTAGGGCACCAAATTCTGTGGCACCCCACGGGGAAGTTCGCCGATAAGCGCCGACGGATGGGCCCCGATCGGATTGAAATACCGCAGTGCGATGCTCTTCAATCCGTCGTATGCGGCGACCGAATCGCGGAGCATATCCTCGGAAATCTGTTTCGTGTTGCCGTAAGGCGACGTGGCCGGTTTGCGGGGCGTCTGTTCGGTGACGGGCTGTTTGTCGGGCTCTCCGTAGACCGTGCAGGACGAGGAAAAAACGATATTGCTGCGGCCGAATTCACGCATCAAGTCGATGATGTTCATCAACGATGTCAGATTATTGCGGTAGTAGAGCATCGGTTTCTGTACCGATTCACCGACGGCTTTCGATGCTGCGAAGTGGATCACCGAATCGAATTCGTGTTGCTCGAATACCTTGCGGAACGCCTCGCGGTCGCAGCAATCGACCTCGACGAACGGAACATCCACCCCTGTGATACGACGCACGCCCTCGACGGCGGCCATTTCGCTATTGGAAAAATTGTCGGCGATAACGACACCATAACCGGCATTGATAAGCTCCACGGAGGTGTGTGAACCGATGTAACCGGCACCTCCGCAGACTAAAACGGTTGATTTTTTCATATCGGATGCTATTAGAAAACAGAATTAAACTGATTCGAAAGATAGGAAATTTTTCCGAAAAAGCGGCCGGTTTGCGAATTCGGATGCAAAATGTTATTTTTGACGTCCGTTCGCGCGAGCGCGCCACACAATGAAATAACCCACCCCATGAAAATCATCTGCATCGGAAGAAACTACGCTGCGCATGCCGAGGAGTTGCACCGCTCGGTCGGCGGCCCCGAGGGAATCCCAGCGGAACCGCTTTGGTTTTTGAAACCCGATACGGCCCTGCTGCGCAACAACGATCCGTTTTATATCCCGACGTTCAGCCACGAAGTGCACTACGAATGCGAATTGATTGTACGTATCAATCGCGTCGGCAAGTGCATCGAGGAACGTTTCGCGCATCGCTACTACGACGAAGTGGGTCTCGGCATCGATTTCACGGCCCGCGACTTGCAACGCGATGCCATTGCGCAGGGACTGCCGTGGGAACGCTGCAAGGCATTCGATTATTCGGCTGTCGTTTCGCCCGTGTTCGTTCCGCTGCGAGAGCTGGGCGGCGATGTGCAGCAGTTGCACTTTGCGCTCGACATCAACGGTGAACGGCGACAGTCGGGCGATACGTCGCAGATGCTTTTTTCGGTTGATAGGCTGATTGCGACCGTTTCCCGTTACATGACTCTGCGCATGGGCGACCTGCTTTTTACCGGCACTCCGGCCGGTGTGGGGCCCGTGTGCTCCGGAGACAATCTGTGTGCCACGATAGAGGGTCGGAATTTGCTCGATTTCGATATCCGATAAACACGAAAAGAGCCACCCGAGATGACGCAGGAGGCTCTTTTTCGATTCGCGAAGCGGCTACCATTTCACCGGTTCCTGCAACAGGTCGCCATCGGTGGCATCCTCGGCCGTGAAGGTTCCGGCCCGATACTGGATGCAGAGCATCACGAGCGGTTCCGTGCCGTTGTTTCGCACAGAGCGACGCCCGGCAGGCGCGACCCGCACGACCGAACCCTCGCTGACGGGAAAGACTTGGCCGTCGACCTGAAATTCACCGCATCCGCTCAGAAAGAAATAGAGTTCTTCGTGCGTCTTGTGAGTGTGGAGAAATCCGGTCTCCGTCCCGGGTGCGAACGACTGGAACGAAAATTCGCTGCCGGTCGCTCCGACGATAGTTCCGCCGAACACCTTGCCGGGAATCTTCACGGCACCCAAGTCGAGCGTGTAATCGCTCAATTCGTTCAGTTTGCCTACGCCGGAAGCGCTGAAATTCGTGCCGGCAACCGATTTTTTCATCTGTTTCATAGCTTTGATTTTTAAGGTTTGCACGACAAAGATAGGTTGCAATAATTTAGCAGGCAAGTAGTTACGATTAAGTAAGTCAGTTACTTGCGTGTGACCTTCGTTGATTTGCAACGTATTGAAAATATACTTATTTTTGTAAAAAACTACGACGTAAAAAACTACGACCGGTCCGAATATGTTATTGAATGAGAAACTTCGTCCCTATCGGCTGTTGTTGGCCTCCCAGTCGCCGCGGCGGCGGGAATTGCTGACCGGAAGCGGTCTGCCCTATACGCTCGCACCGAAATATCCGTGCGAGGAACGTTATCCCGACACGCTGCCCGCCGAAGAGGTTCCCCTTTTCTTGTCGCGGCTCAAAAGCAAGGCCTATCCAGGGCCGCTCGCCGCAAACGATATTCTGCTGACGGCTGACACCGTAGTCGTTGCTGCCGGGCGGGTGCTCGGAAAACCCTGTGACCGTGAAGATGCCGTGCGGATGCTTCGTACGTTGTCGGGTTGCAGCCATACGGTCGTCACCGGCGTAACGTTCCGTTCGGAAACGCAAATACACACATTCGGAGCCCGCAGCGAAGTCCGGTTTCGCCGACTTACGGACGAAGAAATCGATTACTATATAGACACTTATCGTCCTTACGACAAGGCCGGTTCCTACGGCGTGCAGGAATGGATCGGCTATGTCGCCATCGAACATATCGACGGATCGTTCTACAACGTCATGGGGCTACCCATCCAGAAAGTATATACCGAACTCGAAAAATTCATCGACCGCTTATGAAACGTACGCTTTTCACTCTGTTGACTTTGTTGTTCGTCGGCACTGCCTCCGCCGATGAGGGCATGTGGCTGCCAAGCCTGATTTCAGACCGAATCGACGACATGCGCAGCAAGGGATTCCGGCTGACTGCTGAGGATATTTATTCCGTCAATCGGGCCTCGATGAAAGATGCCGTTGTGTTGTTCAATGGCGGTTGTACGGGTGAAATCGTTTCACCCGAAGGACTTCTGCTGACCAACCACCATTGCGGTTACGGAGCCATACAAGCCCATTCGAGTGTCGAACACGATTATCTGACCCACGGTTTCTGGGCTCGTTCACGGGCCGAGGAGTTGCCCAACAAAAAACTGTACGTCTGCATTTTGGTGCGAATGGAGGAGGTGACCGACCGCATCGCAGCGGGCGAAACACCGGAAGCATTGATACGGGTTGCCGAAGCCGAGGGCAAAGGCTACAAAGCCTCGGTCGAGCAGATGTACTACGGCAACCAGCAGTTTCTGTTCGTCTATGAGCAGTTCGACGACGTGCGGCTGGTCGGCGCTCCGCCATCGTCCATCGGCAAATTCGGCGGCGACACGGACAACTGGATTTGGCCTCGCCACACGGGAGACTTTTCGGCTTTCCGTATCTATGCCGGCAAGGACAACCGGCCGGCCGCCTATGCCCCTGACAATGTGCCCTATCGTCCGAAACGACATTTCGCACTCTCCACGAAAGGAGTTCGCGAGGGCGATTTCACGATGATTTACGGATTTCCAGGCAACACGCAGGAATACATTCTTTCCGATGCCGTGGATTATGTCGTCCGCCGTGCCGATCCCGATAAAATCGCCATCCGCACCGGTCGACTTGACATCATTTCTGCAGCACAGGCTTCCGACCCCGCGCTGCGCATCCACTATGCGGCCAAACACGCCAATATCGCCAATGCGTGGAAGAAATGGCAAGGCGAGCAGTTGGGGCTGACTCGTCGCCGGACCGCGGACTCCAAACGCGCATACGAACGTGAGTTTCAGACATGGGCTGAGCAACGTTCCGAATATGCCGGATTGTTGTCGGCGATGAAAACCGAATATGCCCGGATGTTGCCGCCTTATTACGCTTACGAAATCACACGCGAAACGCTCGGAACCTTGCCGACACAGTATTCCGACGAGGAGCGTTCAGCCGATTTGTTCGAGCGTTGCCGTCCGACCGAACAGGCGTTGTTCCGGTACGCCTTTGCAGAGTACGCGAAACGCTGTCCCGAACAATACCGTCTACCCGAATTTCTTGATGGCGTGGCTGCGGCCGGTTCGACCAAAGCCTATGCGGACAAGGTGTTCGAGGGGCTGTGGTCGAGTACCGACACGATGGCCGTGATACGATTGAACAAGGAGATGAAGCGTATGCTGGGCCATATTTCGTGGTTGCTGGGCACCACTTCGTTGCGCAATCCGACGAGCAAACGGTTGAATGAACTTTATACGCATTATATCAAAGGGCTGCGCGAATGGGATGCACAGCGGGCATTCTATCCCGATGCCAATCTGACTTTGCGTGTGGCTTACGGTACCGTTGCCGGTTACGAATATGCCGACGGCGAATATCACACGCCGCTGACGACGTTGGACGGCATCATCGCCAAGGACAATCCGGAGATTTACGACTACGATATTCCGCAGGTGCTGCGCGATTTGCATGCTTCGAAAGATTATGGGCGCTGGGGTGTCACGATCGACGGTCGACGTACCGTACCGGTCTGCTTGCTGGCGACGAATCATACGACGGGCGGCAATTCCGGTTCGCCGGTGTTGAACGGTCGCGGCGAGTTGATCGGCATCAACTTCGACCGGACATGGCGTTCGACGATGAGCGACATTGCGTTCGATCCGTCGATTTGCCGGAACATCGCCGTCGACATCCGTTATGTGCTGTTCGTCATCGAGCGAGTCGGCGGGGCCGGCTATCTGCTCGATGAAATGACCTTGCGATAGTGGGTGTTCGCCGCAAGGAGAAGAACGAACGACTTTGTCCATCCGACAATTTCGATGAAAAAATTTGGCGGATTGGGATAGATGTTTTATATTTGCACTCCCGAAAGAGGAGAGATTCATTCGGGAGTGTGAGGCCCAGGTGGTGAAATTGGTAGACACGCTACTTTGAGGGGGTAGTGAACAATTACGTTCGTGCAAGTTCGAGTCTTGTCCTGGGCACAGAAAAAGAAAATCGCAGCTAATTGTCAATCGGTTGCGATTTCTTATTTCTATTTTGCACCACATTTGCACCACTCGCCATTACCAGACAGGTATTTATAGTGCATTCATTGCCCTACCCCTCCGGCGCAAAGGTTCGGGTTTTGCCGCTTGAAACAGTCTTTGCAGCGCCGGATTTCAAGCAACACTTTATCTCCGTCGAGGACTATCACCCCGTCCCGTCGGTTTCCTTGATCTTGGCAGTCGCAAAAAGTCTTCATGCGCAGGCACCGGAATCCTGCGGCCTCGAATGCGTGCTTGAGTATCGAAGTCTCGCATCTCTTGTTTACATATACTACGTTCATAGATATTTCTATTTTTTGTTCAATGTTTCATCTGATGATATTAAATAATCAATAAGAATCAAGAGAATAAAAATGCTCACTACGAAAGTTACCACCGAGGAAAAAATCATCCATATTTTTATGTATGATCCTTCTGTATGGTGTGTTTGTAGGTAGAATATGGTATAAGCTACCGAAATAGAGCATCCAATCTCGAACATAGAAAGAATTAAAAGCAGGCAAGTATTCGCTATTTCTCTACCGATTTTTCTAAAATAGTCATCGACAGCTTTTCGGGTTTGTGCATCTATTCTCGAATCCGTATATTGTTTCAACCCCTCTATTAGCCGACGGGTAGTTGTTATATCATCCATCTTTTTTCGTTCAACGTTTAATTGGTTATTAGCTTTGCGAATCCGCCTTGAATCTCGTATCGGCGACCGCATCTCTCGCAGGTTGTTTCTACGCCATCCAGCTCATCGACACAGTCATCCAATTCGTAGACATCATCCGCAGAACAAAGGCATTCTTCGTCGTGAATTAAATTTCCGCAAATGCAGAAAAACTGATAATCCACATCATAATGTATATTCTTGGGCGTAGCTTCTACTTCAATCCCGTTTTTCTCCTGTTCTTGAAGCGCCATTTCCTTTCTCTGCAAGAGTACTATTTGCTCTACGTTGCCGATTTCCGGCTTTTCTTCAACGTTGCCGCGCATGAACTTGCCGTTGACAAGCCGAAGCGGCTCTTTCCTTTCGTCTCCCATAGCTATTTCTTATTTTCGGTTAGACAACGTTTCATCGATGAGCTTCCGAAGCTCCGCAAGGTCTGTTTCCGTGAATGTCTCGTCCGCCATATTTCGCCCGATTTGAAGCGAATAGGTCGTCTTTTCTCCGTCGATGCGGAAGTCCGTGTTTTTGAATACTGCAAGTTTCATAGTTCTATTAGTTTTAAGCGTTAGTTTTGTCTTGGGTAAGTACACGGCCGATAACTTCATGCAGTGCCGCAAGTTCTTCATAGTTCAGCGGGTCTCCCTCTGTGGTGTCGTCTTCTCCCCATCCGAGGTAATAGAGGACTTGGGGTTTTTGTCCCGCAGGTTCATGCAATTCTTCACGCCAAACTTGGATGTTGGAAAAGTTGGTTTTCATGATGTGTATGATTTGAGTTAATATGCCGTTACGAAGTTTTCGACCTTGAACGACCGCCAACCGTCGGCCTCAACGTCGAAGTAGCGCACCGTGCGGCCGTCGTCGAGACGCCCTGTACCTTTGACCAGTGCCGCCGTATCTTTGAGGGTGCCGACAGCTCGGCGCAGGGTACCGTCGGCCTTTTCGTAGGCAAACCGGACAACGCCCGCCCGCATCCGCTTCGTCAGTCGGTAGAGCTGCCACGACTTCGAGAGCGCCACGGCGAATGCCTTGCCCGTAGCTCGGGCGATCTGCCACGCCCGGCGCATGATCTTCGATAATTCTATTTTTTGCATGATTGTAGGTTGTTTTATTCGTAGATTTATTTTATCCGTCTGCCCTCTTTGAGTACATCGGGAAACCAGCAGACAGCTGCGATAATTGCGATAATAAATGCCATAGTCGTAAGTTATTTTAGTGGGCGGCGGGTTGAGGCCGCCCCGATTTATATTCGTGTTAGTTCAACATCTTTTTTAACCACTCGGACGCTTCGGTGTCCTCGTCGCCATCCTCGTTGTAGACAGCATCGACATTCGTCGTTTCCCGCTCTATCCACCAGCTCGGAGCAGTCCACCGGTCGCCGGCATCGTCGCCGATTTCGGCCTCGTAGGACACGACGGCGGTCATGCCGTTGCTCTCGATCTCGAAAGTCTCGCTTTCGCCGTTCAACTTCGTAATGTACGCTGCGGCCTGCTTGGCAAGGTTCAGCATTGTGGTGTGGGTTGCGGTGGTCATTGTTGTAATGTTTTATATTTCTTTCTTGATGCAAATGTAATATAAATATTTACAACAAGCAAATATTTTGCATGATTTTTTAGTGATATATATTACTTTTTCTACCTTTTGTATATTTTTATATTATTTTACTTATCTTTGCATCGTAATATATAACACTACACTATGGAATTGAGAATTAAAGAGCTATGCAAAGAAAAGGGGTTAACCCTTCAGCAAGTAGCTGAATATATGGGTGTGAATCGGGTTAGCTTATCAAATTCAATAAATGGCAATCCGACAATCGGCACTCTTGAAAAAGTCGCCGCCGCACTGAATGTGGAAATAGTAGATTTATTTGCAAAACGGGGTGATTTTGTAGCGTTTGTACGTCATAATGGGGAAACGCATACGTTCGACACGAAAGCGGAGTTGATCGAATATGCAGAAACATTGAAAGCCCTATAAGGGGTGCCGGGGGTACAACGAGCCACGGAAATGCCATTGGCACCTGCGACCCGAAAAAATTTTTTCATCAAATTTGCGAGAGGTATAGCATATGGAAGAACTGAACCAGCAATTAGCCGAAATCGACGATTTGCGTGCCCGTCTCTCCTCGTTGCGTCCGCTGCCCGCCGAGGCGTTGACGAAGATTGAGGAGGCATTCAACATAGAATACACCTACGAAAGCAACCGCATCGAGGGCAACACATTGACGCTGCAAGAAACGGAATTAGTGGTAAACGAAGGGCTGACCATATCGGGCAAATCGATGCGTGAGCACCTCGAAGCGATCAACCACGCCGAAGCCATCGATTATATCCGAGATTTTGCTCGAAGCGCCGAAGCTATTTCAGAGCACACGATAAAGGAGATTCACGCCCTTGTGTTGCACGGTATAGACCGAGAGAATGCAGGCCGGTATCGCACCGTTCCGGTAAGAATCAGCGGAAGCACCCACACGCCGCCGCAGCCCTATTTATTGGCCGAACAGATGCAGGCCTTTATGTCGAAGTTTGCCGAAATGGAGGAGCAGAAGGTACATCCCGTTTTGATTGCGGCTTATCTGCACGAGGTATTGGTACGCATCCATCCGTTTATTGACGGAAACGGCCGTACTTCCCGCTTGCTAATGAACCTGTATTTGCTTCGGAACGGCTATACGCTCGTAAACCTCAAAGGATCGGACGATGTTCGCCGTCTGTATTATACTGCCTTGGAAGCATCGCATACCGATTCCGTGCCGTTCCAGAAATTCGTTGCAGAAGCGGAAACAGATTCCTTGCGGCGGTATCTGTCGATACTCGACGGGAAAGAGGTGCAATGCCGTTGAGGTGTCGCATTTACGACACCCTTTAATACGCAGGAAAACATGCGATAGGCCGGCCCGTGATGGGATTCCGACCTCGGCCACCGATGTATCAAAATCCCGTAACGGGGATTCCCGTTTCGGGAACATCTCTTGCTTTTGTCAATGGCTTTGATAGGCCCTCATTACGGTGTGATTGCGCAAGTATGCCATATTCAGAATTTTACAATCATGAAACAAAACACCCGCACAGCGAGTGTACGGGTATGCGGAAAATTCCGCAGGATGAAGAACTTTTATAGTTTAATCCCCTTTTTGTGGCATATCCACTGCCAGCACAAGCCGGCGGCACTGTCTTTCGGAGAAATAACATTAGGATCGCAAATCCAATAAAACAGGCAACCGACAATCCCTTTCAAGTCTGCGGAGGTGAAGTCGTCCCATTCGCCGAGTTTTATTGCTTCCTCGGCAATGCTTTGAATAATATCCCTGATCTTTTGCAGGGTATCCGCTACTCCCGCTTCGGGAGCTTGCCGATAGCCTTGCTTCAACGTGCAGTCCGTATCGATTTTATCGAGTTCTTTTGCATCCAAGGCCGGAATATTGATCGTACAATAGAGTCGTTTGCATTTATATGAAACCGCAAACCTTAAAGGCGTATAGCAGGGATTTGTGTTTGTCTTGGGAGCGTAAAAACGCACATCTAATTCAGTGGTGTTTTCCATCGTTGCAATATTTTTATTCTGTTTCTTCGTCATAATCAGCCTCGTATCCTTTGAAGCCTTTGAAAGTAAGCATCTTTTCGGATTGATGGCGGTTCAGTACTTCGATGTAGGCCTTTACGCTGTGGCTGCACGCCATTCGCCCGGCCATGACCGCCTTGCTATTGGGCGAGGCTTCGGACAGCGGATTGATAACGCCCCACGCTTCGGCATTCGTAAAGCCCAGCCACGTCAGTGCCACAAATACTTTCTCCGAAAAAGAGATGGGCATCCAATGACCATCGTCCAATACTTTCCGAGGGTTGAATAGTCCCTCTTTATTCTTGCGTAATCTTTTGCGTTTCTTGCTCATAAATCGATTGATATTAAAAAAATGCTGCTATTAACAACTACAAGCGAGCCGATATTTACCGTTTTTCGTTCGCACCCACCTGTTTCGCAACACATTTGCTAAACACAAGTGTCCGTAAATGATAACCACGAAACGAATACAAAAAATCAACTATTCTATAACTGCACTTTAAGTTTTGTGTGCTAATGGCTGATTTATCAGTCGAAAAGTCGAGGTAATATCGACCCGCTATAAACGGGATAATTACCCCATTTTTGGGGTGTTTGTATCCTCATTCTCGGCCTGTGCCCATGATTCACGGATATGCCGCTCGCTAATGGCGAGTCTTTCCAGCAATTCAGGGTCGGACCGGTCAATCTCCGCAGTCGTGCGACACTTGTCGGCAAGCCATAATAGTTCCCGGGCGAGTTGGCGGGCCTGTTGGGGTGTGAAGGTAAGCCACGACACACCGTCGACGGAACTCATCACATCGGGGTTGTCTTCCCATTGGCCGGTCCGGTCGTCGTAGCACCCGACATCATGGATCGACAGCCGGATTTCGTCGTCATGAATATGCCATTGTCGGCCGTCGAAACTGCAACTCGGAGAGACCTCCAGTAGGGTATCTGTTCCTGCTTCGTTTTGGAACTCGATTGTGCGGCAATAGGCCTTTTTGAAATTGCCGGTCATCGGCGACACGGCGGGTGTTTTTGTCTTCATAGTTTTTTCTGTTTTAGAATAAGTTTATTTTTTGTCTCTGTATCGTTTCATACCGTTTGGGGCGGGTGGGGTCACAAAGTCACACCCCTATATAAGGGGTTGTGACTGTGACCCGCCTCCCACAAGCCTGTAACGAGACACAGATATTTAGAAAGGTTCGTCGCTAAATTCCGATTGGGAGGCTTCGGGCTGGGACCCCGGGAGGTAATAACCGCCTGCTTGATTCTTCACGATATTACCGGCCTTGACAGCACGGGAGATTTTCATCTTGGCCCCGCTCTCTTTTACATTCAACCGCTCACGGATCAATTCCATTAGTTCGGAATGCGCATAAACCTTTCTCTGCTCCATGACCTCTGCGAATACATCCTCTTTCGGTTGAGGTGCTGGAATGCCGCACGCCTCCGGCAGACCGTTCGCATCGATCTGAAATGCGAACTCCGTGAACGGCTCGTTGCGGCAATATTGCGGTGAAACGACGGAGGTAGCACCGTCGGCTTTGACGAGCATAACTGTCTCAGCCTTACGAAGCAGTGTTGAGCCGAGGTGGCCACGTGCTTTGTCGCCGCCGGGGTTGGAATGCAACACACAAAGAATATGATTGTCGTACTCGCTGCTCCACCGCATCAACTCGCACGTCAGGGCCTCGGATTCGTGCAAGTCATTGGGATCGTTGCAGAGGTCTGCCACACCGTCGAGGATCAGTAGGTCGGGTTTGTACCGCCGCAGGATTTCCCCCGTAGCCTCCTTACGCTGGTCGGGTGTCAGCTCCCGCAGGGCCGCCACTACGAGCTGGTCGTGGTTGCGGTTGGTCGGCAAGCCGATACTGCGAAGAATACGCCGGGCCACCTTGTGGACATGCGCCCTCGACTGCTCCGTGTCGATATAGACCACCTTGCCCGTAGTCGGTGTGTCGAAGCCGAGAAAATCGGACGAGGAGAGGAATCCGGAAGCCACGGCAGCGGTCAAAAAGGTCTTTCGGCTCTTAGCCAAGCCAACCACGGCGGAGATATTGCCCCGAGAAGCGATTAAATTGCCCCAAATTCGCACGATAGGCTGCGGGTCAGGCACTCGCTCGGACAAGTCGATGATAAGTGCTAAAATGTCGATTTTAGCGCTTTGCTCCGGCTTGCTCATGATACAATCATCTACAAATCCCATAACCGCCTACATTTTGACGTTGTCGAGACCTTCGAGAATCAAGTCGAACGCATACTTGGCACTCGGAGAATCGGCCGGATTGTGGGTAATGATGGCCCGGCGGTCGCACGCCTCGATTTCCAACAATTCGTACAACCCCTTTTGCGGGTCATCGAGTTTTGTAGTATAGATCAAATCAGCCAACGCTATACGCTCGATTGTCGGCTTGTCCGTGAGCCGCATTCCGACAATCAGGACATCGGCCCTGTTCTCGACGTACAGAGCTTTGTAGAGTGTGTCCCTCAACAAAATCAACAATCGGTTATTCACTTTGCTGTCGTTGAGGTCTACGCAATGCTCCAATGCCTTGATTTGCTCTTCCAACTTATTGATAACGTAAGGCTTTGCATCGGAACGCTGGCGGTAACGGGCCAACTCCCGCATCTTATCGAGCTTGATGGTTTCGAGTGTTTCCATAGCTATGCCCGTTTGAAGTTCGCATCGTACCACTCGACGAAACCGGTAAAATTCTTTGCGATGAAGTAGAGGCCGCCGGCTTGCTCGATGGCTGTCTGGTAACGCCGTTGCGCCTCGCTCTGACGGTCGGCGTCGATCTTCACCTCGATTTTCACCGAGCGACCCGCAATCGTGGCCGATATGTCGGCACTGCCTTTCGTGGTGTTGGATGTACGCCATACGACCCGCCCGCCTCGCTGTTGGGGTATTCCGGTCGTATTGATCCGCTCGGCTTGTCCGCCGTTGAACCGAATGAAATCGACCACGCATCGGGTCAGTCCGTTCGCCGTATCGTCTCGATAGGATTGTGGCGGTATGGCAGCTTCGGGAAACCCCGGATGATTGCGCCGGAAACAGTCGAGAGCCAGCCGTTCGAGGTCTTTCACCGCCTGCGGCTTTTGATAACGGGGCTTATTCATAGTGCAGTCCTCCCGTTGTTGAGCATTCGACGGACATCCGACATTTTATAGCGGCGTTTGCCGCCGATTTCGAGAGGTACGAGAATGCCCCGTTTGGCCCATCGGTGTAGGGTCGAAAGGTCGACGTCCAAGATTTCCGCCACTTTCTGACGGCTGGGATAAGTCTCTACGGATTGGTCTGTGATGATTTGTTCCAACTGCTCCTTTGTCCTTGCGACAAGAGCCTCGTTCGCCTCGATCAGATCGCCGACCTTGACCGAGATAATAGCTTCGGGACAAGCCTTTGCCAATTCGATTAAATTTGCCTCCATAATTTTTATTCGTTTTATGGAGTTCCGCCCGTCCGCTACATTTTACGGAATGCAGGTTGTTCGGCGGGCCCAGCGAACGCCGTAAATCATTCGCTATCGGACATTGCAAAAGTCGGTAGTCAAGTGCACATAAACAATACGGGACTAACAGGATAGTCCCGTTAGTCCCATTGCAAAGTACGCACAATGCAGGTTTCAGTATGCAAATAGTCCCGTATAGATTTTATTCTCCTTGTAAAATACGGTCCAATTCCGTCTTATATTCACAAACCGCAGTGCTATTGATTGTTGAGGAAGATAATGACAACCCAAATATATTTTCTATTAGATTTCTGCTGTCCTTGGCTTTACTTACTCTACAATTAGCAATTGTTTCGACAAAATACACCAAGCTTCGCTTACTTATCGAAGAATTATTTTTCTTTCCCTTCTTTATCCATCCTATTTTATTGCTCATTGGTGTACCTTGTCCTGTCATGCGATAATAAAACGTACTAACGTCTGTGTCGTTAGAAACAAACCCCTGTTGCTGTAAAGCCGTCAATATCCGCTGCATTTCATCGTAGGATTTATTGACGGAGAAATGGATGTTTTGTGCAGCTGGGGCCGCTTGAACATTCGCATTATAAGAACCGTTGGACGGTATTAACGATTCGATTTTAGCATACATTTCCGCAATCCAGTCACAGATTGTGTTAGCCCGATCAATTACCTGCCATATAGATACCAACATTGTTTCCGCATCCTTTTGGGTAATAAGTCCTATGGATTCTGCTTTTCGGATGTGGCGAGAATACTCATTATCGCCGAAAACCAAATCATCCATCGAGTATCGTTTCTTTCTGCAAGGTAATTTTACATCATCATACTTTGACAATGCAAGCGGCAAGTATTTTCCGATACTATCCATATCCGGGCAAACCTCCATAAATTCGTCTTCCAAATCTTTAACATAGATAGGTTCCCCGAATAATTCTACGGTATCCAAAATAACATCGGCGTATGGATCTCGGGCAGTACGATCTTTTACATACTCAATCTGCTGATGTTTATCGGCAATTTTGTCCATTGGAGAAAGCACATAAAAAGTTAATGCTTTGAGAAAAGCCAAACGACAAAAAATATCATCTTTGTCAAATACACTTCTTATAGCCTCCTCGTCGGTCGAGAATATGTCTTTTCCCGATTTATCCCTGTAGTATTGCCGAATAGCTTCACCTTTGTTATTGGCGTCCTTTATGGTTTCTGCTAACTTATCGCTACAATGAATCTTGAAACAATAGGCCCATAATCCAAGCTGTATTTCCTTCAACAGATTAACACATCTGTCGGTTTTTACCATCAATTCCATATTCCGTAGAATTACTCCAACATTTTAACCAACTCGTTTTTCATCTCCTCGTCGATGTCCCGATAGCGGGCGAATGCCCGGCTGCCCTACTTGTGACCGCTCAACGCTCCGACCAAATTCGGGTCCTTTACCTGCTTGTAGAGGTTGCCGACAAATGCCCGGCGGGCGAGGTGCGACGAGGCTACCTCCCAAATCGGCCGTTGCTCTGCCTCTCGGGTTAGCGGGTTCAGTATCGTAACCTTGCGCCTCAACCCGGCAGCAAGGAATATCCGTTTGATGGCCCGGTTATACTGCTGTTCGGCAATCAGAGGGAGTAGCCCTGGCCCGACATAACCGGCATAGCGGTCCAGTATTTCACGGGCTATCGTGTTGAGGGGAACTCGCACCGTCACCGGGTGGCCGTCCTTCGTCTTACGGGGAATATACTCGACCGCCCCGCCGATCAGGTTGTCCCGGGTCAGCTTGTAGAGGTCGCCCACACGGCAGCCTATCAGACATTGGAACACGAAAATATCCCGTTGCATAGCCAACTGCGGATGCCGGGCGAGGTTCGTGTGGTAGATTTTGTTGCGTTCGTCGATTGAGATGTAATAGGGCGTACCGTAAACACACTCCTCGACGGCATAGTTCCGAAACGGATTGTTCGTCGTCTTGCCTACGTCGTTCGCCCAAATGAAGAACGTGCGCAACTTGGTGAGGATGCCGTTGATCGTATTCTGACCTCTCGGTTGAGGCTTTCGGCTTTCAGGGACAGCTTTGTAGATTTCGGGGTATTGGTCGCAAAAGGTATGTTCGTTGCGCAGGAACTCCTCGATGTCCCGCAGCACGAGCGGCGTTACCGTATCGAGGTCGAGCACAAAGCGGCTATCTAGCGTCCGGCGGGCATAGAGTTCGTACCGCCTCAACGCCCGGATTACGACCTGAATAGCACGCACCCGCCAATCGGACAATTTGCGCTTCTCTACAAACTCCTCGTAAGCCTCGAAGAATGTTTGCCGATGTTCTTCGACGATGTACTTTTCGGGATACAGGCGCTTGTCGATTTCCAATTCCAGCCAGTCGGATGTCAAATCCTCTTTGACCGTCGCAGCGTTGTATATCTCCAACATCATGCTCTTGCGGTCGGCCACGGCCTTATTGAAAGTAGCCCGCTTCTCCGCATCGTAAAGCACCTTTGCCTTGATCTCCTGCCTGGTCGCATCCCAGTCCGAAGGATTGATCTCCAACTCGGAGGCGTGGAACAACTGAATATTCCGACCATCCCGCAGACGGAAGCGAATGTTCGCCCGATCTATGCATTTTCTCGATACCCGTATGAAAGCCGTAACCGATGCCATCTTGCAAAAACTTTATTCCGTGGTGCAAGTTATAAAATTTGCACCACCGTTGCACCACATAATAAAATTATTTGCAATATTACACAATTTTATCTACCTTATCAAATAATTGATTATCTTTGCAATATAAGCCAAAAAGCCAATTTTCAGCAAGTTGTAGATACCCCTGAAATTGCGGTTTTCAAATATTGTCCTGGGCACTGAAAACCGCGTCAGAAGAAATTCCGACGCGGTTTCGTTTTGTTCCCCGCCCTGCGCTCATTGCCCCCCCACCGTGCAGCGCACCGCAGCACGCAACAGGATCGACGAACCGGCGTATCGCACGCCGAAAAGGCCTCCGGTCCGGCGCAGAAAGCGCCCTCCGGTCCGGAAAAACCGCCGCCGGACGGCCCCGGATCGGATGGCCGCGAAAAAGACCCCGAAAAGACCCCAGGCCGCAAACGAACGCTGCCGTCCGACCTGCTAACGGGTCGGACGGCAGCGCCTTGCCGGACAGAAGTCCGTCTACTCGCCCTTCGCAAGGGGCGAGGGCACGGAGTAGACACGGGCCGCCAGCTCCTTGTCGAGCATGTAGGTGCCGAACTTATTGCCCTCGACCGCCTCCATGGCCTCGATCATGCCGCGGGCGTTCTCCTCCTCCTCGACCTGTTCGTTCACGAACCACACGAGCATGTTGGCCGTGGCGTAATCTCTCTCCTCCTCGGCGATGCGGCACAGATTGT
>Ga0209694_1001791_pt1 | contig 20827 bp, 23 predicted proteins | sample GluameincwithD2O_FD_187499 | JGI IMG/M metagenome (GOLD analysis project Ga0209694, IMG submission 187499) | Mouse cecum microbial communities from Vienna, Austria - Glucosamine amended microcosms incubated with D2O (SPAdes) (version 2) | ecosystem: Host-associated > Mammals > Digestive system >... | reverse complement strand
TAATATATACTTTTCAAAAGCGTCCATTTGGCACTTTATATAATTATCGTGGTCTGCGTCGGTATATGGCACTAATTCATAGATATTCATTATAGGTCGTTTATAATTCTCCGTTAAATTGAAATTTGTTTAATTATTTTGATATACTCTCAAGAACTGCAATATCTTGCTTATCTTTATCTCTTAACTCATATCCCGAATGGAAAATATTTTGTCCTTTTAGGGATATGCAAGGAATTGTTTTTCCTTCAAAAATAGCATTACTAAAAAAGTCTTTTTCAAATTCATAAAATCCACCTTCTAAATCTGCTTGTTTTGAAGTTCCATCCTCATTCAAAATAAATGGATGAATATCCAAATATCCATATTTTTCGCTATATAGTTCTATCCTAACAGGTTTCCAATCCGTATCTATTTTATATCCATATTCAAAAAGTAGATTTAATAATTTTTCTGTATGTTGTGCATCAAAATTTACATCAATATCTCTATGATTTCGTGTTTGTTTACCTGCTAATATATCAACACCCCATCCACCATCAATCCAATATTTTATGTTTGCATTTTCTAATAAATTGATAATAGTCATTAAATCTTCTTTTGTTGTTATCTCTTTCCTATTCATATAAGTTCTTCTCACAAATTATTGTTTATCGTACAATTATTATAGCAAAACCAAAATACTTAATCAAGCAAACAGTAAGGCACTCCGAGATTTCTCTCAAAGTGCCTTTATCGCTATTTTGTAAAGTTGCCGTTCTCATCACGCTTTTGTGTTTTCCACGCTGTCGGTGTAGGCGGTTCCGGCGACGCTATATTCATTCCAACGCAAACGCCGAAGTAATCTCTTTCAAAGAATAATACGAACTCACTTTGGCGTGTGTTCGTACAATTCGCTTCTGGCGGGCGAGTGGTAATTGCGTTTGAACACTTGTGCCGTAAAGTTTTCCCAAAACCTCTTTCACTTCCGACAGCCGCACGTTTTCAATTTCTTTGCCGTTGCCTATCGTCAATATCGGTATAATATTGTCGTCGTCGATAAACACTTTATACACAAGGTTGTCAATCAGTTGCTTTTGGTAGTCTTTGTCGGCGGGGTTGCCTTTCAATAATTCGGCTATGTAGTCAAGCAAGTCGCTTTCGCTTACTTGCAAGCCGCGCTCGTACTCTAACTGCGTTTTTTGGCTCTATAAATCTTTTATCAGTATTTCGTACTCGGTCATACGTTTTTCGATACTTTCACGCAACAATGCGCTTTTTGCCTCGATAAACGCCGTTGTCATTTCCTCAATGTCCTTGTGTGCTTTGGCTATGCGCGTTTCAAGGCTCTTTATATTGTCCGCTCCCATCCGCTTGTCGTAATATTTGAGCGTGTCGCGCACGGCGATTTCGGCGTTTTCCTTGTCGCTTAAAAAGTCGCGTACCATTTGAGTAACATAAAATTCTAGCCTTTCTTTTTCCTCTCGGTGTTTGGTACATTCGCCTTTTTTCTTTTTCTTGCAAGCATAGTATTGGTGCGTTTTGCCCATCTTGCTCGTGCCGCCGTCCGCAACCATAGCCGTTTCGCATTTGCCGCAAAACGCTTTTCCCGTGAGTAAATACGGAACGCGCGCCGTTGCCGCTCCGCCCGCATAATAGCGGTTTGCCGCAAGTCGCTTTTGCACTCGCTCGAATAACGCTTTGTCGATAATGGCGGGGTATGTGTTTGTGCATAGCCTTTCGCCAAAATAGAACTCGCCCGTATATTTGGGGTTGACTATGTATTTATCGAACGATTTTCCCGTGAATTTCTTGCCGTTTAGGCGTTTGCCTTGTGCGTTGAGTGCGTCGGCAATTTCCTTTTTCGGCACGCCCTTGTCGTACTCGGTAAAGACATAGCGGACGATTTCCGCTTGCTCCTCGTCGATTTCAACGTACTTTATGAACTTGTCGCGTTTGCCCGCAATCGGCTCTTTGCGTATCTTATAGCCGTAAATGAGATAGCCGCCGCAAAAAGTGCCGTTTTCCACGCTCGTGTCAAGTCCGTTGCGCACACGCTTGGAAAGTCGCTTGGAATATTTCTCGTCGTTCCACTCCAAAAACATTTCATAGAACTCGCCACCCTCGTCGTCGCTGATGGGTTGCGTTGCCGATAATACCCGTATGCCGTAGTATTGTTTGAGCATTTCTTTATACATTATGCTGTCGCGGCGGTTGCGGGCGAAACGGTCGAACATATACACGATTATGTACTGAAACGCGCCGCTTGCGGCGTCTTTAATCATACGTTGAAAGGCGGGGCGGCTGTCGTTTGTTCCCGTCCTTGCTTTTTCGGGGTAAATGCCTACTACATTGTACCCTTGTTTTTCGGCAAACTCGCGGCAAATGCGAATTTGGCTTTCGATTGACTGCTCATTTTGTCCCGACGAACTGAAATGGGGGTATATAACTGCGTTATTGTTCATTGTCTGCTCCTTTGCGCCGTCTGCTTGTGTGCGGACTGCGGCTTAAAAATTTGTTGTTCGCTTTGGTGCTTACCGTTTTAACCAGCAAAAAATGCCGCCGCAGATAAATTGTCAAGGGTTTGCCCCGTAGGGGACGACGGTTTTATGCCTAACGGGAGATAAATCGTCGCCCTTTACAATTTGTCCAGGCGGCGTATTCCGTCCCCAGACGGTAAGCACAAGCGAATAACAAAACTATGTAATTCTTACGAAAAAGAATATAAAACCTCACGTTGATTTTATCACGAATAGAACAATAAAAATTATCAAAGAGTTGTGAATTATGTCGAATATTATAATTAAAAATTTTTTGTGAAAATTACTTAAAAATGCTTGCTTGTTACGCCGCGTAATGAATTATAATATATGCGAGGTAAATTTATGGCAAGATATAAAGCAATTCCGCAAGGGTATATGACAGTCGGCGAAGTCGCAAAGAAAATGGGACTAACCGTTAGAGCATTGCAATATTATGACCGCGAGGGATTATTCTGCCCGTCTTGTATCAGCGACGGCGGTCGGCGTTTATATAGCGATAAAGATATTGTCAAGTTGCATCAGATACTTGCCCTTAAATCGTTAGGGTTTTCGTTTGATGAAATAAAAAATAGTCTGACCTCTATTGATACGCCACAAAAAGCAATCGACACATTAACAGAACAAGGCATTGCTATTCAAGAGCAGATAAACGTACTTTCGCAATCACTACAAGCAATCGAATTATTGAAAGCGGAAATAAAACAAATGCAAGCCGTCGATTTCAAAAAATATGCCGATATAATTATCAATCTACAAATGGGAAATAAGTATTACGGTTTAATAAAATCATTTAACGACGATATGCTCGCATATTGTCATAAGCATTTTGACAAGCAAAGCGGACTTACTTTTATAAATAAATTTAATTTGATTTTAGAGAAAATCGAGAACACTATAAAGAGTAATATTGCACCTGACAGCGAGCAAGGACAATTTATTGCAAAAGAATTTTGGCAACTTATAACGGAGTTTTTGGGTGGCGATATGAGTATGTTGCCGCAACTAATGAATTTGGCAAACGTACAATCGAATAATAATGAATATGGCGATATGCAAAGAAAAATAAACGGTTTTATCGAGCCTGCGCTGGACGCTTATTTTAAGAATTTGGGTATAAACCCTTTCGAGGCAAAAAATGAATAATATAATCGAGGTCAAGGAATTAAAAAAGAGTTACGGCGCAAATACCGTATTGAAAGGTATAAATTTTACTGTACATAAAGGTGAAATATTTGCTTTACTCGGTGTAAACGGCGCGGGAAAAACTACGGCTTTGGAATGTATCGAGGGCTTACGAATTTATGACAGCGGTAATATAACCGTAAACGGAAAAATCGGTATTCAATTACAGTCATCGGCTTTACAAGCCTATATTAAACCTATGGAAGCCGTCAAACTGTTTGCAAATTGGCATAAAACTGTACCCGATAAAGAAATGCTTAATTCTTTCGGCATACCCGAATTATCAAAAAAGAAATATGCCGATTTATCGATGGGGCAAAAACGCAGACTACATCTTGCGCTTGCCCTTATAGGCAATCCCGATATTATTTTTCTTGACGAACCGACGGCGGGGCTTGACGTTGAGGGGCGCGTATCACTGCACGAACAAATTCGAGCGTTAAAATCGCAAGGAAAAACGATAATTCTTGCAAGCCACGATATGGCGGAAGTTGAAGAATTATGCGACCGAGTAGCCGTTTTACGGGACGGCGAAATTGCTTTTATCGGAACGGTTGACGAATTTACCGCTATGGGCGGCAAAAGGCACGTTGTTCGCATTAAAACCGCCGACGGACAAAAAGAATACGAAACAGAAAATATAACGGAAACTCTGTTTGCAGTATTGACGGAATACAAACAAAAAGGACTATTGATTTCCGAAATTCAGACCGACAGAGTATCATTTGAACAAAATTTTATAAACATTGTAAGAGGTGCGGAATAATGAAAGCATTATTATACGGAATTGCTTTGCAATTCAAGTTTGATATACGCAGTAAAGGTATGCTTATTACCTGCTATCTCGTGCCGCTTGTATTTTTCCTGTTTATGGGTGGAATTTTCACGTCTATTGATCCAAACGCTACAAAAACTCTTATCTCGTCAATGACGGTATTTACAATCATAATGAGCGCGTTGTTCGGTGTGCCGCCCGCAGTTGCAGAAATCTATGGAACAGACGTTAAAAAGGTCTATAAGGCAAACGGCGCGCCTATATGGTTTGGCGTTATATCGCAGTTTATTTCGTCGTTTATACATACGCTTATTTGTTGTCTTATTGTATTCGCCCTTTCGCCGTTAATTTTCAAAGCGGAACTGCCGTTTAATCTGATATGGTTTTTTTTATCGCTTATAGCGTTGCTTGCGATAACTCTTGCTATCGGTTGCATTTTCGGACTTTTTATTAAGCAGCAAGCGAAATTGACAATGGTTGCAATGGCAATATTTTTGCCGTCCACTATGCTGTCGGGCATTATGTTCCCCGCAGATATGTTGCCGCAGTTTATGCAATATATCGCCTATGCCTTTCCCGCTACAATAGCATTTAAGACAATGACGAGTTTTCAAGTTTGGCATTTACCCGTATTGTTCGGTATATTTATTCTACTTTGCGGTGTTATTGCTCTACTGTTAAAATTAAAAATTAAGCGGTAAATTATGGAAGAAATGAAAACCCTTAAAATTCCGTATTATTATGCTTGCTGTCCTAAATGTAAAGCCGTCTTGATACAAGCGCAAAACGGCTTGGACGGCTATACCAAATGTCCGAAATGCGGCGAGTATGTCCATATCGTTATTCGCGACGACTTGGTTACTACGAGATTAAAAACGCAAGGTGCAAGCCTATGACTTATTACGTTGTATGCCCTGAATGCGGGTATAAGTTATTAAAAGCGGGCGACGGCTCTACAATAGAGATATACTGCCCGAAATGCAAAGGCAAAATGCTTATCGCCATAAAGGACGGAAAAGTTATCGTGCAAAAAGCACCCGATAATAAATAATCATTAGTATTACTTTTATAGTCCACCCCATAACGTGTAACGCAATTACAAGCGTTGCGGCAATATGCGGGCGGCGACAGCCGCCCGCAGTGGCGTATAGTATTACCTACGCCACTATGTCACACTGTCACATTTTCGGCGTAAAAAAGATTGAAATTTGTAAATCTATGACGAAAAGTATCTACTACGATTTTCGCCCATAGGGTGGGTTCTCTTGGGTGGGAGAATAGAAAAAGCACAAGGTTTTGCCCTGTGCTTTTCCTTTTACTGCGCTCTAACGAACTTTCCGTTTTCCCGAACATTGTAGTTGTTTTCATACGTTATCGGCTTGGGTTGCCACTTTACAATAAAGCCCGCAAGTCCGTTTATGAAAATGTACTGCATTTTGTCGGCGTTAGAACGCGATTGCTTTTGGCGGAAGCGGAGGGATTCGAACCCTCGAGCCGATTGCTCGGCTACTTGATTTCGAGTCAAGCCCGTTATGACCACTTCGATACGCTTCCTTACGGCTTTTAGTTTAACTCACAACATAAGATTTGGCAAGCAAAATAGGCACAATTTCAAAAAATGGGCAAAATCCCAGTTTTAAATGCTACATTAAGATATCTAAAAACATAAATATTTATGAAATATTTCTTTAGGCGCAAAAACTCATTGCTCTGATATATATTTACCGTGATTAACATTTTATTTAAAAAGACACATATCATTAAATATATAGTTTGTACTATAACACTTTTTCTTAACAAAATAAAGCCCCGAATTTTCGGGGCTTTTGATAATTTGATTGATAAGATTATCTCTTTGAGAACTGCGGCGCTCTTCTTGCCTTTTTGAGACCGTATTTCTTTCTTTCTTTTGCTCTTGGATCTCTTGTCAAGAAACCTGCCTTTTTCAAAGCTGCCTTTGTCTCTTCGTCCGCAAGAACCAACGCTCTTGAAATACCGTGTCTGATTGCGCCTGCCTGACCTGTAAACCCGCCGCCGTGTACGTTGACGATAATGTCATACTTTGCGGTGTTGCCCGTCAATTCAAGAGGTTGACGAACGATAAGTTTGAGAGTGTCAAGACCGAAATATTCGTCAAGACTTCTCTTGTTGATGGTAATAGCGCCACTGCCGTCAGGAATAAGTCTTACTCTTGCAATAGCTTTCTTTCTTCTTCCAGTTCCCCAGAATTGAACTTTTTTCTTAGTCTTCTTCGTAGCCATTTGTCATTACTCCCCTTATTAAAACTTCAAATCTTCGGGCTTCTGCGCCTGTTGGTTGTGCTCAGCGCCAGCATAGCAACGCAACTTAGTGAGTTGTTTTCTGCCGAGTGAGTTCTTGGGAAGCATTCCCTTTACAGCGAGCATAACTGCTCTTTCCGGCTTTTCTGCCATCAACTTCTTGTATTGTATCTCTTTGAGACCGCCAATATATCCGGAGTGATGAATGTGTACCTTCTTCTCCAACTTTTTACCGGTCAATCTTACGTTTGCGCAGTTGACGATAATAACGTGATCGCCGCAATCTACGTTTGGCGTATAAATAGGCTTATTCTTTCCTCTGAGAACATTGGCAACATTGCTTGCAAGTCTACCGAGTACCATATCGGTTGCATCAACGACATACCACTTTTCTTTAATATCCTCAGGTTTTGCCATATATGTCTTATTCACGGATAAAACCCTCCATTGTAGTAGTTAAATATTGTTAGGTCGTTAAGTATCAGAGGGGCTAGTTCTTCAACATAACTGCTTTACCAAGTAATTTTAATAAAAAACTAGTTAAATGTCAAATCATTTTTAGAGATTTTTTACAGTTTTTTGATATTTTCGTAAAAAATCTTGTTAGGTTGCATTCCCAATGTCTTTTACGCCTGTATTAAAGACTTTCCTAATAAATTTAAAATCATTGATATTTTCGACATTGCTTGAAATGACGAAATCTGCATTAATTTTATTTTCACCAAATAAAGTCTTTTGCCACTATCCAAGTAAAATATCCTGCGTATAATACAAGCATAGTAACGCCTCCGGCGCGCTTTAGTTTTTTGTCTTTTGTAAGGAGAATACACAAAAACAACACTACTGCAGCAACTATTGCCATAACATTGTCAATCATAAAGCCGGTTATCCAATTGCTATCGTAAGCAATTGCTGAAATAAGCGACGACGTACCGAGTACGAACAAAACATTGAAAATATTACTGCCCACTATATTGCCTATTGCAAGATCTGCTTCACCCTTTCTTGCCGCAGTCAAAGAGGTGACAAGTTCTGGCAAAGACGTACCGAAAGCAACAATTGTCAAGCCTATAAGGCTTTCCGACATACCAAAGCCCGACGCAATGGTCTTTGCTCCGTTTACTACGGCTTGCGAGCCAAGCACGACTAATGCAATGCCCACAGCAAGTTTGCCAAGCATTTTTGCTATCTCAACTCCCTTCTTTTGAGGCTTCTCGCCCTCTTCCTTCTCCTCGCTAGAATTACTATCCTGCAGATCCGGTATAGCGTTTTTATCCTTTTTGGAGAGAACAATCAAATAAACAAAAAATGCAATAAAAAACAGCCACAAAATCAAACCGTCTATCCACCCCAACTGATTGCCTATTACGCCCATTATCATAAGCGCGGAAGATATGACTGCCACAAAAGGTATCTCTATATAAAGCGTATTTTTCTGCACGGCAAGCGGAGTGAACAACGCGCACAAACCAAGTATAAGCAAAACGTTCAGAATATTGGAGCCAAGCACATTGCCTATTGCAAGTCCTGCGCTGCCCTTAATCGCAGACGTTATACTTATTGCTGCCTCCGGCGCGCTAGTACCAAAAGCAACGATGGTCAGACCAATGACAATTTGAGGTATTCCAAATTTTTTTGCAATCATCGACGCTCCGTCGACAAACCAATCTGCGCCTTTAATCAACATAACGAAACCTACGATCAGCAACGACGCCTGCGCCGCAACTCCCCAAAAATCTAAACTTGACCCAAGCAACAAACCCAAATTCATAATGCCTCCGACAAAGTATATTTACCGCGCACATATGCGTATCATATTAATTATATTGTGTTATTAAAAATAATTAACTATATTTTTTTGCACAATTAGCAACTATTATGTAATTCTTACCTTTATTATGTAGAATCTACACGATATAATTATGGCTTTTAAGCCTTTTTACTCTGCAATTTGCATTTCAAATATATGTAGCAAAAAAAGTATCATTAAGTGTTTTGAGAATAATCTTCCAATATATCAATGTATAATGCAATCACCGATGTCGCTCTTTATACATCAAAGGACTATTGTATTAGATGTTAAGAATGGAAGTGTAAAGAACTGATTATGGAATATACATCTCTTCCAAACGGCAAAATTCAAACTATCAACTCAATTAAATATCATCCCAATAGAATCAAAGAACTTTTAGACATATCATTCAAGTACCACAATCAACTTATAAAGGGAGAAGGACTATAATTTTCATTCTGTTTTTAGGCTTATGCGCCTTAGCATTATTAAAGGCTTAAATAACTACTAGAATCTACACCAAAATACAATAGGAGAAAAATGCGTATGTTTTTGTAATAATAATCTGCCTGATATTTTCCTTTATCGCTTTACACGATTTAGAAAGATAATATATTCAATTTTAATGAGAGTAACGGCGCAAATAATTGCGCCGTTGTGTTGTGATTTAATATATAAATTATAATTCACTATATGATCAAATAAATCTTTATTTGTAAATCCTTTTATTGTTTCAAGAAGTAACCCATCCAATTGGCTTACTGCTTGCATCACAATACATTAGGTATTTCTACCTATCCTCTTGCTGTTTTAGAATATTTTATCATTTAAAATACTTGTCGTACAAGCCCTTGAAACCGCAGCCGTGTCTTGCTTCGTCCTTAGCCATTTCGTGAACGGTGTCGTGCACGTCGTCATAACCGAGTTGTTTTGCAAGTTTTGCGAGTTCCAACTTACCTGCGCAAGCGCCGTTTTCTGCTTCCATACGCATTTTGACGTTTTTAGCAGTGCTGTTAGTCAATACGTCACCGAGAAGTTCTGCAAACTTAGCAGCGTGTTCTGCCTCTTCAAAAGCATATCTCTTGAAAGCCTCCGCTACGTCGGGATATCCCTCTCTGTCTGCCTGTCTTGACATAGCAAGGTACATACCTACTTCTGCGCACTCACCGTTATAGTTATCAATCAATCCTTTGACAACTTCTTTGTCATAACCCTTTGCGCTACCTACGATATGCTCGCAAGCCCAAGACAATTCTCCTTCTGATTTTTTAAACTTTTCGCCACTTGCTTTGCATTGTGGACACTTGTCGGGAGCGCTGTCTCCCTCGTGAACGTAACCGCACACTGTGCATACGTATTTTGCCATAATAAATTACCTCCGTTTAATATATGATTTGTAATTATTTTCGGTATTAACCGCGAATAACTCATTTGCGCTTGCAATCTTCGCAAGTATTATAAAAACTTAAAGCGTATCTTGACAATCCCATATCGTCGCGACAGTCGTCAAGAACGTCTTTTATCCCTTGCGGATAATTCATATCGACTATTTTCCCGCACTTGTCGCATATCACGTGACAGTGCGTATCAAGTTCGACGTCATATCTTTCCTTTTCTCCTGCGCCAATCACCCTGCCCAACTCGCCTTGCTCTTCAAGATACGCTAAATTACGATACACCGTAGCAAGTGAAATATTTGGGATAGTCTTGCGACATTCCTCATATATCATATCCGCAGACGGATGGCATCTCATTTTTTGAATTACCTCAAGCACGGCTTGTCGGCGCGAAGAAAAATTTGCCATTTGCAAGTTTATAGTAACACTTCAAAATAATATTGTCAAGTAAATTATAAAATAATAATGATTATCATTTTTAATTTCTATTGTTATAAATGCAAACACTCGCAGTATCTCACCGCGAGTATTTGCTAAACGTAATCATATATTTGGGAGGTAAATTCAAGTAATAGTAAAAGTGAAGAAGTTTTAAGAGTTAGAGATTGCTCTACTACGGTCAAAATAACATCGCATTAGATTTTGACGCTCGCTCAATGCCTATTTTGATTTATCTCTTTGTTTGTTCGCAGACGGACATACTCCGCACCCCGAACAACTCCCGCAGTCGCAACCGCAACCGCATTTGCCGTGTTTTTTCGCCCATATCTTATATCCGATATATCCGCCGAAACCGCCTACAATTATCACTGCAACAACGATACCTACGACAATTTCGGCAACGCTTGCGCACAATAAACTAAACATTCTTTGACGCCTCCATTTTTGCAAAACGCTTTTTGTTGATAAAATGCGCCGCTACGATAATCCCAGCTATTACCGCTGCAAAGATAAACACCGTCCACCAATATGTGCCAACCAGATAAATCATCATTGATACGACATATGAGGTGAGTATCCAGAACAGTATTGCAAGAGCCGTACGTTTTGCCGAGCCGAGTTCGCCCGAAGCCGCGCCGACTGCCGCCATACAAGGCACTGTCAGCAAGTTGAACGCCATAAACGATACGACGCCTGCTGTCGTCACTCCGCTCATTGACACAAACGCCTCGACGCTGCCGGACAAGACTTCTATCGAAGATACAACTTCTTCTTTTGCAATAAGTCCAGTTACTGCCGCTACGATATACTTCCAATCTCCAAAACCGAGAGGCTTAAACAGCCATTCAAACCATCCGCCCACAATGGCAAGTATGCTTTCCTCCTCGCCCACCATCTGGAATTTGAAATTAAAGTTGAGCAAATACCATATTATTATTGTCGACGCTGCGATGACCGTTCCTGCGCGGAAAACAAAATGCTTGAGTTTTTGCCAGATATGTATCGTCACGCTCTTGAATTGCGGCGTGTGATAAGTAGGGAGTTCCATAATAAATGGAGTAACGCCCTTTTGTCCGCTGACTTTTTTCAGTATCAGCGCCGCAATCATAGCAACTACTATACCTATGATATACATACCAAACACAGTCAGTTCGCTATTCCAACCTACCGTAGTAGCCAAAACTGCCGCAAACGCATACCAAATCGGGCTTTTTGCTCCACAAGAGAAGAATGGTGCAAGCAATATAGTCGAGCGTCTCTCCCTGTCGTTTTCAATAGTTCTCGTTGCCATAATTCCCGGCACAGCGCAACCAAAGCACATAAGAAGCGGCATAAAGGATTTACCCGACAAGCCTATGCGTCTAAACGCTCTGTCCATAATAAAAGCCACTCTCGCCATATATCCGCTATCTTCAAGTATAGTCAAGAATAAGAACAACAGCATTATCTGCGGTATGAATGACAGCACTCCAAACACGCCCGCCAAGACTCCGTCGCAAATCACGCCGTTAGCCCAATCCGGAGCATCTTTGAGCAATCTCGGTATCCAGCCTCCCTCTTCGACAACTTCTTCCGTCAGCGTACCATTCTCGTCTACAATTTCTTCGACTTCTCTTGCGCCGTTGACTAATTCTCCCAGTTCTTCCACTAAGCCTTGCAAGAACACGCCAGGCGACTTAATGGAATTTGCGCCCGAAATATTTCCCTCTTCGTCTTCTTCGTATTCTGTATCTACGAATAGAGAAGAAAAGGTATTTACATCTTTAAACGCTCCATCGGGAATAACTGTCGACAAATAGAATAAGTTTTCACTAAAAGTGAGATGGAATATAGCAAATATAATCAACAAAAATATCGGTATACCCCAAAATTTATGCGTAAGCACCTTATCCGCCTTATCGCTTTTGGACAGCGCGGGTCTTTCTTTGTCGGATGTAATAACGCCGCTGAAATTATCATTGATATATTGATATCTCTGATCGGCAACGCAGGTCTCGAAATTGCCGTTGTATCTCTTCTGAACTTCTTGATTTTTCTCCTTAATATCTTTGATTTGTGTCGAGAGCGATTGATACTTTTCCTCCATAAGTTTATCGCCTTCGACAAGTTTGACACTCTCAAACAGTTTGTGTCTGCTATCTTCCAAAAGCAACATTATTTCATCAACGCTCTCTTTGAGTATACCTGAAGATACAAAGGATATTGCCTCGCGCTCAACGCCCTTTTGTTCTTTAACGGCTTGCATTAGTTCTTTAAGCCCCTTTTGCTTAAGCGCAGATATTGCAACTACCGGCACGCCCAACTTGCGCGACAATTCCTTGACGTCAATTCTCTCGCCGTTGGCTCTCAAGCAGTCTGCCATATTGAGAGCCACAACCATAGGCATTCCTATCTCCAAAAGTTGAGTCGTCAAATACAGGTTGCGTTGCAAATTCGTCGCGTCGATAATGTTGAGTATGACGTCCGCATCCTGTGAAAGTATATAATCTCGCGATACAACTTCTTCGGGCGAATATGGAGAAAGCGAATAAATGCCGGGCAAATCAACAATATCAATTCTCAAATCCCCCTTTCTATCTCTATACGTACCCTCCAATTTCTCCACGGTTACGCCGGTCCAGTTGCCAACGTGCGCAGTTGCGCCCGTCAAAGCATTAAAAAGCGTAGTCTTTCCGCAGTTGGGATTGCCTGCCAAAGCGACCTTAATATCACAGCGCTTGGTCTGTCGTGATTTCTTCATTGCTCACCTCCACAATAATATGCTTTGCGACGTCTTTGTTCATCGCGACTCTGCATTCGCGTACTTTTACAATCAAATCACCGAAATTGGACTGCAACAACGTGACTTGTCCACCCACTATTATGCCGATATTCTGCAAGCGATTTTTAGTCTTTTCATCAGTAGTCACGTCGACTATCTTGACCTGCTTGCCTATAGGCGAAGATAATAATTGCATACAACCTCCGAAGTTATCTTAAACTAACTTTTTGATTTTTAAATATAGGATAAAAGTTATCCTACACTAACATTATATTTATTATATCAACTCTTGTCAAGCACTTTTTATAAATAATTACAGTTTTTTTATTTTGTTAATACTTATTACGGTTTTAAAGTACTATTCACAAAAAGTATATGACTTAACGTATAAGGATATAATAAGTAATATAAAACTATAAAGGAATTTAATGAAATCATATGAAGAAAAAACTCAAAAAACAAAACTTTAAAACATCTGCAAACACCCAAAAATCACTCTCTAGCAACTTTGACGTAAACGGTTCTTATACCGGAACTCCCGCTTATGACAACCATAGCGCGCCTACGCAAGACGCAGACGATTTATAATACCTTTTGACATATCGCATTGAGAATTACGGCATACCGTATTGCTATCCTCCGACGTCTATGACATAACGAGCGTCATAGTTTGAACCCTTTCCGGCAAAAAGACTTAGGCAAGGAAACAATCATTAAAAATAAAAAAGGAGAGAACTTTTTCTCTCCTTTTTTATTTTCCTAGGGCAAGTAAAACTTGCCGTTTGGTCTGAGTGACAAGACTTGAACTTGCGGCCTCTAGACCCCCAGTCTAGCGCGCTACCAAACTGCGCCACACCCAGATAATCGTCAATAACTTGACGATTAGATTATATATCATATTTTAAAAGATTGCAACAATTATACCTATCTTTTTAAATATGATTTTAAATTCGCAGTCGAGTTTAATTCTTATCTTACTTTTGATTTGCCTAGCAACCAACGCATTACTTATCTATTTAATCAAAAAATAATTATGCTACGTCAGCGTCGCTTTTCACCGTAATTGTAAGTTTTCCTCCTGCGCCTCTTGCCGAATATATATGCCTTACGCCGTTGGAATCTATACTATCGGGAATTATCAAACCGTAATATTGACGCAAATATCCAAGCTCTTGAGTATCAAATAAAATAATGTCCTCGCCGTTTTCCTTAACAGTCAATATACATACAACATCGTAAGTTCCGTTTTCGTCTACTACAATTGACGACGCGTCTATATTCATACTTGACGTATACATCCTGTAATACGAGTCGTTACTCCCATTATAATTAACTTTTTCAATTTTATGATAATCGGTAGCAATTATATATATTTTGCCGGTTTCCCGCGATTTTAGCGCCATACTAAGCGAATAATCTTTTGTTAAATCGAATTTTGACATATCGTTTATTTCTGCTGTTGCGGAAAATTCTACTTCATCTTGATAATGTCCGCGACAAGACACATAGACGTCTATATAACTAATCAACATATCTTTTCCGTAAAACGGGCCGTATAAATTTTCGACTCCCACTGCATCGGCTTGCTCTTTATAAATTGTCGCCCAATTGTTTTTAATTGCAAAATTATCCACAATATGCTTGGAAATTCCATCCAACATCTCATTGGGCGTCAAGTCGGCGTTCTTGCCGTCATAACCTGTTGCCTCAAACAAAATACCGAGATTCGGATCGGTTATATCAAAATCTACTTCGCCTTTATTTTCCGGTTCCTCTAAGGTAGCGAATTTTTGATCGATCTTCGTCACAGAGATATCTTTATATCCGTCATAATTCACCATTGTAAACTCTCTTCTCACTCCGTAAGGATTCAAACCTCTGATATCCATTCCGCCATATCCTCTGTTCGCCGCCGTAATATGATATTTTACCATAGACTTATCTTTTACATTTCTCAAATATTGATATTCAAAAGGATGATAATCTTGCGTATTTGAATTGTAATAATAGGATTCTTTCACATTGTCAATTCCAACCGAATATATAAAACACTCTACAATTTCATCCTCTTCTGTTTCAAGATAATTGGTTTTCATTACCTCATACTGTATAAACCTAGAGCCGTCTTCGTGTTCTTCGACCGTTTCTTCCTTTTCAAAATCAAAATAACTGCTTCTTGTAGACCAGCAGACACGCGTTATGGACAACACAGACGTTTCTTCTTCCATTTCAAGATAATATGCCCAATTTTCATAATATGGTATTGCAGCAAAGCCTTGCTTCTCTCTCATAATAGGCATTCTAAACCATTGATTGAATGCAGGCACTTTTTCTACCACAAACTTGATTTCATTTTTTATCTCATATATATCATAGCCCAAATACTTGCCTGCGCCTGCGTAATTTTCGACTGTCGCATATTCCTCAATAAGGGCGGTAAATTCATCTCCGCTTTCATTTTCATTGCCACTCACAGCAAAACTTGCTGTCTGCGCGGAATTTATCGACAAATATTTATCTATATCGGGCGTATATTGCGCATTTTCGACTTTTTCTACTGCGATACCGCCGCGCTCTTTGTCATAATTCAATTTTCCTCTGCCGTTACATCCGCTGATAAAAACTGTGCCTAACATAATTGCAACTATTGCAATAAGAGTCATCAACGAAACCGCCAAGTTTTTCTTGCTGAATTTCATTTCCATAAATATCCTCCTTGATTTAACTTATATTTATAAATATTATACTGCGCAAAACGCAACTCTGTCAATACATAATTTTATTTTATATATCATAAAAATTTTTTATTGACATATTATGCGAATTTTTGAAATTACAAAACTGTTAGAAAATATTAAAATTGTATATGGCGCGCAACTAATTCAATGTTTCAACTTTACAACCGTTGCGTTCGTAGTAATTTAACATTTCTGGAATCTTCTTTTTATCATAACTTGTAATACAGTCAGATAAAACGTGAACTATATATCCATTCTTTGCCATATTATAGCAAGTAGATTTTACACAGGCAATGGCGTCTGCGCCTGCGATATAAAATTCTTTAATATCATTTTCGCTTATAAAAGAAGCAAACTTTACACTTGTCAATGCGTTGCCCTTACTCTTTACAAATATGTTTTCAGACACAATCTTCATATCTGATACCAATTCAGCGCCGCGCGTATCAGGTTTAAACGTTCTAGTGCCTGCCGATAAGTTGTTATGTTTAATATACACAATGTGCATATGCGCATCATCACGCACAAACGGCGGTTTATGCCGCGAAAGCCGCTTGTTTTATCAAGCACCCGAATAGTGCCATAGTCCTTTTTACGTTGTCAAACAGTTGAAAATACTTTCCGTTTATTATATAATTTATTTGCTCTAATAGAGCGATAAACAGTAATTTAACGGAGAACAAAAAATATGGAATATATTAAACTCACACTCGACAATTTGGAAAAGGAACATATTTGTTGCGCCATATCAAACAATAAAGATATACAAGTAGCAAGCAAGAAAGCGTGGCTTAAAGAAAGGATAAAAGACGGATTGGTATTTTTGAAATCTACCGAGCGCGGAAAATGTTTTATCGAATACATACCCGCCGAAAACGCTTGGTGTCCTATCGAAGCAAACGACTATATGCACATAAATTGCTTTTGGGTTTCAGGTTCATTCAAAGGACACGGCTATGCCAACGATTTATTAAACGCCTGTATAGCCGATGCAAAAGAGCAAGGTAAATGCGGCTTAACCGTAATTTCGTCCCCGAAGAAAATGCCGTTTTTGTCAGATCCGAAATATTTTGCTTATAAAGGGTTTAAGGTTGCGGATAAAGCAAATCCAAACTTTACTTTAATGTATTTATCTTTTGACGAAAATGCGTCCGTTCCGAAATTCAAAGAACAAGCCAAACAGCCGCATATAGATAAACAAGGTTTTGTTGTGTATTATACGCATGGTTGTCCGTTTACGGCTAAATACGTTCCGCTTGTTCAGCAAACGGCAAAGGACAAAGACATTCCGTTTGAAAGCGTATTGATAGACAGCAAGGAAAAAGCGCAAAACGCGCCTATGGCGTGGACGAATTATGCCGTATTTTACAACGGACAATATATATCAAACGAAATCCTAAACGAGAAGAAGTTTCTTGAACTTGTAGAGAGTTATTATAAACAGTAATATAAATTTCAATTTAGCGTAAAAATAAGTCGAACTACTTTTTTAGTAATTCGGCTTTTTTATTGCAAAGAAAAACGTAACCACATTCAGTATTCGAATAAGGTTGCGTTTGGCGCACCCAATGCGACTCGAACGCATAACTTCACCGTCGGAGGGTGATGTTTTATCCATTAGACTATGGATGCTAATACAAAAACAATATATCAATATTATTATCTAATATCAAAAAAAAGTCAAGAATTTAAAATATCTCTTATAATACTTATTTAAAATATAAATAAATATTATATAATAAATGAATTTATCGACACATTTCGGCAAATTATCAAAAAATTAAAAAAATAGTTGGCTTGATTATTTTCTTATGATATAATATTTCATATAGAATTATTCATTTAAATCTATGGAGAAAAGTTATGAGGATACCTTGCGTAAATGTAAATTTTGAGGGGATTAAAGTTGCTTGCGTGGGTGATAGCCTGACCTACGGTACGACGCTCCTCAATAGAAAAGTCGAGAGTTACCCTGCTCGACTCGCCAAACTGCTTGGCAAAAACTTTGATGTGGTTAATTTAGGTTTTGCCGGTTATGCGCTCAACCGCCACAGCACAAAGTGTTATTTCAACCTTCCCGCTTTGAGTCTGCTCGAACAATACTCGCCAAATTACGTAATAATGTTGCTTGGTACCAATGATGCCAGACAAAAAAATTTTACAAACGAAGCAGATTTTTCCAACGCATATAGATCTATTATCAACAGTATCATCAATCTTAAGAGCAAACCTCAAATTATCGCAATGACAAGCCCTATGGCGTATGTGGATACCAACTTGCGCGAATTTGATTTTTCTCACGAAAACCTCTTAAAAATCGTCAAAATACAAAAAGAAATTTTGAGCGAATATCAAATCCCATATATTGACTTATACAATATTACGCAAGGAAAAACTTCGTTATATTCGGAAGATATGCTACACTTCAACTCCAAAGGCGCAAAGTTCTTGGCATTTAAGACATACTCCGCCGTAAAAGAATTTGAAAGCAGAGAAAAGTAGAAGAAATAGGAGAAAAATATTTTAAAAAACTTTCGCCAAGTCACTTGACAACAAGTCGGCTTGGCGTTATTATTAAGAAAAAACAATCTTTGGGCAAGCGAAATGCTGACCGGTGGTAATGTCGCCTTTGAGCGAACGAGTCCAACAGCCCCAACAGCCGATACGGTGAGATCCCGTAACCGCCTGTAAAGTCAGAATGGGAAAGATTAGATTTAATTGCAACTTAAGTTGCATTATTTTGACGCTTTGTTTTGCCCTAGAAGGAGCAAACTATGGATTCCACCAAAAGAGCAAAGAGAATACGTCTTATCGTGTTCACAGCATTGATGACGGCTTTGACTACCGCCCTAACTCTTGCAAGCGTTCCGCTTGCGTCGGGATATTACAACTTCGGAGACATTCCCATATTTATGTCTGCTTGTCTTCTAGGTCCTATCCCCGCTTTAATCACCGGCGCGTTGGGCGCAATGCTCGGCGACATCATTTTGGGATATATGGCTTATGCCCCATTTACCTTATTAATAAAGGCTTTAGAAGGTGTTATAACAGGACTTTTATTCAAAATAATCTCTAAAGCAATCAAAAAACAAGTCCCTCAATCAATGTTTTTTTGCTTGGGAAGCATTGTCGGCGGCTTAGAAATGGCGCTGGGTTATTTCCTTGCCGAAGGATTGTTGCTCGCAGAAGACAGTTGGACTGGAGGCGTCGTCAACTTGCCTTTTAATATCTTGCAAGGCACAATATCCGCAGCGGTAGCAACAGTGTTGCTATACGCTTGCCAACTTAAGCGAGTATTTGAGAAAATCTACAACCGCACGCCTCAAGTATCTTCATCAGCCACAATGGACAATTCGACTGCACAAGATGCGTCAAGCAACGACGCTTCGACACAAGAAAACTTGCAGGATGATAAACCGTCTAAAAACAACGAAGGGTTGCAGTAGCAATAAAAGGTAAACAGCGTTTATGAAAGATAAAAAGGTATTGACAATTCAAGATTATTCGTCATTTGGACAATGTTCGTTGAGCGTAGCCTTGCCGATAATTTCCGCAATGGGTATAGAGACGGTGTCTATACCTATTGCCCTGCTCTCAACTCACACAAGCGGATTTAAAGGATACACCTATATTGACCTCAAAGACAATATCGTACCTGCTGTAAAGCATTATAAATCACTTGACATCGACTTTGACTTTATATACTTAGGATACTTAGGTTCAAGCGCGGCAGCCGAAGTAGCAGAAGAAGTATGCAATCTCTACCCCAACGCCCAACTAATCGTCGATCCGGCTATGGCGGAAAACGGCAAATACTACGACGGTATCACTAATAACTTTTCGCAAAGTATAGCTATTCTGTGCAAGAAAAGTTATATTGCTCTTCCCAACTTAAGCGAAGCCTGCCTTTTGTCAGATACTAAATATTCTCCAATACAAACAAAAGATAGTATCTTGAAGATATGCAAAGGTCTTGTCGCTAAAGGCATTAAACGGTTTGTAATTACGGGAATAAGGACAAAGACAGGTATGCTCCTTGCTTACTGCGACGGCAACGAAATAAAATTTATTGATACGCAAGAAGTAAAGGGGGATTTCTTGGGAAGCGGCGACGTCTTTGCATCGACGCTCACCGGAGCGCTTGCAAATAACCTAGACTTGCCACAAAGTCTAGACTTGGCAGTCAAGTACACGCAAAAAACTGTCGAAGTTACAAGTCTTGATAAAGCGCATTGGTACGGATTGAAATTTGAAAAAACTATCCCCTATCTGATTGAATTGCTGAATACTGCAAAATAAAAACGCCATTCCGATGGTAGAGATTTTCCGCTACGGTCAAAATGACGTCACACTTTAGATATTATCCAACTATTAGGAAGTTTTGCCCGATTGCAATCTGTCCTTAAACCAATTGAGCAATTCTTTCATAGTCATATTTTCGATGCCTATACTGCGCGGCGTAACAGATACCTTTTCACCGTTAGGCAACTCTGTCTCTGCAATCTCAACGTCGGCGTATCCCAATTTCTCTAATGTGGTATAATTAAAAAACCAATACCCCACGCACAACAATATTATTATGATTACGAGAAATACCACCAATATACTAAACATTGCCTTTACCATATTATACCTCACCGATAATTATAGTTTATTAAATTTTTTATATACTGTCAAGAAAATATTTAAAATCATTTGACATCACTTTTGTATTATGCTAAAATCAATAGGCAATCAAAAACTGGAAGTTTAGCTCAGTTGGGAGAGCATCTGCCTTACAAGCAGAGGGTCATAGGTTCGAGCCCTATAACTTCCACCAATCCTAACCTAAAACGAACCACTTTTGAGTGTAGAGTTTTAGGTTTTTTCTTTACTATTTTTACTAACGGCGGTTTATGCCGCGAAAGCCACTTGACGTGAGAAAGGAGTGTGTTAGGCTT
>Ga0209694_1001789_pt1 | contig 20839 bp, 20 predicted proteins | sample GluameincwithD2O_FD_187499 | JGI IMG/M metagenome (GOLD analysis project Ga0209694, IMG submission 187499) | Mouse cecum microbial communities from Vienna, Austria - Glucosamine amended microcosms incubated with D2O (SPAdes) (version 2) | ecosystem: Host-associated > Mammals > Digestive system >... | reverse complement strand
AAAATCTTGACGTGATACCCTTTGTCAAGGCGTTCCCGGTTTACAACATCGACCAGACCAATTTCCGTGAGGCACAGCCTGAGAGGGTGCAGAAACTACTCGACCGCTTCAAGGTGCCTGAAATGCGTGACACACAGGGTATGTACGCCCACGGGGCACTCGACCGCATGGTTGCCGAGCAGACATGGCTCTGCCCCATACAGGCCGACCGCAAGGAGAGCGGCGCGTATTATTCCCCCTCGCGTGATATTGTGGTGCTTCCCATGAAGCAGCAGTTCAACAAGGGCGCGACTCCGGAGGACATATACCGCGACGGCATGGAGTTCTACTCGACCATGCTACACGAAATGACGCACTCCACCATGACACCCGAAAGGCTCAACCGTGAGGCGGGCGCGAAGTTCGGCGACCCGAAATATGCGAAAGAGGAACTGGTGGCCGAGCTTACAGCGGCCATGATAAGCCACTCTATGGGCTTCGACTCAAAAGTCACCGACAACTCGGCGGCCTACCTCGATTCATGGATAGGCGCGCTCCGGCAGGAGCCGAAGTTCATCGTGTCGGTGATGGCCGATGTCAACAAGGCTTCGGAAATGATACTCGACCGTGTGGACGCACAGCGCATATCGCTCGGCGAACAGCCTTATCTGGCGAAGAACGACCCTCTGATGGCTCCTTTGGAGGACGAGATATGCCCGTTCAGGAACGCTGCCATAATCAAGACCCGCTCCGGCGACTTCGCCCTGCGTGCCTCATACAACGGTGTCGATCTCGGTGTGAAGCCTATCGAGCGTTCAACCGCGAGAATGTATTTCCAGCTCACCGACCAACGCGAGAAAGACATATTCCTCGGAAGCGCGATACGCAAGAATTATGAATCGGAGATTGCAGGCATCGACCGCCGCGCCTCCAAGTCACTCTCAATCGTCTGAAGCTATGGCACCGGCTGACTATAAAGTTAAGTTCAAAGAACTTAAATCGCGTGTTGGTATTGATGATGTCGCCTATTCGCTCGGCTACCGCCTCGACCGCAAGGCAGGTGTGGGCCGGTACATCGAGCTTGTGCTGGGCGAGGGACGCGACAAGCGCGACACAATCATCGTCAGCAACCGCCGCGACAAGGCTTCGCAGACTTTCTTCCGGCGTGACGGCTCAAAGGGCGACGTGGTGTCGTTCATACGCGAGAATCTTTCATCTTTCAATGTTATCGGGCTTACCGAATGGCAGAAGATAGCGAAAGTGATGGCGCAGTTCGCCAATATGCCGGAGCCGGATTATGACCGCGACAGGGATTATGTACGCTCGGCATCCGCGCCTCAGGTGTTCGACCCTTCGCGCTACCGTGTCAAGGAACTGGACGCGGCCAATATCCCCCGGCTGTTCGCACAGCGCGGACTGTCGGCAGATACGGTCAAGGCTCTCGCCCCGTTCATTTCCCTTGTGTCTGACAGACGCAACGAGAATTTCAACGGCTACAATATTGGCTTCCCCTACACGGAAGCCGGGAGTGACAAGACTGTGGGATATGAGATCCGCGGCGTGAGCGGTTACAAGTCAAAGGCCGCCGGCACCAATTCCTCCACGGCGGCGTGGGTTGCCGACCTGTCGCACGGCAACAACGGTCTCGTGCGTCATGTGTTCTTTTGTGAATCCGCCTTTGACGCTATGGCTTTTTTCCAGCTGAACCGGCCCCGGTTAGGCGAGGATATCGCCCTTGTCTCCCTCGGCGGCACGTTCTCCGACCGTCAGGTACTGGGCGTGATGGAGCGTTTTCCAAACGCCCGTGCCTACGACTGCTTCGACAACGACCTTGCCGGACGCATCAACGGACTCCGCCTCATGGCTCTTGTCGAGGACATTCCACTCAAAATCACCAAGACACCGGAGGGCTTGATGGTGGAGGCCAAAGGCAAGAGTTTTCCGGTGTCACCCGACCGCTCCGCCTACACTCAGTTTGAGCCGCATATCTCCGTGCGTTACCGCATGGGGCAGTGGCAGCCTCCTAAGGACTTCAAGGACTGGAACGACTGCCTGTTGGGTAAACGCTCATCAATCAAGATACTCCCTACCAAACATGACCGTGACGATAACCTCGCCGAGCAACGCGCTTCCGGCTTAAAAATATGACTGACCGATGAAGACTATCAAACCGAAAACAGCCCTGCTCGCACTATCCCTCCTTGTCATTCCTGGAGCGGACATGATGGCGCAACAGACCGACCCGACGCTCACGGCGGCGGTGATAGCGCAGACTGTGGAGCTTAACAATATCCACAAGAAGCGTAAGTCAACCCAGGAGAAGATCATTGCGGCTGAAGCCGCCGTGACAGTAGCCCTCGACCGCGTTCACTCCGTGGAGAACAAGATGCTTGAGTATCTTTCCAACGCCCAGGGTGCCATGCAGAATCTCTACCAGATAAAGCGTGCCGGTGAACTGGTGCTTACGGAGATACCCAAGAACTGTGATCTGTTGCGTAAATCGGTACCGGGGCATCTTAAAGGCACGGCCATAGCGGTGCTGGTGTCCGATGAGCTGACTGACGCGGCCACGCAGATGGCGGCTCTCTATCCCTTCATGCAACAGCTTGTCACGTCGGGTAGCTACACTGTCACAGGTTCTGATGGCAAAAAAGAGAAGCACAAGGTCAACCTGCTCAACTCTGCCGAGCGGTACTATGTGGCAAACGAGGTGGTGACACGTCTGGAGACAATCAACACCGACCTGTGGCTGCTGGCGTGGCAGATACGCACTCTCTCATGGAACGACCTGTGGTTCTCGCTCGACCCCGACGGCTGGGCCTCGGTGATGTCGGGAAAGGCTATCGCGGAGACCCTTGTGTGGGAGTGGAACACGATAAAATACAGATAAACGAACTATCAACAACATTTTTTACATGGATACAGAAACAAAGATTATCGGCCGTTGCCCTGTGTGCGGCGGCAATGTGGTGAAGACCTGCAAGGGCTACCGCTGTGAGAACAACACCGGGGAGGACGGCAAGTGCGGACTCTTCATCAACGGTGTTATCGGCAACCGCAAGATGGCGGATGCCGAGGTCGCGGAACTGCTGGAGAAGCGTAGCATACTGCTCGACGGCTTCGCCACAAAGGAGTGGAAGACTTTTCCGACCGTGCTTGTCATGGCGGCTGACGGCTCTATCAATATGGAGTCGGTGGTGGCACGCTGCCCCCGTTGCGGCGGCGAGATCCGCGTGGGCGCAAAGGCGTTCAACTGCTCGAACTACCGGCAGGAGGGAAGCCCCTGCGACTTCGTGATATGGCGAAATATTGCCGGGCACCTCATGACGCTCGATGAAGTGCGCGAGATATGCGCCGATGGTGTCACATCCCACGAGGTTGAGATGTTCGGCGAGAACGGCTCTGTTTATCGCCGCAAACTCGGCTTGTCACCCGACAAACTAAAGGTCATCAAGGTATGAAGCCGGGAATGAAACTTGCCATACTGCTCATAAGTTGTGTGGCTATGTGGGGCGGCATAGGTTGTGCGTTCCACTACTTCGGCCAGCCGTCGAAACGGGCGCAGTCGGTGGCGGAGAAAGCATTGATGGCCTCGGTGGATAATCCGGAATCGGTAAAGGTCATAGCGGTCAGCAAGCCTGACAGCGTGTTCGGCCGCAACTACATCAACAACGACGAGAAAATGGCGATAGCCATGTCGATGATGAAAGTCAACGAACAGGTCATGTCCCGGACAGACGGGCTTCAGAACCTCGATTTTGAGGACAACGCCGTTTCCGAGCTTGTCGGCCGCCAGATGTCGGCGATGTCCGCTCTACGCTCTATGGTGGGCTTCGAGACTCCTGACGCTCCACGCAAGCCATTCTCCGGCTGGAAAGTGAAGATAGAGTATGAGGCTCTGTCGGAAAGCGGCTCTCCCTACCGCTCGGAATACTGGTTTATACTTGATCGTGACGCTCAGTGCGTCGTAAACTCTTTTGAAATACCTCTTTTATAAATCCCTAAACTGAATACAACGATGAAAGAACTACTTGATCAGATCGACACGCTCACTGCATCTTTCCTGAAAGACGCCTGCTCTCAGCTCGACAAAGGCAACAAGGCCGCCGGACTCCGTGCACGTCGCGCTTCCCTCGAACTGGAGCCGCTGCTCAAACGCTTTCGCAAACTCTCGCTGGAAGCCGCCAACAACAAGGCTGAATAATCAGCCCTCGATAGGACAATTTCTTTGCTGTCAAAAACCGGGACTCCCTGTGCGTGAGCATGGGGAGTTCTACTATTTAATCCAATCTTTTTTCAGTACCCTGAATGAATAAAAAGGACTATATATGATGAATAAGCAACTCAGTAGAAACTGGTATTTAAGTGTGTCTTTATTTCGACTTATAAAATAATTTATTCTTAATACAATTCCTGAAGGTATCAATAAGACAATAATCATCCAAATAGACATCAAATCACCCCAAGGCCATAAGTGAAATGAATCTACGATAGCACACACCGCAATATAAACGAACAAAAAGATATTGCAAAGTGTAAATATCAGATATAATTGTTTGAAATTAGGAATTTTGTCGCAATTAAATTTCATCGTTTACCTCCTTTCCGCCAGAGAATAATGAACAGGACAAGGGATAAAAAGTAGGTTATCCACATCAGAGTGGACAAACCATCTATATACATATAGTATCATTCCTCTATTATGTCTATATTGTATGGTTAAATAATATACTTGCATCCACATAGGCGTTAATCCACGTCAATGTTCCATAGATAAATATTGAGATAAATATTATCAAGCCAACTATCTTCTGCCAAGTCTTCATAATCACTCTGAAAAACAAGTTATGCAAATGAATATTACGATAACAGCAACAATCGATGCCAGCACTATCTTTGACACATAACTTTTTGTTTCTTGTGAAGCCTCATAATCGAAACGAGACGGCCCTGCATATTTTTCAATCGCCTTACGAACACTTTTGCTTCGGCAATACAGATCGGATAGGCAAATGTCGTGGAACTCAAACTGTTCACCATTTACCGAAGTTTTGATTCTTAGCCATCTTTCCACGAAACGAGCAAAATAAGATACGTTCCAACTGGTATAGACGCTCACTATATCCCACCACCAATTATATGTTTTGGTCTTGCCCCAGTCCTTTATTGTTATTCCCTCGCTGTCAATTATTAGCGTGGTTCTACCATAGCGGATATATTTATAGGCATATACAGCCACACCCAAACCGAAAAAGACCGCACCAAATATGCACCAAAATTTAGGTGTATAGATAGAAACGTATAAAGACACGCCAAACATCACCGTTACCAACAGTGGAGACGTCAGCGATTCTTTTGCTATATATCGATTATTTATCGGCACTTTTGTCATATTATTTCCCGGCCCACCATTTCGATTTTGGAAATTTTGTTCTTTGAATAATCGACAACCATTATGGCTTCATCTGTCACGTTCTCATCATTTGGATTAGGCTTCCATCTTACATAGAATCTTTTTGGGGATGTATTATCTGAGCCATCTTCCGTTTTCCATGTTATAGCCATAGTTTTTACAGCATTGCGAAAAGCGGTATCTGCATAAGCTATTTCAATATCTCCATTCAGAAGTTTAGTCGCACACCCCTCGTTGCAGTATCGGTCAAATAATGTTTTCATATCCCTAACAGCAACTCCGGCGGCTCGTTCACTGAAATATAGTGTCATAAAACCGGATACTATGTCATATCCGTCAATTCCAAGAGCATAATCTTCAGTGATTATATCGTATGTTCCGTTTTTGCGGATTTGATACAGCAAAGGCCAACCGTCATCGGTATCAGGCAGAAAACAACCGAAAGTGAGATATATTGTAGAGTCGGAATACCAATGCAGTCCGCCTCCCCAATACATTTGATACTCGCCTTCCTGTCCCATTAGATCTTTTGTGCGAATCTCTTTATTTATGAAGACGGGACAGTTATCGTATGAGAGGGTTACAAAGACAGATGAATCACCAAATGTATTTTCACCTATTTTTATACGGGCATCATTTGGCGCAATGGTAGTTATCAGCGTCCAGTGCCCAACGACTGTATCCTCTATCACACGACCACATGGTATGGATTGTATAGAATCTACTACTTCTACAACTTCTATGGTTTTGCTGTCGGTAGTTTTATCGGTTTTGCAACCAACTATATATGACAACATAATTGCCACGAAACCATACAGAAATAAATATCTCATGTCAATCTGCTTCATAAATCAATCTGCCGTTTTTGTATAATTCCAGAATTTATGATAACAGTTACCATCACTGTCAAAGTATTTCCATTCTCCAATATAGTCGGTTACAAATGTTTCTCTATTCCAATCTTGCAGGCACCAACCTTCAGAAAGCATTTTACCACTCTCATAATAACGGCGAAGATAAATTAACGAATCGGGAGCGATTGGATATACAGTATTTATATGTGAGGAATTTTCCCTCAGACTGTCATAGTCCCAAACCCACACTTTGGGATAAACAGCTTCAATACTATCAATCAGCGTCTCATCACTATTGCCTAAGTCACCGTTATAATGATGCACTATGCTATCTTTCCACTCGATTGTTTCTCCATTTAAGTACATTCTATTGCCTGCAACAGCATAACCATTTCCCAAATATCTGAAATGGTTGGGATTTGCACCTTTGAGTATCATTTCTTCAGCATAAGTGCCTCCAAATCCATTGCCATTTTCGTCTATTCCATCATAACAGATAATGCGCTGTGGATAATAGACGTGGCGTTTGTCTTTTGCATATTCAGTTTCGCTACAAACACGGAAAGACGCTAAATCAACATCAATTTCATCACAGCTAAAATCACCTACCGCGGTCCCCCAATAAATATGCCCTTCAAGGTTCGTATAGCTTCCTACTGATTCTCCATTTTCAATCGGAAGCCAAACCCCATTATCGACAATCGAATCACTGCGGTATGTGCATCCCGCGAATAGCACAATTACGATAATGAATATTACTGTAAGTCTGCTGAAAGCGACAAGCGAGGTCACACCATCGCCGTCGGTGGAGAGGCGATGACGGTAGATGCCAATTATTTTTGCTCGGTCGGGAGGCATTGCTGTCGGATCGGCATAAGAGCCTATCGCAAAGTTAATAAGAATATTTGACATTAGGGTGGTTAGCACGCATAAAAATCGCCGTTATATCCTGACAGATGATGATTTATGAATAAAAAGGTACTGGAGGCGGCAACTTATCTTTGATTACTTGCGGCTTCTGCGTCCGTTGGTTTTTCGCTACGAAGTAACGGCGGGCGGTGACGCCGGCAAGCGACCGCCTCCGGCTTGGCTGCATGAAAAAATCCGGCAGCCTTCCACGATTTGCGCCAAATCGGGTATTCCGTATTTTTTCACTTGCCACACTTGCCTTGCGTCACCGCCCGCCGTCTTGATTGTATCGAAAAAATCCCCCGGATGCGAGAAGCCACAAGGCTTCAAACAAAAGGGAAAAAAACAAAAAACTCAAACATCTAAAACACTCAAATTATGGAAGCAACAGCAATTCAGACCAACACCGCAAACGTACAGGAAGCCACAATCTCTCTCGCTCTCATTCAGCCGAGCAACTACAACCCCCGTAAGAATTTCGACGAGCAGAGCCTCACCGAACTCGCTGACTCTATCAGCCGTCAAGGTATTCTCCACGCGATAGGTGTGCGACCAATCGCCGGCACCGACCGCTACGAAATCGTGTATGGCGAGCGAAGATACCGCGCCTCCCTCATAGCAGGGAAAGAGGACATCAAGGCAACCGTCTATACCGACCTTTCCGATGATGAAGCCGAACAAAAGGCTATTGCGGAGAACCTGCACCGCCAGGACATCACGCCTATGGAAGAAGCCGAGACGTTAAAGGCTGCAATCGACAGCGGACGCTACGACTATGCCACACTCGCCACGCAGATAGGCAAGAGCGAGACCTATATCCGCACCCGAATAAAACTCACAACCCTCATACCCGAAATCGCACGGCTGATTGACACCGAGGAAATCACGGTGGCAGTGGCAACCGAGATAAGCCGTTACGGAGTTGACATACAGACCGATGTTTACAACTCCCACCTCAAAGACGGAGTGACCTGCAATAATTGGCGTGGTATGAACGCCTCCAATGTGGCTCGGCTCATAGAAAAGAACTACACAACCGACCTAAGCCGTTACCGCTTCGACAAATCGGCGTGTGCCTCATGCCCTTTCAACACCATAAATCTTCTGCTGTTCTGCGAGGACGGCTGTGAGGGCAACTGCTCCAATCCCTCTTGTCTTCGTGAGAAGCACATCGGCTATCTCACCGACAAGGCGGTTGATATGCTGAACGAACATCCCACCGCCAATTTCTGCCACTCGGAGTATGACCGCAACGAGAGGGTGAACGCACTGCTGACTGAAATGGGCTATGACATCGAAAAACTCGGTGGCTATCTGACACCTTACCCCTTTGAACCTATCGCACCCCAATCCGACCGCTTCGACACCGAGGAAGAATATGCCGAGGCAGTAAAGGCATACGAGGGCAAAGTGGAGGCGCATAGGGAAAAGTGTGCCGAACTCACAGCAAAAGCCGAGGCAGGAGAAATCACACTATACATCACAATCGGGCGAAATGATGTGACGCTCGGATATATGGCTACCCCTGCCAAGCCGAGTGAGGACTGCAACAATCCGAAAGCCGAAATCGCCAAGTTGGAGGCAAAGGACAAACGCAACAAGGAGATAGCCGTGGAGCGTACAATCGAGGACACGAAGAAGAAAATCCTCGAAGCCGACATCACCGAAACTAAATTCTCGCAGGACGAGGACAAGATGATATATTTCTTCCTGCTCTCATCGCTCCGCAAAGAGCATTACGAAGCCGTCGGACTGACCGACCGCAAGTCTCAATATGTTCTCAACGACAGCGAGAAAATGACAATCATCGCCAATCTCAACGCCAAGACAAAGGCGATAATCCGCAGGGATTTTCTAATTGACAATTTCAAGGGTGCGTATCGTGACAACGCCATTGCCGACCTCCTGCTTTCTTTCGCCAAGAAGCACATGCCGGAAGAACTCGCCAACATCGAAGCCGAGTATAACGAGATTTACGAGAAGCGACACCAACGTATCGAGGAACGCAAGGCTCTACTCGCCAAAGATACCGAACCCGAAGCAACTGAGCCGGAAGCCGAGAACGCACCCGAAGAAGAACCTATGCCGGAGGCAGAACCCACTACGGCAGAAGCCACTCCCGACACCACCGAGGTAGAGACCGAGGTTGCACCGGAAGCCGAGAACGCGCCCCAAGAAGAACCTATGCAGGAAGCTGAACCCTCCACGGAAGAAGCCACTCCCGACATTTCCGAGGCAGAGACCGAGGCTATCCAATACGAACCAACGGAAGAAGAAGCCGAGGCGATACTTACCGAAGAAGAAAGGTACTGCGAAGAAGCTGTTGCATAAAGCGACAAGCACCTATGTTTGAGCAAGCCACCCCATGCCGAGAGGCGCGGGGCGGCTTTTGCTCGTCCCCTCCCAAAAGCCGCCTCTTTGGAAAACCATTGTAGCGTCATGCTTTATCGGATTATTATACTTCCTCGCAGTCAAACGGTGATAAATCACTGGATATATTGTGCTTTATCTTATCTCAAATTCCACGAAAGCAGTGTCTTGTCTCTCCGAATTGTCAAAGTGAAATGTCTTGACTAACCGATATACGCCCCGGTTAAGATTTTTACCATAAAACCACGGTTTTACTATATCTTCACGTTGGGACTTTGTTTCCAAAATATAGGCAATCGCAGTGAATACAGTGAGGCAAGCTCCTTCTTCCATATATTTTTTATCTATTGGAAGTCTTTTCCACTGATCGTTTTCTTTTCCTTGAATCTCAAACCATTCTCCGAAAAGAACTGTCGAATTGGTATTGTTACGCCAGACAACATTCAGGGAGTCTATCGGTAATGTCACGCCATCGGTATTCAGAACTGTCATCGTGACACCCGGTGTCGTTGAATAACTTTTCTGAAGCATTGGCTCGATTATAGGTGCAGTTTCCTTCATGGCTATGTGCCAATAGACAGAATCTGAGGACGCAACCTTTATAGTCTGTGGATAATAGCCTACAAAACCGATATTTATACTATCCCCGTCATTTACACGTATTGAGAAAGAACCATCTTCTTTAGATATTGTAGCTCCGTGATTAGTGAGGTCTTTCACAATCGCCTGATTTAACGGTGTTCCGTCTGTGGAGTCGAAAACCGTTCCTTGCAAATCAAATATTTCAGGATGTGTATTCCCATCGTGGTCGATATAATACCATGAATCACTTACCCATGTCCTGTATTCACCAACCGGCTCTGATTTACCTTCATCTGTAACTTTGGCATAGCCATCCTCAAAAGGAAAGGCGAAAGCAAAACGAGGTTCTATCGCCACATTGCCGAGGCTGTCGGCAAATCCGATTTTGCCGTCCTTGTTGACTATCCTCTGCAATCCCTCACAAAAATAATCATCGCCATTGTCAAATTGATATATAGAGTACGAGTGTTTGTTACCACAAGAGGACACCAGACTAAACAGTAAGATAAATGGCAACATAATCACGCCATTAATATCGGTATATCGGAACATAGTCTTTCTCATCTGCTATTTTTCTTATGTTTATAATGTTATGACTTATAACGGCTATGATGGTTTATTGAAAACGGCTCCCGACATCGTGCCAGGAGCCGAATATAGTATGATTTGCTGTTTTTATTTCAAGATTGCACTTTCAGAATCGTTGTGTTCGTAAGAGGGAGATTTTGAAGTCTTCTTACCATAATCAATAGTATATGCCACTTTAAGGGTGGCGTATTGATTATATTGTCGATTCCAGTTAGTCTGTTTATATGAGTATGAGGGAGTGTTCAATTCATCTATGATGCGGTTGTGCATGAGGAATAGATTATTGGCGTTGGCTTCTATCGCCCAATGGTCGTGAGTCCACATCGCCGAAAGTTGATACTGCCAGTAGGTCTTTCTCCGTATCTGGCTGTCAACCAAATCTCTTGTTGGCGTTGACACCCATGCACCAAAAGAGAAGTCCCCGACATAGTAATTTACAGTTGCGCTTCCGGTGAATACCGACAGGTTGCGGTGTTGAACTCCTCCTCGTGCCAGTTGCTCGCTCCATTGTCCGGAGATATTTATATTGAGGGCGTTGGATGGCTTGTATGTCAAAGACAAATCCGCTCCCGGCTTATGGTAGATACAATCATCGCGGAATGTACTTATCAGATTGCCCTCCCTGATGTAATAGTCGGAGATAATGGAATGATTCTGATAGAAATACGACACACCGGCTTGCAACGCGATTTTATTAAGGTTCAGATTATAACTCAAGCGTGGGCTGAGCAATATGGAGTTATCCATGTCTGGATTTCCTTTCAGAATGATTATTGGGTCAATCTGCTGCTCAACATTGTTTATGGTGTTGATTCTTGGATATGTGTTACCCAACGCAAAAGCGAATTGCAACTGTTGCTTACGATCAATCATATATGCCGCTCTTGCTTGAAGACGTGGTGTGAGGTGGTTAATCGACTTCATACCTTTCAGCCGGTATGTGAGGAACGACAAGCCGGGATTGATGTCATAGAAGAACCGCCCCAAACGCTGGGAGTAGTCAACAAACAGGATAGTTTCAGAAGAACGGAGATTCTGATTGTATGCCGCAGTCCCGGAATAATCAGAATCACTTACTCTCAGGAACTCATAGAATGTGAAAACAAGGCTATTACGGTGACTGAGAGTCCATGAATAGTTGGCGTTCAACTTTGTGTACCAGTAATCTTCTTTAACCAGAGACTTGTATAAGGCATCATTATCTTTATATTGCCTGTTAAAGTCATTTCTGGAATAATATCCGTCCGCCACATAATCAAGTCTCTTGTTTTCTGAAAATGTGTGCATTCCAAAGAAATACAGGCTCGGCCGCATGGTCTTGTTTTTACTATGGAGATTTACAACGTCACCATCGTTGAAAGCTGCATCTGTCAGCCAATAATTGACTATTCCATTGCCGACATCATTTCTGCTGTCAGTCCATGCTATGCCTCCCCGGAGCATCCAGATATATTTATTCCCTCTGTTGCTTATGGAAGCCTGCACATATTCTTCTGAATCACGGTTACCGACATTGGAATAGGTATTATTTCTGTTCAATATACCGTCCTCAAAATTAAATGATTCGGTTTCATCAAGCGTGGATTTAGGATTTTCAAGTGAATATCCGGCCCAAAGGTTTATGCTCTTGTTGCCGACAACATATTTTGAAATCAGATTGTAGTCACCGTTCAGATACCCCAGGCCCTGCATGGCATCCAACTGTGTATAACCGCCGTTGTTGAGAGTTCTCAACACGAAATTTATTGCGGCTGCGTCTTTGGCGTATTTGCCTGTCGGAATGTCGAAATATTCCACACGGGCAATATCCTTCGGTCTCAAAGACTGCACCTCACGGAAATCCACCTCACGTCCATCAATATAGAGTGTTGCAGTGCCGGCAGGTGTTGTAACGCTCCCCGTTGTTCGGTTAACCGAAATACCCGGAATCATCAAATTACGCAGCAGATCATAACCGCTGACAGCATGTTTCCGCTGTTCCTTTGTAGGAATGGCGGAGATATGATCATCCTCACGTGTCAAGTACGAGGCGTTTACCACAACCTCCTTCAACTCCTGCGTTTTGATGGAGTCCGGTTGCTCCTGTGCATATTCCTTTGCGACGGCAGCTATCGCCACAAGGCACATTACGGAGAGGGTGATTAACTTTTTCATTTCCTTAAAGAGATTGTGAACAGCAGTTCGCGTCCGCGGAGCCACCGTTGCGACTCGAAGGAGGAGAGCTGACTGTAGGTTGTGTAATTGTATGTGCGTTGGTTGAAGATGTTGTTGAGCATCGCAGAGAGTTCGATGCGCTTGTTGAGTTTATAAACCAACTTTGTGTCGAGCAGGAACACATTTTTATATTTACCCTCGGTGAGTTCGTTACGGTAGTGCTCGCCCATTATGCGCCATTCCCATTTGGAGTGAGGCATAATGTTGATGAGCAAGGAGTTTTCCATACCACTGAGCCATGAGTTCTTGACTCCGTTCATCCGGAGTTGGCTGTTGGAGAAGTCTATGTGATAATCAAAACTGAGCCAACGGAGCGGCGCGCCATTGATTTTTGCTCCTACACTCCAGCCGAGACTTATCGAATTAACGGCATTGCTTTCGGAGAAGAGATGCGACTCGCCACGGTTGAATGAGCCGTTGACGTTTGCAGATCCGCGCATAAAGTCGAGAGTCTTACCAACGCTGCCCATAGCCAACAGATTTTGTCCGTCACTTTTGGCATCGGTATAAGAATAGACGATATAATCGCCGTAGAGCTGTTGCGCCATTGTGTACGGCAGATGCGACCACGACTGCATTACCATAGCGTTGGCGAACACTCCGCGACGAGTGTGCTTGTAGGCGAAACTTGCCGATACATTCTGCGATGTTGAGTTGTAGAAATCATCTACGCCTTGCTTGAATGTGCGGTAGTTGGTCATGATGTAGCCGGGCTGAATCATGTTGAGATTCATAGGAGAGCGACCGGTACCTCCTCGCAACGTCATAGAAAAGCGGTTGTTCGGTTTCCAGTTCATGCTGAGCGATGGGGAGAAATATACTTCCGAGCGGTTGGCGAGAGCCTTGTCAAAGGTGTAATGCGCGAAGCTGACCGGGGCGTTGAGAGTGAAATTCACCCGCTTCACCCAATATTCAAACTTCGGGGTGGCATAAACGGTGAAATAGTTTGTGTTGAGTACATTCTCCGTTGTGCCAGGCAGCTCGGTAGGCATATCAGGTAATTCGGTATTAAGTGAACGTAAATATCCTTTCACTCCACCTTCAAGGCTGACTGTTATGCCTTTTATCGAGAAAGCGTAGGCGGCACTCTCATGGGTATAGAAAGCATGGTCGCCGATGTGCTGGCTAAGGGTACTACCGTCCAATGAAACATTGAGCGTCTGCGGCAGTGACTCCCATTCGTTGTTGCTCTGGAACGTGATGAGGTGTTTGCCGTTGAACCGTTTGATCATCTTGAATTTGTTGGCGACATAGTAATCCGGCAATTTTGCCGACTGTTCATTTGGCAGCGAACCGGTCACTCCGAGCCTCACATCGTCCCAGTCAATGTTTGTAGAGAGGGTGTTGTTGATGAATGTTGTTTTTTGATTGACCTCATAGATGAACTTGCCGGAGAGAGTGTGGGAGCGGTCGCGGCCGTCACGGTTTTCGGTGATCACACGGTCGTCACTTTCAAGAAAGTATGTTGTTATATTAGCGGCCTGAGCCGTGACTCGGTTGAACGAGTAATCAACCTGTGCCTTGAACTCCCCATTTTTAACTTTCCACAGGGAGTTTGTTGAAACCAAAGCCGAGCGATTGAACAGCGTGCGTTTGCGGCTAAGGTTTGGCACTCCGGGGAGCGAAACGCTTACATATTGGCTCAGTCCTGTCGCTCGGCGTGCTGCGAAGAAATCAGTGGCACTCGCCGAAAGGTCTTCGCCTATATTGTTGGTCTTGAATGTGGTGATGTTCTGGAATCCGGGCATAACTGCCATTGCGAATAGTTCGCCGTCCCACACCGCGCCCTCCGGTTGCCAGGAGTAACCGCCTCCGGCGTCGCCGTGGAAAGTCCATGTGGCTTTCGCCTTGTTCTTCAGTTTTAGGTTGATGGCAGCCTTATCGGAAAAACTGATACCAGACAGCACCTGCATCGGCTGATGGTTTTCCATAACCTCGACCGCGCCGACATCATCATGATTTATTCCGTTGGTTGCTATTCCGTATTTGCCACCCAACAGGTCGGAACCCTCTATGTAGAACTTGTTGATGTCCTCGCCCTGATACTGGATTTTGCCGGAGTTCGACACATCAATACCTGGCATACGTTTCAGCACATCGCCGATACTCCGGTCTTGTGCTTGTGCAAAAGTCCCGACATTGTATGTGATGGTATCCCCTTGCTCACGGATGCGGTCGGCTTTCACCGCAACCTCTTTAAGCATTGTTGCCGAAGCCTCCATGACGATTGTAACTGGCAACTGAACGCTGTCAAGTTTTACAGTCTGCTTTGCAAAACTCATCATCGACACATCGAGAGTGTAACCCTTGATTTTAGAAGTGGAGATTGTAAACTTGCCGTTGGCATCAGAAGTGGCATACTTCTTTATTTTCCCCTCGGCAGTGCGTAGAATCACAGAAGCTCCTGTTAGCGGCTCATTTGTACCTTCCTCCACGACCACACCCGACACATTGACCTGTGCAACACCGTTCAGCGCAGCCAATGCAAATGCGATTATGAATAGCAGTCGGTTCATAGGTCGTGAGGATAGTTGGTTTCCTCTTTGTCGTGATGGACGATTTGTTTCTCATTGGTCGGGGTTGAACCAACTCCATAGGCTGCTTGTATTTTCGCCGCAAAATTTGAGTTTGAGTATTTCCACCAGTTGTTGAAAAACTTGTCGCGGTTCACTGTAGTGTAGCCTGTTTTATCATCATAAGTGAAAATCCCGACTTCTGAATTGGGATTCTGCACAAGGCCGTTGGCTTCAAAAATATATTCATTATTGGCGTCGTGTGCTTCAAGAATCAACCCCGGCAAACCACAGAGTTTCCACGGACCTTCCTGAATTGGAATCTCCGGTGCGAACCAGGCAGTCCATTTTCGCCCACGATAATCAGTGGTTGCTTCAACACATTCGTAACCCAATATGGTCTTTGTGCTGTTTCCTATTGCCCATTCGGGTTTATCCCAATCTTCTGAATATTGCCAATGCTCCATATCGAAATAACAACGTTCAGTAACTTTGCCATTAGGAATATTCTTATAGATATAACCCCAATAATGACCACAAGCCAATTGTGTATCATCGCGCTTGCCACTCATGGTTTTTGCCTGATCCATGGCCCAGAAAGTCGCGAGGTCACATTCCATAATTGAATCCTGCCATAATCTCTTTGTCCCGCAAAAAACGGATTTGTTTTTCCCGATTCTGAGCATTACTGGATCCTTAAAGAAATGAGAATTACGCTTTGTCGTATCGGTAACTTCAATACGAGTATAATGCACTTCAAGGATAGCCGGCTCCGCATCCTTGACATAATCTTTTGCAAATGCTGTCATTGCAGCCCACAAAAGCAGTATAAATATCAGTCTGTTCATATTCAATCGTGATAATCGGTCTCAAGAAAATCTATGTTTACTTCTTCGCCTGTGCGTATATGGTCTGTGCCGAATTGAATCCCGGTAGCTGCTCCATCAATGGCGTTATGATGGTCACGGTAGTTGGCCAGTTGCCTCAACATTTCCTCACGAGACATCTTGTCATATTGTCGAAAAGGATAAATAGGCACCATCTCTTGATAAGAAGCCTCCAATCCGGTAGCCACGAAAGAATGTTGCCCGGTGGATTCACTTGCTTCGAGTATCAAACCCGGCAGTCCGGTCAACTTCCACGGCCCTTCCTGCAAAGGAATATCAGGAGTGAACCATGCCGTCCAATCCCGCCCATGATAGTTTGCCGTTGCCATCACGCAATCATAGCCCAACACAGTCTTTGTTGAGTCGGAAATTTCCCATACAATATCGCCAAGAGGCTCCGTATAATACCCGTGTTCAAGTGAGCCAGCCTTGTCATAGACAGTCATTTGATTGTCAGCTGCGGAACGAAAAATATATAGAGATGTTTGGTAGACTAACGAATTCATCGCACTTTCATCCTTAGTCTCCGTATATCTCTTGAGCGCATCTTTGAGGAGCTGATGGCTGATAGCTCTACCTTGTGGAGTGGATTCAAGAGAATCCTTGAACTCCGTTTTTACGTTATAAAACTTCGAATGTTCTTTGCTCGCCAATAGGATAAAAGGAATATCACGTTTTATTATCCCATCCGAGCCTCTGACGAAAGTTTCGTGGTAGGTGTAGCCAACCTTTATCTCGGCACGTGGATATTCCTCTTTCTTCTTTGCTTGTACCTCAAACATGGCAAAGAAAGCAATTATGGTGATTATGAGTGAAAGTCGGTTCATTGTCTTTTGCGGGCTTTGAGTTTGTAATAAGTTTTATACTGGTTGGGATATAAAACAGGATCAGAAGCCGTAATTACAACCCATAGTTCGTCAGGTGTCAGTTTCTCGATCATCCAGTATCCATCTGTGGAGTTCCCGGCCATGTAAATAACAGCGTAATTCTCCGTGGTGAAAGTCCATTGGAAATATCTGACATCTTTCTTGATAGACGGATCTTTCAGGGAGCCTGTCGCAGTCCAGCCCTTGGTGTCTCTGCCGAATGAATAGATATTGGTTTCATCATCAAATGTCTGTTCATTGCTAATACTGTAATCGACATACACAACAAGCCATTCCACATCAGTGAGCATAGCGACAGTGTTCTGCTGACCTTCATCAAGGTAGCCGGTTCGCCCTTCGCATGACGACAATATCATCAATAAGGAGAGGCAGAGAGAGATAAATAACGCCTTCATTGTGAAAATGAAACGGAGAGCGTTCCGTCACCGACAAGATTCATGCCTTTGACTGAAAGCCAATCGGAATTACCATTATTGCTAATGATGTACGAATGGCATGGTTGCGGCGTATTCACCCCGGCCACTATCAATATTCCGGCATCAGGATTTGAAGTGTCACCCAAAGAGAGCTGATACAGGTAGAATCTAGATGAACTGTTTGCAGACACATTCATGGTAACATATCGGGGTGCATAGAACTGTCTTGCGTCATCTCGATCAGAAGTCACGACCATTTGGGCGAGTGTATTGCCATTGATTGAACGTGTCGCCGACCTCGTTACTCCATAGGTATCAGTGATCCTTCCCTCAATAAGTTTGTCGGAAGAATATGTTGAGTAAATAATCGCCGTTGAGTTGCCCGATTGTTTCACTGCACGGAGCATACCATTGACGGCTTCCATATCGCGCGTGAACTTATCCCGGTTGATTGTGCTTACCATCATCAACTCCTCACGACTACGGTTGACTACATAGTCGGAAGCTGTGATTTTCTTGTCGGGATTGATGAAAAACGCACCTGTGGCGTTATCCACATCAACAAATTGTGCCAGTATTTCTGCATCAGTCTCATAGGCGCGGATAGGCGACGGTTCGTTGAAAACCGTATTGTCATCGCTGCACGCTGATAACAACATCGAACCGAAAACTGATAATGGGAGCAATATCTTTTTCATATATGCCAGAATCTCCCGGTGGCTCATAGAGAGTTAAGTTACTATAAAGAAGCGTGAGCCAACTATGCCACGTCTTTGTTGATGGTCGTAGGAAACCTTTGATGCAGATGTAACAATAGCAGCCCACGCTATACGCGTGAGAACCACTATGCTATCTCTTGCATCGTTTTGAAAATTTCCTACGTTTTCAACAAACAAGATGAGCATAACGCTTCTTATTTTCCAAAATGTCGTGACAGACAGGAGTCTATCAGTCGCAAAGTTAATAATAATATTTGGGATTAAGGCTATTATAGCCTATAAATAATTCACTTTGCATTTGATAAATGTGCGTTTTACGGGCGTCTATGGGTGCCGAGTGGTTTGCCAGCCGTGGTGACAGGAGCGTGAGGCAGTGCGCCGGGGCGTATTGCCTCACACAACCTTATCACCACCGCTTGCTCCCAAATGATGTGAGAATTAGGCGATAAGCCGTGTCAGTGGCTCGCGGATCCACAGGCACGGCACATCGCCTTGTGCTGTTTATCGGTTGCCCGACTGATTCCGTGCTGCACACCGATTCAGCTTCGGGCAGTTCTGATTTTGGATATGATGTCCGGCTTCAGCCGAAGGCGGCGACAACGCCAGAGCAAAGCGAGGGCAAGCCTTCGCACGACTCTCGCGTTGTCGCCTCTCTTTGGAATACCAGTCTGCAAACGATGACTGTGGCCGCTTCAAGGCTGGCACTTTGAAACGGCAAAAGTCAACGGTGGCCGGTTCTTTCCCTTGAAGATTTTGAGCCTCGGCAGGGACAGGCGTTTTGGCGTGCGAAGTTACTGCGTCCGGGAGGAACGTCAAGTGACGCTGTGCTTGTGGTCGGCGTCCGCACTCGTGAGCCTCCACATTTTTTCTCCCTCAATTCCGAAAAAATGGGTATCCCTCGCTTGCCGCTGACTACACACTTGCCTTATCCTCCCTTATGGCCGCAGTTGTGGGACTGCACGAAAAACGGCCAGCCCTGCCGGAGAAGCTCAAAGAGCTTCAAACAAAAGGGAGAAAATTAACTCAAACACAAAAAAACAATGGCAAAATTCAGAGTCAGAACAGAGTACATATTCAGTGGCTTCTTCGACATAGAGGCTGAAAACGCGGCACAGGCAAGGGAGTATGTTGAAAAACACTGCGGATTGGTTATAGGCGGTGACATACATTCCACATTACCTGATGATGAAGTAAACTGGGAGTTCCCGGTTCACCCTGACACAAAAATTGGCGAGACCACAAGAATTAAACCGTAGTAAGACACTCAAACATCAAAAGACTATGCACAGCACTATTTATCAAATCAGCACCAAGCCGATAGCCGAAAACGACTATCTGAACATCGACCGTATAGTGGTAGGAGAAAACGCCTCTATATCCTATGTGTGCGAAAACTCCGAGGACGGACGCAAGTTCAACATCCGCTTTCTTCTTGAACATATACTGCCGAAAGGTATGTTTACGTCCATCGAAGAAAGCACCCTTACCTACAATGGTGGCTTCGCAATATGGCGAAAATCCCATTTCGACAACATCAAGGCTATATCTGCCGAACTTACCCCTGCAAACGTGATGAAATGGAACGAACCAATAGGGCAACTGAAAAAAGCCATTATCAATCCGCTTGGAACAGACGCTCTTTTCGTTACCGAGTTCTACGGCGGTGCAGGCACGGCTGAACGCTCCGCAGACCTAATGGATATTATCGCCCGACTGAAAAAGGGCGATAGACTATACATCGGGGCAATATTAGGGTATCACAACTAAAACATATCGTCATGGAGTTCTTTATCGAGCCTATCCCGACATGGGCGTTATGCTATCTAATCAATGGAGACCCGACAGGGTTGACTGACGATGAAATTGCGATGATTGACAAGTGGTATGCCGACAACAAAGTGCAGACCGTCACCACCGCTTCCGAAGCCGAGGGAGAGTGCCACCCATATTTCTCCCATTTTCCTGCTTTCGGGCTACCTGCCGAGGTTACTGACTGCCATGTGATGACCTTGTAGCCATTATCTCACGAAAGTCAAACGACAATCCAAATCACACGGATATGAAATACGAAGATGTGTCAGCGATATTATATCGCAATCATGGTGTTTTCGACATCACCACACCCTTTGGCACTCAACGCCGACGCTTGTTCCTCTCCACTGAAAGTAAGGTATGTGAGTTTGCGAAACGCTCTCGCAAGAGAGGCTATCCGATACCGCCAAACGAAATCAAATGTTGGCTGTCTATCTCCAAAGTGACAAAGCCGACAACGAATATAGTAGCCAAATTCCAACGTTACGCCTCGCGTGCAACTTTTCCGTCTGCATTTGTTCGCAAGTGTCTTGAAGCTGACCCGACAAAGGACTGCTACGAGAACCGCCTTACCACCGGCACTCGCATCGACGGAGAGATTATATCCCTTGACGCTATCTCCAGATATAACCATTGGGTGGTGGAACAGTTCAGAAAGGCTCTCAAAGAACGGCGCAACTTTAATTCCGGAACATT
>Ga0209694_1001788_pt1 | contig 20851 bp, 17 predicted proteins | sample GluameincwithD2O_FD_187499 | JGI IMG/M metagenome (GOLD analysis project Ga0209694, IMG submission 187499) | Mouse cecum microbial communities from Vienna, Austria - Glucosamine amended microcosms incubated with D2O (SPAdes) (version 2) | ecosystem: Host-associated > Mammals > Digestive system >... | reverse complement strand
AAAATATTTGTTCCCCATATCATTTCATCTCTTTCCTTTCTGTTTATATTATACAACGACAAAAAGACCCTACAAAGTAGAATCTACACCTTTTTTTATTCGTGTCTACTTTATAGGGTCTATTTTATTCATTAGCTCTTTTTTATTTAATCTTTATATGCTTTATGAATCAGGTAAGCATCTGCTAAAGCAATCGCTACACAAGCCTCTAATACCACCTGTGCTCTTAAAATTATTGCAGCATCATGCCTTCCCTCTATGACAAGCTCCTCTATTTGATTGGATTGAAAATTAAAGGTTTGTTGTGGCTTTCCTATAGAAGGGGTTGGCTTGACAAAAACAGATACTATAAGCTCATTTCCATTAGATATACCACCATTAATACCACCATTATGATTTGTTTTCGTCTTTCCTGAAGCATCAATAATTAAATCATTAAAGGCACTTCCCTTTAAGGTAACACCTAAAAAGCCAGCACCAAAGGAAACACCCTTTACACCACCAACAGAAAATAACAGGTGAGATATAGTTGATTCCAAAGAATCAAAATAGGGCTCTCCTAAGCCTGCCAAAACATTAGCAACTCTAATTTCTACTATCCCACCAATAGAATCCTTTTCTAAAACAACATCCTTTATTACTTTATCAAATTCAGATGGTACAGTATTCCCCCCTAAATTAATTATTCTTGTTGAAAAAACATACTTGTTAAGAATCTTTTTAGCAATCACTCCTGCCGAAACTAATCCTAAGGTAAGTCTGCCAGAAAATGCTCCTCCACCTCTATAATCCTGAAAGCCTTGATATTTTACATTGGCTACATAATCTGCATGTGAAGGTCGAGGATGAGCTAGTAGCTGAGTATAATCCTTGCTTCTCGTATTTTGATTCAAGAAACGAATCATTATTGGAGCTCCTGTCGTTTTACCCTCAAAAATGCCTGTTTCTAGTAGAATCTCGTCTGCTTCTATTCTAGGAGTTGTTCCTAAACCGCCAGACTTTCTCCTTAATAAATCAACTTGAAAATCTTTTTCAGTAAGAGGTAATCCAGCAGGGATGCCATCTAGTACTACGCCAACAGAGCTTCCATGACTTTCTCCAAATAAAGTCATTTGAAATAATCTTCCAAAATGATTCATACTATGATTCTCCTTTCTCTAAGAACTTAAAATAATCCATAAATTCTTGCGTCTTTGACCAATATTTAATACCCCAATTTTCAAAATTCCATTCTTCCATATAAGAATTACATTCATAATCAATATAATAAAGCATTTCCTTCTGTACAACAAAGTTTGTCGGAAAATAATCAATGTTGATATTTGAGGCATATAACAATTTACACATTTGTTTAATTTGGGTAAGATACTCTTCTTTCACTTTATCATCAACTACTAAATCATATAGGGTAGGGCCCTCAATATACTCCTTTAGTAGGCGTTCCTGTTGTTCATCCACACTTAGTAACTCTGGCACAGGGATTCCTATATTTTTTAAAATCTCATAATCCCTAAGCTCTGATGCCAATTTATCCCCAAAGGTATAATAGGAGCAGGGCTCGTGATGAATTTGCTTACAAACATATTGCTTAGCCCCATCTGTGACAAGATAAGAGTAGCCACCTTTGCCCTTACCCAAAAGCTTTATAATCGTGTAAGCTTTATCCTGTATCTTTATTTGATTCATATGGTCTCCTGCAACACCTTTTCTAATTCCTCTAGGTTACACTTAGGAATATATTTTCGAAATTTTTCTTCGTCAAATTTGAGCTGACACTCATCTAATAGATAGGGAATCCAAGCTTTAGTTTTTAGATTATATGCCACACTCCACAATAGCCAAGCATAGTCATACCAGCAATCTCCTAAGCCTGCATTATCCAAATCAATAAAACCGACAAACTCATTTTTTTTATTAACTAAAATATTGGGCAAGCATAAATCTCCATGGACAAATGTATTGCCCTGACTCTTTATAGAATTAAAGGGACATTGGGTAGTATCTAAGCTTCTCAATACCTTAATAATTGTTGGTAAAATTTCAATTAATACTTTTGGATTCTTTAAAAAACGTTCTGCAGCTAAGCTATCTCCTTGAATACAGGTTCTTAAAAAATAATACCTAGAATTATATTCCTCATAGACTACACTTTTAGCAGTAGGAATTTTATTTTGAAGCCAATCCATTCTTTCTTTTTCTCTTAAGAGTCTATCTGGATAAGAAGATATTTTCAATATATATTGACTATTAAAATTGTATACCTCATCCTCACTACAGCCATCCGTAATTTTATTAAAGTTCAAATCCTTTACAATAGACCAAATCTTATAAGGAAGAACAGGATGTATACTTATCGTAGAAATCATTTTATCAATATCTAAGGATAATGTTTGATTTTGCCATATTTCTTCTGCTTTTATTGCCTGCATAATCAGCATGTAAAAGCCATCAATAGAGGAATTGGCATAGCTTAAAAACTTCGTCTGTCTAGGATTAAAAATTATATCCATCACAACCCTTGCTTTTTGCGCAATTTCCTTACTTACAGGACTTTCATCAATAGTAGGAAACATCCCTACTGGCGTTGTATTGACTAAAAGATCAATTTCTTTAGCTTCTAAATCTGGATATCCTAAAACAGACCCTCTTGGAGTGCGAGAAACAAAATGACAATTCCCTCCTAAATCCGATAAAACCTGTGATATCGCCAAAGAAGCTCCACCCGTACCAAGTATAAAGCAATCTTTATTTTTAACTTCAATCTTATATTTCTTTATAGTTTCAAAAAATCCATCATAATCTGTATTTGTTCCAATTACCTTATCCTTCTTAATATAAATCGTATTTACACTACCAATTTTTTTTGCCTTAGCATCGATTTCATCTAAATACTTCATAATAACTTTCTTATAAGGAATCGTTACATTAAATCCGTTATATTCTTTTCTTCGAAGCTTTGCAATATACTTAGGAAGTTCTGCTTCTTTACACTCTAATAAATGATATTCAGCCTCTATATGCAGAGCTTGAAATATATAAGTATGGATGCATTTTGAATAGCTATGAGCAAGCTTTTCTCCTAATAAGCCATACTGCTTCATCCCATTAAATCCTCCTGATAGGCTTTAGATGCCTTAAGAATGCCTTCAAAAAATAGTATATAGTATTTCTGAAGCTCTAATGGAACTGACCTTAAATTTCTCTTTAAAAGCTCTTGTTCTCTTAGCTTATCCTCTACTGGCAAATGATTTTCCATTTTATATTCTGCAACCATTTTTGCAGCTTGCATACGCTTTAAAAATAATTCTATCATTTGCTGATCCACATTCTGAATGATGCTTCTTGCTTCCTCTAATTTATTCATACTTAATGTTTCCTCCAATGGATTCAAATATTTCCCAAAATTCAGGATAGGATTTAGAAACACATTCTGCATTTAAAATTGTTAAGGGCTCTGTCATTTTTAAAGTAGCCATTGCAAGTGCCATCGCAACTCGATGGTCATTATGTGAATCTACAATACCACCTCGAAGCATTGAAACACCCCTTATGTACATCGTATCCTCTGTTTCTTCGATTTGTGCGCCAAGCTTAGTAAGTTCATCTTTCATACAAGTGATTCTATCACACTCTTTAATCCTTAATCTACCAGCATTAATAAAGTGAGATTCTCCTTCTGAAACACTAGCCAAAACTGTAAGAGCAGGTCCTAAATCTGGAGATTGAGAAAAATCAATTGTAGCTCCATTCGTCTTTGTTGCTCTACAGTACAATTCCATATCTGTAAAGATAGGCTTAGCCCCAAAGGCCTCCATATCCTTTAAAATCTTTTTATCTCCTTGATAGGAGCAGCTAGACATTCCTAAAAGCTTCAGCTCTGCTCCCATGGCGCCCGCTGTTAAAAAGAAGGCTGTTTGAGAATAATCTCCTTCTATTTTATAGGAATAAGGCTTATAGCTTTGATTTCCTAAAATATAAAATTCTTCGTAATTCTTATGCGTTATTTGGATCCCAAACTTCTTTAAAATGTCCAAAGTCAAATCTACATATCCCTTAGATTCAAGAGGTGTAGTCACAATTATTTTAGAATTTCCATCTAGCAAGGGTAAAGCAAATAATAACCCTGTAATGAATTGAGAGGAAATATTACCTTTCACCTCATAGCTTCCTGGTTGTAAGCCCCCTTTAATAGATAAAGGCAAATAAGCCTCCTTAGGATGATGATAAGAAATATTATAGGCTTCAAATAAAGTAAAATAGGAGTCCAATGGACGATTAACTAAGTTATTTTTCCCATAAAAACATATTGGTTCAGGATTTACTAACGCAATTGGAATTAAAAAGCGTAAAGTAGAGCCAGACTCATTTGCATGTATTTCACTTTCCTTACGAAGAACCTTACTCCCCTGTATTCTAAGCGTATTTCCAACAATGCTTACCCTTGCTCCTAAAGCCTCCATACCTGAAATGGTTGCTAAAATATCCTTAGAAAACATAACATTAGATAGGATGCTTTCGCCTTCTGCAAGACAAGCGGCTATAATAGCACGATGAGAAAGGCTTTTAGAGGGAGGAATATTCACATTACCCTTTAGCTTTTTTGGAAAAATAGTTACATTCATACTTCATATCTCCTATACTTCATTTTCGTTTAATACATATAAGAAAGCTTCTCCAATATTCTTAATCAAGACTAAGGATAATTTTCCCGCTAGATTCTTCTTGTCTTTAAAAATTTCATTAAGATATCTATGATAATCTACTTCCATGAATGGTAACTCATAAAGTCGTAAAATATCCATTACTCTTGTATAGCATACTTCTTCTGTAATCCCCTTATCAATACCAAAACGTAGCATCATCAGCATTCCTAAGGCTACAGCTTCTCCATGCTTTAAATTCATTTCTAATTCTATCACATGACCAAAGGTATGCCCAAAGTTAAGAAGCATTCTTTCTCCTGTATCATATACATCCTTCTCCACAACCTTTTGCTTTACCTTTAGGCTTTCAAAAATCATAATTTCATCAATTTCTGGTTTTTGCAAAAGCATCTCAAATAAGGTAGGATTTCCTATTATGGCATGCTTTATTAATTCTCCCATACCATTATTCCATTCCTGCTTAGGTAATGTTCTAAGCACTTTAGGATCTATTAAAACAACTTTAGGTTGCTTAAAGCAGCCAATCATATTTTTTCTGCCTGCAAAGTCTATTCCAGTTTTCCCTCCAATAGAGGAATCCATTTGACTCAGTAAAGTAGTTGGTACATTAACATAAGGTAATCCTCTAAATAAGGTCGCAGCAATAAATCCCGTTAAATCGCCAACAACACCTCCACCTAAGGCTAGCAGAAGCTCATTTCTTCTAATATCCATCGTTAAAAGCTTTTGGCAAACCTCAGCATACGTATCTAAGCTTTTAGCTCCTTCGCCATGAGGTACAATTACCGTCTGGATAGTAAATTCCTTTAAGCTTTCCTGAACCTCCTTTAAATAAAGTGTTTCTACAATATCATCTGTAATAATATAAATTTTATCACCTTTAAAAATCTGTCTAATATAAAAAGAAAGATGCAAAAGCAAATCATCCTCTATAAATATGTTATAGGAATCCTCCTGTAAATTGATTCTTAGAGATTTCATTTTTCCATCTTCCTTCTTATATTCGTTGATTTTATGAAAAGCTCCTGTAACAATGCACGATCTCCTTGTTTTAAAGCTAATTTTAATACATTCAATTCAGACTCAAAATTTTCAATATGCTTTAATAAAGTCTCTCGATTTTCCAAAAAAAGCTCACTCCATAAAATTTCATTAATCATTGCTATTCTTGTCAAATCACGATAGGAATCTCCGATAAAGCGTTGCGTATCTTCTGCATAATCACTATTAACTAAGGATACTGCAATCGCATGGGTAAGCTGGCTTGTAAACCCAATCATTTGATCATGCTTATCTAAAGAAACTGTTGTTATTTTACCAAAATTTAAATCCTGAGCAATTTCTTTTAAAACATCCATAGCTTGTTGTGGAGTCTCTTCTAAGGGAGTGATAATAAAATTTGCTCCATTAAAAATTTTATCATCCGCATATTCTATTCCTATCTTCTCCCTTCCAGCCATAGGATGATGAGACAAATAGGTAGCTTTTCTTGCAAGAAGAGTTGCCTTTCTAACAAATGAATTCTTGACACCACAAACATCAGTAATTATCTGATTTTCTTTAAAATGTTCTTGATTTTTATATAAAAAATCTAGAATAGCCTGAGGATAAATTGCTAAAATTATACAATCACATTCCTCTATAATCGCAGTTTCTTTATTAAAGCCTTCTAAGATAAAACCCTTATCTTTTGCAAACTGAATCGCTTGAATATTCTTATCAATACCATAAACCTTATGCCCCTTCTTTGAAAGGCCCATAGCATAAGAACCTCCTATTAATCCTAGACCAACAATACAAATTTTCATTATAGCTTCTTATCCACAATAGGAGCAATTTGCTTTAACTGCTTCATCATATGATCAAAGCGCTCTGGCTTTAAGCTTTGAGCTCCGTCACACAATGCGCATTCTGGATTATTATGTACTTCAACTATAATACCATCTGCACCTACAGCTAAGGCTGCCTTAGATAAATCCTCTACCATAGACCATTTTCCTGCTGCATGAGATGGATCAACAATTACAGGCAAATGCGATAATTCCTTTACTGCAAGAACTGCAGATAAGTCTAACGTATTTCTAGTATATTTTTCAAATGTACGAATACCGCGTTCACATAGAATTACCTTATCATTTCCACCAGCAAGAATATATTCTGCTGCCATTAACCATTCCTCTATTGTTGCAGATAATCCACGCTTAAGTAAAATTGGCTTATCAATTTTACCTAATGCCTTTAATAAATGAAAGTTCTGCATATTTCTAGCACCAACCTGAATGATATCTACATCCTTAACATATCGTTCTATCATATCCTCCGATTGAATTTCTGTAATAATAGGTAAATGAGTCGCTTCACGTGCTTCCATTAATAAGTCTAAACCTTCTAGTTCTAAACCCTGAAACGCATAGGGAGAGGTTCTAGGCTTGTAAGCACCACCTCTTAAAACGTGGGCACCACTTTCTTTTACACTTTGGGCTACACTAACAATTTGATCATGATTTTCAACAGAACATGGACCTGCCATTACTGTAAAATTTTTACCACCAATTTTTACACCACACACATCAATTACTGTAGGCTCAGGATGAAACGCTTTAGAGGCCTTTTTATATGGCACTTGTATTCTCGTAATATTTTCCACACCTGAAAGAGCATAGACATCACTATCCATAATTTTAGTAGTATCTCCAATTATACCTATAACTTTTACATCTCCACTACTTGCATCTTTAATTTCAAGTCCACGCATTTTAAAATAATCTATAATGTTTTGATATTCCTTATTAGAAATTGATTCTTTCATTTTAATAATCATACATAAAACCTCACTATATCTATATTATTAACATTTTATCACAAAATAAAGGTATATTCAAGAAAAGCAAAAAAAGGAAAAGGGCACTTCAAAAGAAATGCCCAATTATCATACAGTTCTTTAACCTTGCTTTTTCACTAGTCCAAGCTTTCATTGTTGAACAAACAAAAGAACAGATTTTTTAGAAATTTAATCTATCAAATTATATTTTGGACTATGCCAGAAAAAAGTAAATTATTAGCCTTAACATCCGTTATAACAAAACCAAAGGAACGATCTACAACAAAATCAAAATACTCTGTTTGTTGTGAATTATTCCCAAAAAATGAAGTATAAGTTATAGCACCTGCGTCAATACCATTTTTATTAACCTCAATATAAATATTTTGTATTACATCATGGACAAAGCTACTATTTTCATTAAAAATTAAAAAATCTGTAGAAGGAAGAAACATTTCTTTTATTCCAAGGTTTTGACATAATTTTTTTAAAGACTTAGAATTAGAAATAGTAAACTTAGGGAAAATACATCTTGTTTTATAACTTGTTTTTTCATTAGACATAGTATAGTTGATGTTAATTACTTTTTCTATAGTCTTTTTAGACATTACATCTTGCAAAGACGTATTATTTTTTGGAAGAATAAATGTTAATCTATATCCATTTTTAGTATTAATATAGAAAGATTTAAAATCATCTTCTTCATATATTTTACCATCTTCATAATTTCCTAATAGCATTTTTGAAGAAATCGTATTGAATTGATAATCTTCTGTACTTTCCTTTAAGTCACCGAAAGACCATACATCCTTTAAACTTAGCAAATTCATAATTGTAAAAATAGAGGACACATCAAATTTTGGAAGAATAATTTTATCGTTTTTCATAAAATTTCGAGTATAATCTTCTAAAAATTTTTGATTAGAAAAATCTATTTTATAAACATTAGCATTAAATGTATTGATTAATTTTGGTAATATCTTGTTGTTAATAGACTGATTTTTATTTATCCAAAAACTATTATCTAACCCAAAAAATCCCTCTTCAATTGCTTCTAATTTTCCTTCATTTGACTCTTTTATTTCATCTCCATAAAAAAGTTTATTATTCTTAAATTTCTCAGCAATTATTTCAATATCATTTTGGCTCATGGAAAGAACATCTGCAATTTCTTTTGAAACTATATTTTTTGCCATTGAGTTTATCATTGCCAAATTAAAATAAAATGATAATGGAGAAAATGCATCATTATCCTCTTTAACTTCGTTAAAATATTTTTCTGATGCTTGAAACGAAAATTGATTAAGTTTTGTTAAAATTTCCTTTTCATTACTTTCTGATCCATAATTACTATTCGTTCTATTATCCTTATTTTGAGAACTTTGACAAGATACTAAAAATAACAAACACACAAATATCAAACAAATTCTTTTCATTGTACTGCCCTCCTTAAAATAAATATTCCTTTACTATAATTTTATATGAAATTATAGTAATATTCAACATTTTATTTATCCGAAAAAATTACAAATATCGACATTATTTATTTTTAAATAGAATTTTAAAAAGTTTACTAACAAATAGTTAATAAGCTTTTTACTAATCAATCATATTATGATTTTTGTTCAAATTGTGAATCATACATATCCTTATAAATAGGACATTCTTGATATAATGAACTATGACTACCTTGTCCTGCGATAATGCCATGGTCTAGAACAACTATTTCATCAGCATCCTTAATTGTTGATAATCTATGTGCGATTATAAATGTTGTTCTTCCTTTTGCAACAACATCCATAGCATGTTTAATCCTTATTTCTGTTTCACTATCAATATTAGCTGTCGCTTCATCCAATACTAAAATTTTAGGTTTTCTAAGGAGAATTCTTGCAAAAGACAATAGTTGTTTTTCTCCTAAGGATAGGTTATCTCCTTTAAATGAAATTGGCGTGTCTAAGCCTAATTCATTTTTTTGCAGCATATATCCAGCTCCAACCTCTTCAAGAACCTTAGCTATTTCCTCATCCGTATAGCAATCTCTTTCCATAGTTATATTTGAACGAATAGTACCTGCAAATAATGCTGGCGTTTGTAAAACAATACCTAGATTCTTCCGATATGAGGCTTTATTATATTCCTTAATATCAACTCCATCTACTAAAAGACTTCCTTCTTGATAATCGTTATAGCCTAATAATAAATTCATTAAGGAGGATTTTCCACTCCCTGTATGTCCAACAATTCCTATCTTTTTCCCTGCTTCTACCTTCAAGGATAAATCCTTTAAAACATAATTATTCTCTATATATGCAAACTTAATATTTTTAAATTCTACAGCTCCCTCTATAGTCTCTGGAGCCTCTTTACCATCTAAAATTCTTGTATCATTAGCCTCATCCATAAACATATAAACGCGATTTGCAGCAACTAAGGAATCCTCTAATTCATTTAAATTGTTAAAAATTGCATTGATTGGATTAATCATTCTGCTTATATAATCTATAAAAGTCGTAATTAAACCAGCAGTAACAACAATACCACCTATTTGCGTAGCTTGAAATCCTAAGAAAAATAAGATTCCTGTCTCTGCAAGCCTTCTAACAACAACCAATAGCTCCCAACCAAAATATATATTTATTGTATTAGCTTTCTTATCATTATAATTATAACGATTTACAAGCTCCTTATATTCATTTAGCATATTTTCTTCTTGATTAAAATCCTGAATAATTAAGGCACCACTTATCAATTCATTCAATTTACCTGTAATTCTTGATCCTGTTTCTCGCAAATCTAAATAATATCCATGAACCTTTTTCCGATATACTGTAATCCAAATGAGTATGATTGGAACAACTGCAAGTATAATTAAGCCTAGAATTGGTTCTAATATAATCAAGCCCACATAGACGATAGCTATATTTAATAAAGAGTTTACTATAGAAAACATCGTCATATAAAAGGTTCTTACTCCATTACTATCAGAGGTAATCTTAGCAACAATTTTTCCGTCTGGCTCTAAAGCAAAGTAATCTACTGGTAGATAATCTATTTTACGAATTGCCTCTTCTCTTAAACGTCGCTCAATATGCATTCCTGTAAGCGTCTGAAAATATTGTCCAAAATAACGCATGATGACAACAATGATAATCAGCACAAAATATAGAATTAAATATTTTAATATACCATCAAAATTATTATCTGGAATGAATTCATCAATAATTCGTTTTGTAAGCAAGGGTGATATTGTCGTCAATACAGCAACTCCTATGGATAGGAGTAAGCTTAACAAGACTACCCATTTTTCTCTTTTGATATAAGGCAATGTCTTTTTAAATAATGTAGTTTTAGAGTAACTTTTATTAGATTTACTCATGGTCTTCACCCTCTTCCATCTGTTGTGCTAAGAATTGCTCATAGTACCAACCCTTGTTTTGCATAAGCTCCTCATGTGTACCCTGTTCAACTATCTTTCCTTGATCTAATACAATAATTAGATTCGCATTCATTACCGCAGATAGACGATGCGCTACTATGATATTCGTACGCTTTGATCTAAACTTACGTAAGGAATGTATAATATTAGATTCTGTTTTACCATCTACTGCAGACAAGGAATCATCTAGAATTAATACATCTGCATTTTTAAGAAAAGCTCTCGCAATGGCAAGTCTTTGTTTCTGCCCTCCAGATAGGGTAACTCCATATTCTCCCACAACCGTTTCAAATCCATTTGAAAGCTCAGCAATATCTTTTTCAAAATCTGCCATAAGAACAGCCTCATTGACTTCCTCTAAGGAGGCAGTTGAATCTCCAATCAACACATTTTTTAATACAGAACGAGAAAATAGCATATGCTCCTGCGGAACATATCCAATATGCTTACGAACATCTTGCTGATCATAGGACTCAATCTCTTCTCCATTTATAAATAATTTACCTTCTTCAATCGGAAGCTGTCTAACAAGCTGACGTACTAAGGTGGATTTGCCACTTCCTGTTTTTCCCACAATACCTAAAGTTTGACCTTCCTTAATTGTAAGATTAATATGCTTTAGCACATCATCATTATCTCCCATATAACGGAAAGAAAAATCTTTAAATTCAATGGTTTTAATTTCTTCCACTTCCTCATCACTTTTATCTATAACGCTACTCTTTGAATCATAGATTTCGTTAATACGATCAGCAGAAATCAAGGATTGATAAAAATTATTGATCATATTGCCAATATTCGTTAGCGGAGCTTGGAAAAGATTTAAATATAATATAAATTGAGCAAGCTCAGGTATTTCTATCTTTTCTAAATAACAAAAATAAGCACCTAAGCCATAGGCAATGATCGTCGCAACAGCAACAATCGACTGAAACATAGGCTGAAATATTACATTTATCTTTAAATTTGCCTTTTCCACATCATAGGTATCTTTAGAAAACTTTAAATTCTTTTGATAATTTTCTTCTTCTTTAGAAAAGGCACGGATTGTCCGAACATTTGTTATACTTTCTAAAATAACATTTCCCATTAAAGAGGATTTTTCTCTTACCAATTGCCAATTTCTTTTTACTTTTCTTTTTAATATTAGATTGGCTATAAAAATAAAGCTTAAAGGGATAAAGCATAATACAGCCAAAACAGGATCAATCCAAATCATGGCAACTAGAGTTACTATAACGGTCAAAAATTCCAAAATGATATTTAATAAACGGTTTCCTCCACTAAAATTGACACTTTTAACATCTCCTAAGGCTCTCGTTAATAGGTCTCCAGATTGGAATCGTTCAAAAAAGGTTGCATCCTGAACTAAAATGTTTTCCATATAGCGAACCTGTAAAGCATAATATAATTTAATCTTTAGGCGATTTTGTAATAGTCTCTTTGTCGTTGCAACTACATAAATCAATAGCATCGTTACTGCATAAGGAAGAATAATATACCATAATAAAAAAGCCATTGTGATATTATCCTCTTTACCTACTGCATCAATTAATAGTTTTACTATTGCTGCTGGAGCAAGATTTAAAATTGGTAGGAGTAACCCCACAATTAAAATCGCAATATAATGATACCAGTTTTTAGAGATAAACCACCATAGGCTCTTAATAAATTTAAACATAGGCTAACTCCTCCTTTTCTCATATAGTATTATTATAGTTAAAAACGCCAAAGAATAAAAGGAAAAATTTGCACAAAAATTAATAGGTTCGACAATTTTTCAATAATGTAATTTCCTTTTTATAGCCCTCATCCTCATTCGGAGTCTCTAGATAAAAAGGTAATTCCTTTAATTTGGGATGATTTATGATTCTAACGATTGCATCTAAACCAATTGTGCCCTCACCTATCTTTGCATGTCTGTCTTTATTCGATGCAAAGGGCATCATAGAATCATTCAAATGAATTGCCTTTAATTTTTCAAGCCCAACGATAGCATCAAACTCCTCTAAAACATCATCCAAATGATTCACAATATCGTAGCCTGCCGAATAAACATGACAGGTATCTAAACAAACACCTAGCTTTTCCTTATGTTCTACACAAGAAATAATTTCTGCAAGCTCTTCAAAGCTTCTACCCACTTCACTTCCCTTTCCTGACATAGTCTCTAAAAGAATGGTAGTAGACATATCGGGAGTAATAACCTCATTTAAAATTTCTACAATTTGCTTAATCCCAATCTCAACACCTTGTCCTGTGTGACTGCCAGGATGAAAATTATATAAAGCATTAGGAAAATGTTCTAATGTTTCCAAATCTGATTTAAAAACCATTCTAGCAAATTCACGCGTTTGTGGATTTGCAGAACAGGCATTTAAGGTATATGGTGCATGACAAAGTAACCCCTCTATCCCCACAAAAGAAGCATATTGCATAAAGCCCTCAAAATCCTTTTGATCCCATGGTCTAGCTCTGCCTCCTTGAGGGTTTCTAGAAAAATACTGAAATGTATTTCCACCCAACTCCATTATATTTTTCCCAGCTTTTAAAAACCCATTCGCTATAGATAAGTGACATCCTATTTTAAACATCATATTCCTCCAAAATTAAATCTATTATAGTAGAAACCAATTGATAAACTATCTCAAACTCAAGAAACGGCATTCCATTATTGGATTCAATATATGGAATGTGAATAAAGCCACAAAGGATATCTAAATGATTTTGATAGATATAATCAAGCTCTTGATAATATACATCATTACAAACGTATGTCCCAGCAGAAGTAGAAATCATAAAGTCTCTCAGATTTATACTTTTTTGCAAATGCTCAACATTTAAATTTGTCTCATAAAATAAAGGGCCATCACTAATCTTTTCATTTGTAAAGATTTGTCCTTGATTGTCTCTCATATGAGAATCTCGTGAATTTACAGCCCGAGTTTCTAAGCAAACTGCTTCGCGTCCACCAGCCAAGCCAAAGGAAAGAACAAGATTAGGCTGAGTATCTCTTATTCTTTCCACAGCCTTTTCTCCGTCTAATCCATATACAACCTCAAGATTAAGTGTATCTATATTCTCTTTTCTTCTTTTTTTCAATTCTTCTATTAATTTTAATGTCGGATTACTACTATTTTTACCAAATGGCTTAAATCCAGTTAAAAGTATTTTCATACGAATCACCAATTTTTATTTTATCATAATTTGTTATAAAAAAGAATAAATTTGTCAAAGAATGTTTTTATTTTTAGCATTCTATGATTTACATCTTTATTTTTATATTTTACAAAAGAAAGACATTCATACATTTAAGAAAAAAATGCTATTAGATCTCTCCAATAGCATTTTTATTCTCTTATTTAATTACTTATTAGGATATTCAATATTTGCTAAATGTGTATAATTTGCAAAACGCTTTTGAGCATCCTTCATATTCATCTCAAGTAATTCCTGTGCTTTTTCAGGATTTATCTTTACCAATTGTGCATAACGTCCCTCATTCATTAAGAAATCATTATACTTTGTCCAATCTGGCTCCTTAGAATCCATTGTGAATGGATTTTTACCTTCCTTAGCTAAATCAGGATTATATCTGAAGGTTGGCCAATATCCACATTCTGTAGCCTTCTTAGCCTCCATTTGACTCATATATAAGCCCTTCTTTATATTATGTGCTATACAAGGAGAATAGCAGATTACAATAGATGGTCCATTGTAAGCCTCTGCCTCCTTTAAAGCCTTAATCACTTGATTTTGATTATATCCATGAGATACTGTCGCAACATAAACATGTCCATAGGACATCGCAATGGAAGCTAAATCCTTCTTGAAGGTTGGCTTACCTGCAGCTGCAAATTTAGCGATAGCACCAGTTCTTGAAGACTTAGAGGATTGTCCACCCGTATTTGAGTAAACCTCAGTATCAACAACCAAAATATTTACATCTTCGTTGTTAGCAATAACATGGTCAAGTCCACCATAGCCAATATCATAAGCCCAACCATCGCCACCGATAATCCATTGGCTTACCTTAACTAGATAATCCTTTAAAGATAGAATTTCTTTTGCATAAGGAGCATCAATCCCCTTCATTGCTTCTACAATTTTAGGAGCTAATTCCTTTGTTTTAGCACCAGAAGTTCTATTCTCCATCCACTCAGTACATAGCTTCTGTGCTGCAACAGGCATTTCTTCCATATTGAGTGCCATAACATTTTGAATTCTATCACGTAAGGTTTCAACAGCCATACGCATACCAAAGCCAAATTCAGCATTATCTTCAAATAAAGAGTTTGCCCAAGCTGGTCCACGTCCTTCCGCATTTGTTGTATATGGACTAGATGGATAAGAACCAGAATAGATTGAGGTACATCCTGTTGCATTAGCAACTAGCATACGATCTCCAAACAACTGAGAAACTGCCTTAACATAAGGAGTTTCACCACATCCGCCACATGCTCCTGAGAATTCAAATAAAGGCTTAGAGAATTGTACATTCTTAGCATTATTAGTTCCTGCTAAATCGCCCTTATAGCTTACCTTATTATAGAAATACTCACAAACCTTTGCTTCTTTATTTTTGTTAGATTCAGCCATAGAATGAGAAGTTAACGCAGGACGTTGTACCATAGCACCTGTCTCATCCTTAACCTTCTTACCAGGACAAACGGATAAACAAACACCACAGCCTGTACAATCTAAAGTAGATACCTGTAAGGTATATTTATATCCCTTAAATCCAGTTGCGTCTAAGAATTGAGCACCCTTAGGAGCTTTAGCAACTTCTTCCTCTGTACAAAGGAAAGGACGAATACATGCATGTGGACATACAAATGCACATTGGTTACATTGAATACAATTTTCGGAATTCCATAGAGGTACATCGGTTGCAACTCCACGCTTTTCATATGCAGCAGTTCCTTGAGGCATATGACAGTCATCCCCATACTTAGCAAATGCAGATAATGGTAGAGAGTCTCCATCAATTGCATTAATAACATCTGCAATTTCTCTTACGAAAGCAGGTCTCTTCATATCCACCTTCTTCTCTTCATCCTCTAAAGCAGCCCATTCAGGTTTTACCTCAACCTCAACTAGCTTAGTACCACCCATGTCAATTGCTTTATGGTTTTGGTCTACTAATTCTTGACCCTTTCTTAAATAGGTCTTAGTAGCAAATTCCTTCATATGCTCTTTTGCTTCTTCATAATCCATAATTTGTTCATTTAATTTGAAGAATGCAGATTGCATAATTGTATTTACACCTAAGCCTGGACGGAAGCCACACTCTCTTGCGGCAGCATTTGCAGCAATAATATAGAATTTAGCATGCTTTTCTGCTAATAATCTCTTATAACGGTTAGGAAGACGCTTTTCAATATTTTTCGCATCAACAACTGTATTTAATAAGAATGTACCACCATCACGTAAGCCTGAAATCATATCAAATTTATCAAGATAAGCATCTAAAGAACAAGATACAAAGTGAGGCTTATTTACTAAATAAGTAGAACGAATTGGATTCTTAGAGAATCGTAAATGTAATCTTGTAGAACCACCTGATTTCTTTGAATCATATGCAGCATAACTTTGAGAATAGAAAGAGGTATAATCTCCTACAATCTTTGAAATATTCTTACAAGCACCAACAGTACCATCAGATCCTAATCCAAAGAACAATAATTCTGTTGTAGTTGCATCTGCAACATCAATCTTCTCAGTCACATCTAAAGATGTATACTTAATATCATCATAAATACCAAGAGTGAAATGATCCTTTGGTTTTGATTTCTTTAAATTAGAGAATACAGCATTAACCATATCTGGTGTAGTATCCTTACTAGATAGACCATAACGTCCACCTACAATCACAGGAGCATCTTTTGCGCCAAAATATGCAGCCTTAACATCTAGGCATAATGGCTCATATAAAGCACCTTGCTCAATAGTTCTATCTAAAACAGCAATTTTCTTTGCAGTTTTTGGCATAGCCTTTAAGAACTTATCTACAACAAATGGACGATAAAGATGAACCTTTAAGATACCAACCTTTTCTCCTCTTGCTGTTAAGAAATCTACAACCTCTTCAGCACACTCTGTTACAGAACCCATAGCAACAATTACATATTTAGCATCTTTTGCTCCGTAATAAGTATAAGGTTGATATTTACGTCCAGTAGCCTTAGATATAGCTTTCATATATTTTTCTACTACATCATATAAGCCCTCATATTTAAAATTCTGAAGCTCTCTAGTTTGAAAATAAACGTCATCGTTTTGTGCAGTTCCACGTGTTTTAGGATGCGCAGGATTCAAAGCATTTTCTCTAAATCTAGCTACAGCCTCACGGTCAAGCAGCTTATCAAACACTTCATAATCAATTGGCTCAATCGTATTTACTTCATGAGAAGTTCTAAAGCCATCAAAGAAATGTAGGAATGGAATACTAGATTCAATTGCAGATAAATGTGCAACACCACCTAAATCCATAACCTCCTGAACAGAACCAGAACATAGCATTGCAAAACCTGTTTGACGACATGCCATAACATCCTGATGATCACCAAATATTGATAGAGATTGTGCAGCTAACGTACGTGCAGATACATGAATTACACCAGGTAAGCATTCACCTGCAATCTTATACATGTTAGGAATTTTTAATAATAAACCTTGAGATGCAGTATAAGTTGTAGTTAAAGCACCAGCCTGTAGTGAACCATGAACTGTACCAGCAGCTCCTCCTTCAGATTGCATTTCAACAACTTTAACAGGCATTCCAAATAAGTTTTTCTTACCCTGAGAAGCCCATTCGTCAGTATACTCCGCCATTGGTGATGATGGAGTAATAGGATAGATTCCTGCAACCTCTGTAAACGCATAAGATGCATATGCGGCAGCATAGTTACCATCTATCGCCATTCTTTTCTTTTTCTCACTCATAATTTCCTCCTAATGAGATAAAATATTTTCATACGTCTCTATTATAATCTTTTTAATATGATTTATCAACTAATAACCAACGAACTAACCAATTTTTTTTGTTTTTTTGTAACTTTTTTATCATAATTAAAAACGTTTTACAATTTTCTACTTTATGCTACACTCTTTTTTACTTAGTAAAGCACTATTTCTTTATTTAGAAGAGAAATTAAACAAATTATTTTATTATAAACCTTATAATTTTTTCTTCTAAATTTTAACACATTTATTCTTTCTTTTTCATAATAAAAAATGTGATAAAATAAAGCATCTTATCACAAAAAGTATACATTATATAGTTATTATTATTCTTCCTCTTGATAAAGCAAATAATCCTCTTCAAGCTTTCTTCTTAATTGGATGGAGGCTTCTGCTAAAGGTAGTCTAAGCTTTTTTGTTTGAAAGCCTTGTAAATAAAGAAGATATTTTACAGGAATAGGAGATGTCTCCTTAAAGATATCCTCTGTTAAAATTAAAAGTCTATGAAAGACTAGACGAGAAATTTCTATATTTTTTGAAAAGGAATCTAAAATAAGCTTAACCTCTTTTGGAAATGCATTTGCTATAACAGAAATCATACCCTGAGCACCTAAGGCTAAAGAGGCAAGCATTGTCATGTCATCTCCCCCATATAGTACAAATCCCTCTTTACATAGAGAAGCGATTTTCGTTTGATAGCTTATGTCACCAGAAGCTTCCTTAATTCCAATTATATTAGGATGATAAGATAAAATTCTTACAACCTCATATGGAATCTCCATACCAGTTCTTTTAGGAACATTGTATAAGACAATCGGCTTATCAACATGATCAGCTATATAACGAAAATGCCCAAGGATACCCTCTGTATTGCCTTTAATATAAAAAGGAGCACTCACAAGATAACTATCAAACTCAAAATTTTCAAAAAGTTTAGCTAATTCTACCACTTTTTTTGGATGATTAGAAATAATCCCTATCATGACAGGGATTCTTCCATTCAAATAATTTAAAGAAAAAGAAACTAAAGAAACCTTTTCTTCATCTGAAAGACTTTCAGCCTCTGCAGTAGTTCCCAACAATAAAATTCCATCTGTTTTATTTTCAATATGATGGTCTAATAACTTTGAAAGCTCATCATAATTTATTTCATTTTGCTCAGTAAAAGGAGTTATAAGAGCAACAATACTTCCTTTTAACATTTTATCACCAATATATAATATGAAGAAAAAAGAAAAGGAGATACTAAAATCTCCTTAGGATGACTAAGCTTTATAAACTTCCTTTGCTAACTGACCCTTTTCACCTTCAACTACCTCAAAGGTAACTTCTTCGCCTTCATTTAATGTTTTATAACCATCAGCACAGATTGAACTAAAGTGAACAAAAACTTCTTTGCCTTCTTCAGATACAATGAAGCCGTAGCCTTTTTCAGCATTAAACCATTTAACTTTACCCTTCATCAGAGACTCCTTTCAAACTTTTCTACATATAGATTATAACGCAGAAATTGTAAACAGGCAAGAATTTTCTTATTTTTTGGTTAAATTTACCATGATTTAGTGAAAATTTTAAAGGATTGCGTTATAATATCTTATAGAAAGGCGGAACGTTTATGAAAACTAAATTACTCCATAATTTTTTAAAATATGTAAAAATAGATACTATGTCAGATGATAGTATAGCAAAAACTCCCTCCACAGAAAAGCAATTTCAATTGGCAGAAATTTTATGTGAAGAACTAAAAGAGCTAGGACTAAAGGATGTCTACCTATCTAAGGATTGCTTTGTTTATGCTACACTACCTGCAAATACGAAGGACACTAGTGACGCCATAGGCTTTATTGCTCATATGGATACAATCCCTGACTTCAGTGGCACAAATGTTAATCCACAGGTAATTAACGATTATGATGGAAAAACAATTTCCTTAAACTCTATTGAATTAAACCCAAGGCAATTTCCTGTTTTAAAGACATTAAAGGGGAAAACTTTAATCACTACAGATGGAACCACTGTTCTTGGAGCTGATGATAAGGCTGGAATTGCGTGTATAATGACTATGCTTTGGTATTATACCACTACAGAAGCTCCCCATGCTGAAATTCATGTAGCCTTTACACCTGATGAGGAAATAGGGAGTGGAATTGAGCATTTTGATCTATCCAAATTTCCTTGCTCCTATGCTTATACAGTAGATGGAGGAGCATATCATGATATAAATTATGAAAACTTTAATGCAGCTTCGGCAACGGTCAAAATTAAAGGCTTAGATATCCATCCTGGTTCCGCAAAAAATCAAATGAAAAATGCAAGCGAAATAGCAATGGAATTTGCCTCCATGCTCCCTAAGGAACAAAAGCCTGAATATACAGAAGGCTATGAAGGTTTCATCCATCTAACAAATATAGAGGGAGCTGTTGGGGAAGCTACATTACACTATATTATAAGAGATCATAATAAATCCTTATTAGAAACCAAGAAAAAGATTTTAAAAGAGGCTGGAGCTTATTTAAATCAAAAATATGGAAAAACTACAATATCTGTAACAATAAAAGATTCTTATAAAAATATGTCTGAAATTATAACTAAGCATCCCGTTTGTGTAGAACAAGCAAAAAGGGCAATGGAAAGATTAAATCTTGCTCCTACTACTTCTCCTATTCGTGGAGGAACAGATGGTGCAAGATTAACCTTTATGGGACTTCCAACTCCCAATCTAGGAACAGGCGGATATAATTGTCATGGTCCTTATGAGTTTGCTTGTTTAGAAGAAATGGAACTAGTTACAAAAATTTTAATAGAAATTGCTAAAATAGAAAAAAATGCCTGAAAAATGAACTGACCCTTGTCAAGTAGACGCGGAATAAAAAAATAATTAAAAGTAAATAAAATTACAATTGGCATGATATCTGACCTCGTTAGGTGTCATGCCTTTTAAATTTGTCTGTAATCTAAAATTGT
>Ga0209694_1001782_pt1 | contig 20942 bp, 16 predicted proteins | sample GluameincwithD2O_FD_187499 | JGI IMG/M metagenome (GOLD analysis project Ga0209694, IMG submission 187499) | Mouse cecum microbial communities from Vienna, Austria - Glucosamine amended microcosms incubated with D2O (SPAdes) (version 2) | ecosystem: Host-associated > Mammals > Digestive system >... | reverse complement strand
TGAAAAAAACAAGATTTTGATAACAGGATAACTTTTTGACATACAGACATAGAAAAATTACCCGCTCCGGACTGAAGCGGGTAAGGGAGGATGTGCTCTTTATTTTAGTTTAAATGAAAGAGCCGTGGGCTTTTGCTTATTTTTTGAAAGGTAGTTCTGCAACAACCAAACCCCATGTGGTCTGTGAAGTGACCACATGGGGTTTAGCGAAAGTGCACCCCGAGGGGGTGCGTAGAGATGTTTTACGCGTTGTTCTCTGCGGGCGCGATTTATCGCAATGTCACTGACTTAACGGTATAATTGCATGGATACGGTCACCACACCCTCTGCGGGTCACAACATCGCTAACAGGTGCGACATCGCCGCCGATTGCGCGGTGTAGCCGCGCCTTAACGTTAGGCCCATGCAAGCGCGCCTTTAGGTGCGCGCCGCTTGGGTTTTCTATGTTTTCTGTCCGGAATCGGCTGCATCGTAGCCGGTCATTCCCCATCAAGACCGGCAGCTACCGCCGCCGTAAAATCAGATATGCGCTATTGACCACACGCTGCCCGCACCTAAAGGCGCGGTTGCATGTGGCTAGCGTTGACACGCGGCTATGCCGCTGACGATAGACAGCGGCGTTAAGTTAGTGACATTGCGATTTATCGCCCCCTACAATTCGTATGCACTATTGGGTCACGGCGCGACGCTACTACATAAAGGCCGCTTTTTTCAATCAAAAGCGCGGTCCCAGTCTTTCCAGACCGGCTCATAGCCGAGCGAGGCGATTTCGGCAGCGACTTCGAGGGGTGTGCGGTCGTCGGAGACTTCAAACTGCTCCAGCGCCTCGGGAGTCGAGACATACCCGCCCGGCTCGGTCTTGCTGCCGGCACTCATAGAGGTCACGCCGAGGCGCATCATATTGGCTCGGAACGACGGTCTTTCACGGGTCGAATAGGAAATGTCGACATCGTGGTCAAAGATGCGGAACGCGAATGTAAGCTGCGCCAGTTCGCGGTCGCTCATGACCACGCTCGGCTGATAGCCACCCTCGGCGGGACACATGCGCGGGAAATTGATACTATACTTTGTTTTCCAATAGTTGCGGCGCAGATAGCGCAGATGACGCGCCATCATTGTCACGTCGGTGCGCCAGTCTTCAAGGCCGATAAGGACACCCATGCCGATTTTGTGCAACCCGGCCTGCCCCATGCGGTCAAAACCGTTGACACGCCACTCAAATATCGACTTCATGCCGCGCGGATGATAATTGCGGTAGTTTTTCTCGTTATAGGTCTCCTGAAAACACACCACGCCGTTGAGGCCGCTTTCGGTCAGGCGCCTGTAGCTTTCGGCCTTCATCGGCATTACCTCTATCGTGAGGTTGGCAAAATAGGGACGCGCGACATGCAGCACCTTTTCAAGATAGTCGACACCGTTGAGCGTCGGGAACTCGCCCGACACGATGAGGAGGTTTTCAAACGGCCCGAGGCGGCGTATCGCCTCACACTCGGCCTTGACCTGTTCCATCGTCAGCGTCACGCGCTGCAACGGGTTGTCGTGGTTGAACCCGCAGTAGACACAGTGGTTGGTGCAGGCATTGGAGACATACATGGGGATGTACATCGAGATTGTTTTGCCGAAACGCTCAAGAGTGTATTTGCGCGACAGTTGAGCCATCTGCTCCAGATAGGGGGCGGCGGCAGGGGAAATCAGAGCCATGAAATCGTCGATGTCAAGATGCTCCTTGCTCAAAGCAATCTCGACATCACGCGATGTCTTGGCCATTACCTGCCTCGTCGTCTCGTCCCAGTCATATTTTTTAAGTTCGTCACTAAACATAAGCTGATTTTTTATCAGAGGAAGTGAAATATGAAAAGTGAAGATAAATGATGCGGATGAAACAATCTATTATCTTCACCCTTCACTTTTCACCTTTCACCCTTCACCAAAATTACTTCGCGCAGTCGTCGACGAGCGCCTGCGAGATACGCATTGCACAGAAATTGGGGCCACACATCGTGCAGAAATGGTCGTCGTCTTTGTGGCTCTCGACGTAGTACTGACGCGCTCGGGCCGGGTCGAGCGAGAGATTGAACTGGTCTTTCCACCGGAACTCAAAGCGCGCGCGGCTCATGGCATCGTCACGCACCTGCGCGCCGGGATACCCCTTGGCCAAATCGGCGGCGTGGGCGGCAATCTTATAAGTGATTACACCGTTGCGCACATCTTCAAGATTGGGAAGCGCAAGGTGCTCTTTGGGGGTTACATAGCAAATCATGGCCGTGCCCATCCAAGCAATCTGAGCCGCACCGATGGCCGACGTGATGTGATCATAGCCGGGAGCGATGTCGGTAGTCAGCGGACCGAGGGTGTAGAACGGTGCTTCGTGGCACTTGTCGAGCTGGCGTTCCATGTTCTCGGCGATCTTGTTCATGGGAACATGGCCGGGTCCCTCGATGAGAACCTGCACGTTGTGTTTCCACGCGATTTCGGTCAGTTCGCCGAGCACGTCGAGTTCGAGGAACTGCGAGCGGTCGTTGGCATCATGTATCGAGCCGGGACGCAGGCCGTCGCCGAGCGACACGGCGACATCATAGCGGGCAAGGATTTCGCAGATTTCGTCAAAATGGGTGTACAGGAAGTTTTCGCTGTCATGGATTACCGCCCAGCGTGTCATGATGGAGCCGCCACGCGACACGATGCCGGTCAGTCGTTCCTGAACCATGTCGGCATGAGCGCGGAGCGCGCCGGCATGGATGGTAAAGTAGTCGACACCCTGCTCGGCCTGCTCGATGAGCGTGTCGCGGTAGATTTCCCACGTCAGGTCCTCGACCTTCCCATTGACTTTTTCAAGAGCCTGATAAACCGGCACTGTTCCTACGGGAACCGGGCAGTTGCGAATAATCCACTCGCGTGTCTCATGAATATTGTCGCCTGTCGAGAGGTCCATCAGTGTGTCACCTCCCCAGTAGCAGCTCCACACGGCTTTGCTGACCTCCTCCTCGATTCCCGACGAGAGGGCCGAATTGCCGATGTTGGTGTTGAGCTTGACGAGGAAGTTGCGGCCGATAATCATGGGTTCGGCTTCGGGATGGTTTACGTTGGCGGGCAGCACGGCGCGACCTGCGGCAATCTCCTGACGCACAAACTCGGGGGTTATGTGGGTCTTGATTCCGAGAGCTTCGGCATTGCTGTTCTCGCGGATGGCGACATATTCCATCTCGGGGGTGATGACACCCTGACGGGCAAGTGCCATCTGGGTAATCTCGCGCCCCTCGACAGCTCGGCGCGGCGCGTAGCGGCGGGCGAAACGGATTGAGTCGAGCGACTTGTCAGCCTCGCGCATACGTCCGTATTCCGACGTGATTTCGGGCAGCTGCTCAAGGTCGTCGCGGCGCGAAATCCACGTTTCACGAAGACGGGGAAGACCCTCGTTGATGTCGACATTTACGGCAGGGTCGGTATACACACCGCTCGTGTCATAAACATAGACAGGAGCATTCTGACGCACAAGACGCTCGTCATTTACGATTTTAACAGTCGGTGTAAGGTTGATTCGGCGCATAGCCACGCGCACGTCGGGGTGCAGTGTTCCGTCAACATATACTTTCTCGGAACCGGGATAGCTGTTAACGTCAATATTTTCAATTTTCATCCTGAATAAGCGTTTTTATCAATATTATTATAAGTCAAGAAAAGCAGTGAGGGGACTTGTGGCGACAGCCGAGCGCGACACCGAGCCGAGACCGGCAAGATAACCCTTTCGGCCGGCCTCGACAGCGAGTTTGAACGCGACGGCCATCTCTACAGGGTTTCCGGCTACCGCAATCGCGGTGTTGACAAGCACGGCGTCGGCTCCCATCTCCATCGCGTCAGCGGCATGGGAGGGCGCACCGAGGCCGGCATCGATAACGACCGGCACACGGCTCTCGGCAATGATGATTTCGAGCAAGTCGCGGGTTTTCAAACCCTTATTGGTACCGATGGGCGCGCCGAGAGGCATCACGGCTGCCGTACCGACTTCTTCGAGACGCTTGCACAGCACAGGGTCGGCCTGAATATAGGGCAACACATGGAAACCGTCACGGGCGAGAACCTCGGTAGCCTTCAGCGTCTCGATGGGATCGGGAAGCAGATATTTGGGGTCGGGGTGAATTTCAAGCTTTATAAAATCAGTGCCGAAACAGTCGCGGGCAAGACGGGCGGCGAGCACAGCCTCCTCGGCATTGCGCACCCCCGAGGTGTTGGGAAGGAACTGCACATGGTCTCGGTTGATGTGACGCAACATGTCATCTTCCTCCTCGTGGTCCATGTCTATGCGCTTCATGGCCACAGTAATCATTTCGGAACCGGAGGCAAGAATGGAATCCAGCATCAATTGGTTGGACGAGAATTTTCCCGTGCCCACAAAGAGGCGCGATGTGAACTCGCGTCCGCCTATCGTCAGAATATCTTTCATTATTGTGTTAATTAATTGTTTATTCGGTTATTTGACCCCGAGACGTGTCAGAATCCCGGATGTGTATGCGACCGGGTCCCCGGCATTGATAATCGACCCGCTCACAGCGAGGCCGTTTACCCCGGCATTCATCAGCGGCTCCACATCCTCAAGCGTTATGCCCCCAATCGCCACAATTGGAATGGTTATCCCCTCGCCGCGCACACGCGACACAATCTCGCGATAGCCGTCAAGGCCGAGCACAGGCGAGAGTTTCGCCTTGGTGGTGGTATAGCGGAACGGCCCGAGGCCGACATAATCCACGTCAAGGTTGCGCACGGCAATGATGTCATCGGCGGTATTGGCTGTCACACCGATGATTGCATGTGCGCCCATGACATCCCGCGCCTGAGCCGGAGGCATGTCATTTTTACCGAGGTGCACGCCGTGGACACCCATTTCAATGGCGAGCTCGACGCGGTCGTCAAACACGAGGAAAGCCTCGGCTTCCTGACACATGGGTATTATTTCACGCGCTACTTCACGAAACTCCTCGTCGGTGGCATCTTTCATTCTGAGCTGAATCCAGCGGCATCCTCCTTCAAGGGCCATCTGAACCTCCTCGGGAATCGAGTACTTGTCGCTCGGATGAGTAATAAACTGTAACATATAATCGTTGTTATTCAAATTCTTTCAATCGTGATATCATTTCTTCCTGCGAGGCTCCCCACGGGATACTGCCGAGCACGGCATATCCGGCAAAACCTCTGTTGGCGACTTCCTTTATTCTCGCCGGAGTCACGCCGCCGAGGGCGATTATGTTGTCAACCTGCGCGATGCGTCCAAGTTCTTCGGGAGAGAACGCGGCGGTGTATCCCGTCTTTGAAACGCTGTCAAATATGGGACTAAGCGTGACATACGTCATCTTTGCAGCCATCGACAGCGCTTCGTCAACCGAGTGGCACGACATGCTCAACGCGCCTCGATAAAGCAGAGGTGCGGCGGGGCATCGGTGATTAAGGTGCAGGCCGCCGAGATTATAGTCGTTGACGAGGTCAAAATGGCCGTGAAGCACGATGCGCCTGTGCAGCCTGAGCGGGACATCGTCGAGTATGCGGCGCACATCGGCAGCCGACGCGCCGGGATGCCGCAGATGCACCCTGTCCCATCCGGCATCGAGAACCGTCGCTATATTCCGTGCCTCCGCGTGGTCAATGATGTCGGGAGGAGTTATTGCGATACGGATCATCAGCCGCCGTAAAATGCCTTGATGACCACGATAGAATCACCTTGATTCAGAACAGCCTCGCCACGTTTTAGCGCAGGCACGACCGTGCCGTTAACAGCGGTCGCGATTCCGTCGGGCGAAATTTCCATTGCCGCGAGGGCATCACTGACTGTCGACCCGTCAGGCAGATTGACAAGCCGGTCATTAATCTTTACATCCATAGTGTTTCGGATTATAGTTTTTTAAATGTCTCGGGTTGAAAAAGTGATTTACGGGACCATGTCCGCGGCCCACCGTCACAAAGGCCCCGGCCTGAAGGGCGCGGGTGATATAAAGTTTGGCACGTCTAACCGCATCCTCCAGTCCGCACCCGAGGGCGAGATAAGAGGCAATGGCCGATGACAGCGTGCAACCGGTACCGTGGGTGTTACGGGTTTCGACACAGTCGGCGGTCAGGGGCATCAGTTGGTCAGAGCCTTCCAGCGAGAGCCAGTCAGTCTTGACATCGGTGCGGTCACTGTCACCGCCCTTGAGCAGCACGTTGCGGCATCCCATTTCCCTGAAACGTCGTGCCTGCGCCACCGGTTCGCTTTCGCCGGTCAGGCGTACCGCCTCCATGCGGTTGGGGGTAACAATCTCGGCCAAGGGGAGCAATTTTTCGACAATAACGTCAATAGCCCTGTCCTCAAGCAGCTGGGAACCCGAGGTCGAGACCATCACCGGGTCAACCACAAGGTTTCGGAGAGTGCCACGCTGCGACATTTCGGTCAGACAGTCAATAACCGCCCGTGAGACTTCGGCATCACACAACATTCCGGTCTTTATGGCAAGAGGCGGAATGTCGGCCACGACCATTTCAATCTGATCGGTAACGATTTCAGGAAGTATAGGCTGAATCGAGCGCACTCCGGTAGTGTTCTGCGCAGTGATGGAGGTTATGGCCGACATGGCATAACAACCGATGGCCGACATCGTTTTGACATCGGCCTGAATACCCGCGCCTCCCGAAGAATCGGAACCGGCAATTGTCAACACAGGGAAATATTGTCGCATAATCAAATAACTCTTACATATAACGCGACAAAAGGGGAAAAGCGAAATGCTAAAGTGGGCAGCAACAATCCCTTCGGCGGTACTAACCGCATCAGGTTCAGAGGGTATAAATCTCAGCGCAAGCCATCAGGCATCCGCACCCCTTTGTCGCCACAAATATACGACTTTTATTTTACAGCGCAAAAAAATATTTTCACAGCCCACATCAGTCAGTTGGCATGGACATTGCGTGGATGATAAAGCCATCCGCGATATTTGCTCCCCATGCTGCGCACAACACTGTGCCAGTAGGAACCTCAACCGAAACCCCGACAGTAGTCGGGGTTTGTTGTAAATAACCGATTATCAGCGGATTACACACGCCCCGTCGGTAGTCAATTTTTAATCAAATGTCGGCACACCCGTAGGCACAGTATCAGGTACTTACGGAAAATGTCGGCTCAAAAGTTGGCACACCACAAATGGCGAAAGTAACAATCAAGCGGCGCAACGAAAGCGAACGCGCCGACGGTCGGGCGGCTCTCTACGCCGTCCTTAACATCGAGCGGATAAAAATCCGCCTTCCCCTCGACATCGCGGTAACTTCTGGCGAATGGGACCCGGTAGCGGAAAGAATCAAGGGGCGCGGTCAGGAGGTCAAAGATAGAAACCTGATTATCTCGAACACAAAAGCGAAAATCTCCGACATTCTCGTCCGTGCAAGGCTCACCGGCGAAGTCCTGACAAAGGAGAGTTTTCTCGCCCTGTATCGTAGGCCGGGCGAAACCATGAATTTTATTGAGTATGCCCGGCGGCACCTCGACGAGCTGCGTAACGCCCTCCAGCCCCAGACAATGCGACACCACAAGGCGGCACTGAAGAAGTTGGAGGCCTATAATTCCCGGCTTCAGATAAGCGATATAACACCCGAATGGTTACAGGTGTACGCTGCTCACCTTCGGAAAAATCACAACAACAACCCCGGAACTATATGTAAAAATATGTGCGTTATCCGTATGCACTTTTACGCCGCCATGAGAGCTGGCAAGGTAAAAAACAACCCTTTCGAAGTGTATAAACTACCTGCGGCCGATCCTGCCGTTATTTACCTTACAGAGGAGGAATTAAACGCACTGACGACACTCTACCGGTCCGATGCCCTTCCGGATAACGAACAAGATGTGCTTCGCTTCTTTCTGTTTATGACATTCACCGCCATGCACATATCCGATGCCAGAGCCTTACAGATAGAACAGATAAGGGGTGGAGAAATACTATACCGCAGAATAAAGACACATACCCGCGTGAATATGCCGTTATCAAAACCGGCGGCGACCCTCGTTGATTATTACCGCGCTGGAAGGGGGCGCGGTAATCTGTTCTTGGGACTTCCCACGGATCAATCATTTAACCGCGTAATAAAAAGAATATGCAAACGCGTGGGTATTGATAAGCCGGTAAGCGCGAAGGCTGCCCGCCACACCTTCGCGACGCTGTACTACAAGAAGAACGGCGGCGACCTCGGCACACTTTCAAGACTGTTGGGGCATGCCTCCGTAACTACTACGATGATATATGCGCATATAATGAAAGATACCCGAGTCTTAGGCGTTTCTGCCTTCGATGATTTTTTGTAAAACTGTATCCCTAAACAACTCAGATCATAAACCCCCGCCGGAATACTTATCCGGCGGGGGCATCTACAGGATCAGAACTGCTTTTTTCGCACCTCGACCACAAAGTCCGAGATGGCCGCCGCAACCTCGGCCGCACTGACCACCGCCGCGTCGTTCATCGACATGTTCATCCCGTTGGTCCCCCAGCAGTTGAAGCTCGCAATCTCGCCCGTGCCGTCTTCTCCCGCTCCCGCGCGGCGCACCCGGCCCTGCTCGATTCCCTCGACTCCTGCTCCCGTCGACACCACGGCGACTCCCTCAATGTCAAGCGTCCGTTCCGCGTCACCGCTGTTGTCCACAACGATTCTCGCCGACACGACACCTCGTGCCACAATCTTTTCGACCTCTGCTCCCTGCGCCTGAACCGGCTCCTGATTTTCTAACTCTTTGCTCATAATTCTGTCTGTTTTTTAAATGATAAATAATCTGTTATCTGTTATCTGTTATCTGTTATTCGTTATCTGTCATTCGTCATTTGCCTTAAACCTTTATCGACACCACGACCGGCGATCCGTTAACAAGCAACGTACCCGTGTCGCTCACCGTCAGCTCCACCTCCTTGCCGCTCGCGCTGCGCAGCGTCAGTTTGTTCTTCACTCTGACCGCGTTGTTCACCTCAAGCTCGTTGTCATCGTTGCACCTGACATCAACCGCGACCCCCGTCTTTCGGAAAAGCCGCAGCGTGCGGTACAGGTTCAGCCTCTGTTCCACCCGCTCCGTCCCGAGGTCAATGTGGGAACCCACCGACACCGTCCCGTCCTCGTCAAGACGCAGCATGGACAGCGGGTTGTTGTTCCCCGCCTCGATGTCTTCCTTCTTTATGTAGACCGTCTCGTAGCCATACCTCCCGTTCTGCTGCTGGATAAACACCCCGTTCTCACCGTAGGTCTTCGTCACAGCCATGTAATTGTTCCCATAGCCGTTGGTCGTCTGAAGCATCGCGCTGCTGTCCGATTTCGCCACCTGCAGCGCCGACCCGCTGTTGGCACGCGAGCACAGAAAACCCGTCGCCGCCCTCACCGTGCCCGCCACGTCCAGCTTATGCGCCGGGGCCAGATTCCCGACCCCCACGTTCCCGCCGTGGTTCACCTTCAGCACGCTGCCGAGCGTGATATTGCCCGTCGCGAGGCTCAGCTGGAATGGGCGCAGGTCGCTCCAGTTGCCCCCAGCATCACCCTTCGCCGTTTCAAGTATATAGAAACTTGACCCGTCGTTCCTCAAGATAACACCGTAATCCCCATATTTCGCCCTGAAGGCATTGTTGGAAGTGGTCGCAATCTCACCGCTCGCCGAGACGCTGCCCACCCCCGTCATGTTCCCGCTCACACTGGCCGTGCCGTTGAACGTCTGACCCCACAGCGACCTCGCCGCCCGCAGCTTTTCAGCCGACGCGGCCATGTAACCCGCCCCGACTTCAAACCTGCTGTTGACGATTTCAACCCCATCCGGGACAGTGCCCCCGAGCGGGGTCAGCCGCTCCGTGAACGTTTCGAAGCAGTTGCGCCACCATCCTGTCAGCACCACGTCACACCCGCTCCCGAGAAATATCAGCGCGAGATACTTCCTCCCCTGATACGTCACCGTCACCGGGCGTATCCGGTCGGCATTGCTCGTCTTCAGGTCGTTGGCCAAGTCAGCCGACCACGACGCGCGGCACACCACGTCCACCCCGTGCTCGCAGTTATTCGTCACGCCCCCGATGCGGGAACTCGTCACCCGCCCCGTAAAACCGTAGCTGCCGCCACCCGAAGCCGTGGAATCAAGCGCGGTGATGTCGGCAATCAGCAGGAACGTCGTCCGCCCTCCGTTGTCAGTCTTCTTGAAATACCGCGAGCCGTAGTCCGCGTGAGGCGTGAAACGCGCCGTCTTCGTCACCCCGCCCACCGTCGCCGCCAGCGTGTTCCCGTTCACCCCTGTCAGCGACATCCCCGTCAGCAGCCCGTTGGCGTGTATGCCGTCAAGCATGTCGGCGTTCAGTTTTGAAACAACGGTGGAAGATGCCACGGCGAACGGCGCGGTACCGTTTGCCGAGGTGGAGGCGAATGTCAACGCCGTCACGGCCCCGGTGAAGTTGCCGAGGACGGAATAAACGTTGCGCCACCGCCCGTCGGTCTTTCCCAAGTCCATCGCGCCGTTTTTGGCCGTAGTCGGGGTAAGCTGGGAATCGCGGATGTACGCCACATCGGTAAAAAAGTTCAGCTGCCCGCTGATTCCGTGTATTATCTGCACGGTGAGAGGCCCGGTCATCGTGTCTCCCGATCTTTTGACATAACGCGCGTCAGCCTTCGCCTTCACCCGCGCCAGTCCGTCCAAATCAAGATACTTCTTCACTGTTGATACATCTGCCATGACTCATCCATCCTTTATTGTTATGCAAAAAGAGCGTCAATCTCAGCGGTCGTGATTGCCCCGTTGGTGACAAAGGTCTTTATAGTCTGAAGCGCCGTAACCATTCCCGGAAGCATCACACCCGCCTGCACCCCGGTCGCCACAGGCAGCGCGATGCTCGATGCCTCCGTGATGTCAGCACCCGACACAAGGTCCATGCTCACCACCGGAATCGAAACCCCCGTTGCCGACGCCGTCGGCTCCGCTATCACCCTGACAACCGGCTTCGGCTTCGGCGGATTACTGTTCGGCCGCCTTCTGACCGCCGAAAGCCACGTCTCGATTTCCTCGATACGCTCACCATTATCCTCGATTGTCGCCGCAAGCCCCTCCACATGTTGCCGCTCCCGGTCGTCAAGCGCCGCCAGATCATCGATAACGCCCGCTATCTGCTCCTCGTCGCCCGTCACCCGGGCCTGCAACGCCTTTATCGCGTCAGCATTCGCCTTCCCCTTGTTGCCCGCATAAGCCGTCGACGAAGTCTCCCCGAGCGCGATCGATGCCGAAATCTCCACATACGCCGACCCGCCCCAGCGGTAAGTCTTGTTCGTCGCCTTGTCGACATAAATCTTCCCCGTCTCACCCGTTGCCGGAAACGCCGCCTTGTTGTCAAATTCCAGCACATCGTCCACATAACTCGGCAACTGGCTCGACGGGACTTTCCCCCCCGAGTCAAGCGTCGCAACGCCACCCGCCTTCCCCATCTCCGTGCGCTTGACCTGCGCGTCGTTGGTCACATTCCCCAGTCCCGCGTCCGTCTTCGTGAGCGTCACCGCCCCCTTCCGCCCGTTTACCGAGGTCACAACCGCCCCGAGGAGCTTCGTCTTGAAACGAGTCAACCCATCAAGGTCAAGAAACTTCTTCACTGTTGATACATCTGCCATAGTGTTTTTTGTTTATACAGTTTATAAATTGTTGTTATTCGTGCACCTTGTGAAAGTCTTCAAAAAGCGCGTCAATTTCCGCGTCGGGAATGGGGTCAACAGCGACATCGATCTCAATCTGCTGTGACCCTACTATTTGAACCCAGTCAGCCGGGCCCGGGCCCACATAACGGTATGTGACCCACTCTCCCCCCGGCCGCATGTCAGAGCGGGAACTGAGGAAGGTAATTTCAAGACCTGCCGGGACAGCCGTGCCGATCAGATGCATGAACACATTGTCGGCCATGAGCGCGTCGACAGCCGATTTAAGCGTGAAACTCCGGTTTCCGCACATGTCCCTCAGCCACAGGTTGACGTTGAGGCACCCCGTCCCTTCCATGCATCTGCACAGCCGGGCGGTCGCGTCTGCCGTCTCTTGCAACGCCGCTGCCTGTCCGGCAGTCATTACGCCAGCCGCCTTTTCCGTCGCGCCCGGCAAAGGGATTTCATATCCGACTTCGCCCCCTTCGGACAGCTTAACGCCCCGTACTTCTAAAAATACCCGTTTTGTACCGGGGAACACCCGTATAGGATTAGTCAGGGCCATCACGTTCTTTAACATCATCCGCCATTTTTCAAGACGGTCTAAGTCGGCAGGGACGTTGGCTGTCTTTTTCCTCCATGCATCAAGCATTGACACTGTGTTTTGCAAATCGGGCAATGAACCACGCACTGTGTCAAGATATTCCGAAACCTCAGTCGAGAAGTTTTTAAAATCACTAGCAGTCGTGGACAAAGTTCCTGACACATCGCCTAGCAATGAATTGAGAAAATCAAGAATCTCGCCGACAATTTCACCGGTGATGCTCTCCCTTTCGGCGGTATATTTTATGAACTCGATGAGTTCTGAAATATGTAATCTGAGATTGTCGTCCATTATGCGGTTAGTTAAAGCGATTGTTAAACTCGGCAGAGAACAAGCGTGGTCGCACAGATTCGTTTCCTGAGATTATCTGATGTGATAACATAACATCTGATTCGGTGAGCGTAAACGTCAGATTTATCTCAATAGGTTTTTCAGGCCTTAGATCAAAAGAAAATTCATCTAACGAGGGTATAACGCGGACTTGGAGTGGCGACAAATCCAGAAGGTAAACCTCGTCGCTGGTGACCATGTCCAGCACAAAGGCCACCCGGTCGCGGTCGGTAACAAACGATTCAATTGTCAAGGGGCATTCCATCACATTTCGGCTCCGTCGGTTTACAAAGTCGCTTACGCGATGGTCGTAGACGGTGTAGACAGAATCTTTGTCAGACGGAGAGGGTGAAAATTTCAGTTTGCCGGGCAGATCTATTATTTCATAAACGCCGAGGGAATTGCGAAACTTAACCCGGCAGTGATCACGGGTCGGTTCTGACCTTACAATTACAATACGAGCAGAAAAATTCCCATCGGAACGCACGTCAAAGACAGATGGGACAACACCATGATTTACAAAGAACCATCTGCGCAGTCTTTCAGGATCAAGTGTCCAAATTCCGTCCCCCGGGTTTTCACTCCAGCCTTTAGTGCTTATGGGGTCTGTAACAGTTAGTTCATAACTTCTGTTTTTTGGAAGCATGAAATATAGCGGCGTGAGTTCTGTTTCACGAATTTCGATTTGCCATCCGTTGGTGCGCGTGGTGAGGAAATAATTGGCTTTGGGATTAAAGAAACGTGATGCAAATATGTCGGATTCAAGTTCGGCCATTCTTCGGAAGTTCTGCTTGCTTATACCTCCCGGAACGACGATAAAAACAGATTCATCAATTCCGGCGGCAAGATCAATTGTGATTTTCTTAAATCCATCTCTCGATGCGAGAACAAACCCCAACGGACTATCATCCTCGTAGATTGGCTCAGGGAAAAATCCGATTTCCGAACTGATAACGTCAGCCACATTAAGCCTTAACGGCGGACTGAAACGACCTTCAAAGACCTTGACATCTCCCACATGCACTATATAGGGATACGTCGCTCCGTCCGCATCCCAGTCGTTCTGTATGACAATCGGGTTACGGGCAAATCTATAAGCGGATGTGTCTATGGGTGTTGGCATTTGAAATTCTATTTAATGATTACGCAAAGAACAGTCCCGAAAAACTTAATTGCCGGGTGTGACGAATTGATAAAGATGTCGCGTTCAGTTGACGGTGTCGTCACGAATTTATAGAAAGCATCCCTATTGCCGACATGAGATTTTGTCCATGACAGAAACAGGTGGTCCGTATCAAGGATAATGGGGGCTGTGGGGGCGTTGTTCTTATCCATAGTCGCAAAATTATCAATCTGACCAATGTCCCCAAAGGACACGTTGAATATGGCTGCTGTCAGTCTCGCTCCATTTTTGCAACGAGACATACGCCGTATTTTAATTTTAATGACACGTTCCCGACTGGGGAGTTAAGGTCGTAATCGGATGGATTGTCTGCATCATTGAATATTACCGGGCAAATGCTGTACACCGCCGAGCAATGGTAAGTCTTATATTTGCGTTGCCCCTCCCACATGATGTCTTTGTTAGCCGGATCCGTTTCCCATGTTGGCAACAGCAAAGAGACAGATAATTTAACCGCCCTGAATGGCTCCCACTCAGGGCCTGCTACCTGTGTCATTAATTCGGGGTGCTGTCGGTACCATTCTGAAAGCGCGACACCGGTACCTCCAGCCGCTGCTGTAACTGAGTCTATGTCTGATGATTCGAGTTCCCATTTGAGATGATAAGAGACCGGATCAAAGGCTGCTAAGACTGGAATATTCCGTTCAGAATCGATGTCATAGTTACCCTGAGTAGAAATCGTGCGCAATTTTATCTCTGCCGACACGGTTTTATCAGACGGCAGCGTGTAGGAGAACGTGTCGACGAGGCAGCGGATGTTCCCCACTGTCACAGGCGATAGGGCATTCAGTGTGTCAAGTACCTTTTTGTCGACATGCATCGATGTCTCAATTTCGCGGTTGCCGTGGCGGAGTATTTCGTCATACTCTTTCCAGAACCGCGCAAAAAGTCCGTTGCCAAACTGAAATAAAAGCGACAGCGTGTGGGATGTTCCGTCTGGGAAAGTGATGTTTTTGTTCTGGTATGTCAATGGAGAAAACCTCCCTATCGTACCAGACCGGCATTCGCTTGACTGCGTGAATGCGAACATAAAGGCGAGAGGGGTTTCCACCGTGTCGTTGTCCTCACGGTCACCGCAGTCATTGCCCCTTATGTAAGTATGGCAGTGCCGAGATCCAACAAGGAATAGCGGCATAATCTCGTTTACCCCGAGAATCGGGGATTTGACCCTGCCAACCGAAACCCATTCGTCATCGCTTGAGAGTTCTACGACATCGATGCCCGGGGTTGCCGGATCCCAATCGAAAAAACTCGAACCGGAAGTTATGACCTTGCCATTGGTCCTGTCGAGTTTTGACCATGTGCATGTAGGGACTTCAAATGCAATTATTCCCGAGGAGGGTTTCATGTCTTTTCGTGCCGCCGTCATGTTGCGCGAGGTATAATAATCAGGATCCGGGTAATCAGGATCCGGATAATCTGGATTTTCGTTATAGTCGGGCCAGTCATATTCAAAGTCATCACGATCTTCATTCCAATTCCATCCGGCGACATCACTGCCGAATCTAATGCCCTCCATGTCATGTCCGTCAATAAAATCCTCGAAACGGCTGCAGACGGGTTTTGCCCCGTCAATGGAAGTCTGAGCCGTTAGTTTGACATACTGCGGGTTGAGATAGTTTATTTTGGCCGGGGAGGACAGAAAACCGGAAAGGTCGGCTGCTGTATTTTGGGTCACTATGTCACGGACAAAGGCAAGCGACGCTGTACGGGTATTGGAATCAAGCCTGTAAACGAGTCCGAACCTTACATACAGGGCGTTAAGGAATGATTCCACGGTGACTGTCGGCAGAAGGTCGCGGTAGTGGAGCCATCCGGTACAGCAGGCGTCGGCCACGTTGTTCAGAACCACGAGGCGGCTGAGATCGGCATCAAGATCAAACGGGTTGCTCTCAATTCGGTACCCGATGTCGTCAAAAATCAGCTCTATCACTCTCCATACTCGCACAAACGGGGTTATGCCGTAATCGCTGGGCACCCTGACATCGGTGACATTTCCGTCAATGGTCCGTTTTGCCGATCTGTAGACGGCGAGTCCGTCTTTCCCCGGACGGTTTAGAATCTCATAGCAGTCGGGGTTGTCAGTTTTTCCGACCAATATTGGAAATACCGCGAGGTCATCAATCGCCGAGTTGGAACTTTTGTAAAGATGTTCGACATGTTCACGCAGTTCCCCTTGCTCAAATTTCAGAACCGGGAGATTCTCAAGGTCGGGAAGCCTCTTGCTGCGCCAGTTCTCATATTCGGTCGAATTGTCGAAACCGATGTTTATCTCGATTCCGTCATCAGGCGAGGCCGAAATAACATTTATTACGCCGGTTCTGCACAACGACCCGTCGGTCAGGATACATCTCTCCCTGTTGACACGTTCACCGGCATCAAGGCGGACGGGATGAAAGAAGATCTTGTTGTTACGCGGAGAGACCGGGACAGTGGCTGGCACTGACTGGCTTCCGACATCGTTAAACACGGGCGATGTCTCCTCAATGTCTATTGAAAAACCGCGAGGCAGATCTAGAATCTACCCGTTAATTGAAATTTCTATCATGACAAATCATTTTAATCCGTGGTTGCGTGTGAACGGTGCGCGGGCGCGGTCGAGGGTGTCTTTAGCGTTTTCAAAATCCTGAAAAACCACATACGCTCGGATATGTCTGACCGCCTCGCGCAATTCCTTGGCGGCAGCTGTCAGGTCGGAGGTATCGACAGCGGGCGCGGCTGAAGTATAACCGCCGTCGGCATATCCGGCGGAAGGAGTTCCGGCCGGCACACCGGAACCGAGAATCTTGTTTCGACGAATTGCCTCGATTGTTCCCACGGCGTCGACCACCCGGGGGTTGTCCATAATAGGCTTCGGCACTACATACTCGCCACGATGAACGACACCCGCGACCTCGTAGCGGTCGCCGTCGCCTGTATATCCGCCGTCGGCATAACCCGACAGGACACGCTCCGCCTTGGCCGGAGTCTGTGTCGTGGTGTCGGCGGTATTGCCCGGCTGCATATTCTTGATTTTATCGCGTTCGGCCTTTGCAGTCGCCATTTGCGCGACACCGGTAGCAGTCATCAAGGCGGCCGCCGCAATGCCCCACGGAGTATAACCGAACTGCGCAAAAGTCTTGATTACTCCGACAGCTGTATCAGCGATAATCTGAGAAACCTTTATCGCAAAGTCTACATCGGCATATTTCTTTTGAATTTCGAGTTTTTTGTTTTCCTTTTCTTCTTCGAGTGCTGCGGTGTCCTCTCCGTTATTTTTCGCCTGTTGTATCAGAACATCGTATTTCGCATCACTCTTGGCGATTTCGGCATCCTGTATGGCGGTGAACATCGAGCCGGAGAGATTCGCGTAATAATCGAAATATTGTTTTGCGTTATCTACTCCGAGTTGCAATTTTTTGCGCTGATAGTCTTTTTCTTTTATCAGCCCTTGACGGTGGTAGTTTTCGAGCTGCTCGAGTTCTCGCTGGTATTCTTGCCCCCACGAAAGCCCGGTCAACTCCTGAAGCTGCCACTGCTGTTCAAGTGCCTGATAACGGAGGGCGGCGATACGGCGTTGTTTTTCTTCTTCGAGTGCCACGATTTCGTCCGCGCTCACTCCCTTGGCGTTCTTCAGATCCTCGTAATACAAACTTAGCCCCTGAATCTGCCGGGTAAATCCGTTTGCTATGCCGTCCGCGCTTGTTGTGTCGGTCATTGCCTCGCGTAGAGCTTCGGCGAATTTACCGGTATCAGTGAGGACTTTACTTTGTACCTGCTGAATTTCCTTTCCCAACTGCTGGAAAAGTTTCGTTTTCTCGTCCGTGGTGTAGTAATCGGCAGCGGCTACTTCGTCGTAATAACGGCGGAGTCCCTTCAGCTGCTCCTCGTGGTTCTGGCGTTCCAGTTCCAAAAGATAGATACCTGAAGCCTCTTGTAAATCGCTGTCAGCGATAACAGAGGCGCGTATTAAATCGGATTGATGTCGGTAAAACGCTTCATTCGCTGCCGTTCTCTGTTTGTGGTTCTCGCTGTCCTGTTGAACCATGGCCTTGTTTATAGCCTGTTGAGCGGTTACAGTCTGTTGAGCCAGTTTGTTCTGCTCTGCGTTTATCGCGTCGAGTGTTTTCGTGTGGCTCTGCTTGGTGTTGGCCTTCAGGGTATCGAGCGCGGCGTTGAGTTCCATGCAATAACGGATTAACTCTTTATTCTTGGCGATAGTCTTTTCCGTCGCGGTCATGTCGGTTTTATTGATTTCCAACAGTCGGCGCTGGTGCGCGTCGTCAACCGGGGCGGTCGCCTCGGTTATAGAATCTTCGCCGTATGTTCCCGGTTCTCTTTTATGCTTTGACTTGCCGAGAAGTTCCTTTTTTTCTTCCTGAAGGAGTTTGATACGTTTCTGAATCCGGTCGAGTTCTTCATCGCTCTGGGGATCGATTTTGCGAAGGCGTTTCAGTTCGGCGTTAATCTCCTTCAGGCGTGAAACGGTTTCGGTCGCCTTCGTGTTGGTCTTATCCAATACCGTATCTACCGTTTCGCCGGTAGAGGTTGACGGAGGAACGATAACGCCGTCAGAAATGGCTTTATTCATTCGCTCCTTGAACGCCTGTAAATCTTTGTCTGCCTGATTCCATATTTCCTTAGCTTGATTAAGCTCCTTTTTAGCCTTATCCTTATCGCTTGATTGCCATACGAAATTCTTTTTATCGGAAGCGTTTTCAGCTGCCAGAACGGCCTCGTCGTATGCGTCGCGAGCTGCTTCAGCTGCGGCGGAAAGTTCCTGAAGCTTGTCATAATTAGCCTTATACCTCATTTCTTTTTCTAAAGAATCGAGGTATAAGTCAAGTTTTTCTTTGGCTGCGACATATTTACTGGTGGTTTCGTCGATTTTCGCGTTATATCCCGGAATAATCTTATTCAGTTCGGCGACCGCCTTTTGTCGACGTTTCAACGACAAATTTTCATTTTCGGCGACCATTATCAGGGCTTCGATTTTGCCCTTCTGTTCCCCGTACTGTTTTGAGGCTTCGCGATTTGCCTCCGACCATGCGTCGGTCTTTTCTGTGGATTCGTCAATAACGGAATTATATCCAATAATAGCGGCTACAACAGTAGCAACCAATCCTATGACCAATAGAATAGGGTTAGCCATCATCGCTGCGTTCCATGCCCTTTGAGCCACAGCCGCAACGCCTGAGGCAGCCGCGTCTTTGTATAGTGCGACCGCTTTGGCCGCCAGAGCCTTGATTGCGTTGGCGATATTGGCGATAAATGTTTTAGTTGCATTTGAGGCGGCAAGCTGTGCGACCTTATATGCGATCAAGGCTGTTACAAGTCCATTTATAGCAGCGCGGCCGATTGCTGTCTGTGTAAACAGTTTCGTAAACCAGCCGACGAGAGTACCGACGGCGGACACAAGCAGCCCGAACACTCCGGCGGCAAAAGCGACTATTTGCCCCAAAGGTGAAAAAGCGTCGATAATAGAACCTATCCAGTTGACGACCTCTGTAGCCCATTCGTAGAATAATTTAAGAGCCTCCCTGAAGTCGAAAAATTTCAACACCAGACCTTCGACCGCTGACTCGAATCCCGCCCATGAGCCGGCGGCGTTGTCGCCCATTGTCTGCGACATCTTGTTAAAATCCCCCGTACAATCGGTAATGGAATCACGGAGGGCGAGAATGTTATCCGCTCCGTTCAGGAAGGTAGTAAAGGCTGCGACGCTTCGTTTATCGGTAAGTTCGAGAGCCTTCGCGAGGTTCACACCTTCGGCGTTAAGTTTGCGCAAACCGTTAACCAGTCCGTCAAGATTTGTAACCGGGCCCCCGAGAGCTTGAGCGAGGTCGCCGTTCGCGTCGGCGAGGTTAAGAAGTATATTTCGGGTCGCGGTGGCTGCGCTCGATGCGTCAAAACCGGCGTTTGCGAGTTGTCCGAGGAGTGCGGTCGTTTCTTCGACCGAGAACCCGAAGGAGTTCGCAACGGGGCCAACGGTTGAGAGGGAAGCCTGTAACTTGTTAAAGTCAAGTGCGCTTTTTGTGGTGGCGACGGCAAAAGTAGCCATAACACTTTCAGCGTCGCCCGCGTCCTTGTTGAACATACGCATGGCGGCGCCGGCAAAGGCGGCCGCGCTTGAAAGGTCGGTATCTACGGCCTTCGCGAATTTCAGGGTGGCGGGTGTCAGTTTCTCGATAACATCTTGCGAGAATCCGAGTTTTGCAAGTTCGGTCTGAAGCCCTGTAACCTGTGAGGCTGTGGCGGTTGTCGTACGCCCTAAAAACTTGGCTTGCTCCGTCAGACGTGAAACCCCTTCGATAGTCGTACCCAAAACGGCGGCTAACTTTGAATTTGAACGCTCGAAGTCCTGAATGGTAGTTATCAGATTCTTAAATGAGCCTACAACGTAGGTAGTTATAGCTGTACCGACAGCAAGTAATGCGCCCTGCATCACTTGTGTGATACTTGGCAGACTTTTAAATTTTTCCCATAATGATTTTGTTGGAGCTTCCGCCTGTCTGAGGGCTTCCTGATATCGTCTTACTTCAGCTTCAGTCTTTTTCCATTCTTCAGGGTGGAGTGCCTTCGATGTGTTTGCAAGTTGTCGGGTCAGGTTCCGCAGTTCCTTTTTAAGGTCAGCCGCCGACATTCTCGAAATATCGATTTTCTCACGCTCGTCGGCGATGGCCTTTTTTCTTGCGTCAATCTCTTTGGTGTTTGCGCGTATTGTCTCGTTCAGCCTCTTGATTTCGGCCGAGTAGTCGCCTTCGGTAGCTGCGAGCCGGGAAATCTCTTTGCGGTGTTCGGCGTTCTGCTTCCGGATATTTTCTATCTCGTTAGTCAGACGGTGGATTTCCTCTTGAGCTTTCTGCGCCCTTAAATCGAGTTCGACCGAGACTTTATCGTTTCTTAATTTAGACATAGTTAAGGGGTAACTTTGTTTTTCGGCAAAGTTACCCCCTTTGAATCAGTAAGCGAAGGACATTATTTCCCGTTTATAATGGTATTTGCAAGACCAAAACCGATGCCCATCATAGAGGTTGTTTAATAACAAATGTTAATCCAAAGTGGTAGCATCTTTCAGTTAACTCGTTATTACACAGAGGGAGCATAGCTGTAGCTATGTGACCGAGGTGTAATGGCGAGGTAACGAAAGAGGCTGCCATGTGGATGATGTAACTTCATTTAGATATTAATTTCAAA